>ERZ808246.385-NODE-385-length-37871-cov-15.053179_pt1 | contig 37871 bp, 29 predicted proteins | sample MGYA00521083_ERZ808246 | MGnify/ENA primary metagenome ERZ808246 (study PRJEB31516, sample SAMN03275577) | gut metagenome | biome: mammalia-associated habitat; material: feces | host: Papio cynocephalus | place: Kenya | collected 2012-07-07 ...
AATTAATTCTTTTGCGAATCGCCGTCGATATAAGAGGATATTGAAAAGACCTCGCATCGATATCATTGAGACAAAAGCGGAAAGCGATTTCAGAAATCTTAAAATCCCCGCAATACCCTCATATCTTTTCGATTATCATTCCTTCTTGGGTGTTGCTCCCCAAAGTAACCTTAACGTCATATTGATCGTTTTCGTAAACGCCATTCCCAAGGCTTTGGTAACCATTCGAAACAAGCGTTCTACCAAAAGACGCGAAATAATACTTGTCGTTAAAGAGGTTGTATATTTTGATGCTGACGGGGCTTATTTGCAAACTTCTCCAATTCGTCGAGGTATCTTCCGAGAAGTAATAGGGGAAACCATTGGCGAATTCTTCGCCAAAGATACCAACAAGTTGTTGATAAATGGTGCCGCTTTCCTTTTTCCATGAGTCAATATAAGACCAAGAAGAGACGGTTTTAAGTTTCTCTACGACATAGGAAGGAACGGTAACAGGATTAGAAGAAGTGCCATAAGTGATAACGATGGTCGCCTCCCTATTGGCAAAAGAACTAAAGGAAAAATGAATTTCCGCCAAATACCCATCTTCATTTAATACCAGCTTCACCGTTGAGGGATCGATGTTGCTATTATTCCTTCCCCACAAGAAGCCAAATTGGTCTTTGACGTAAGTTACCTCATCGCGCAGCTTGAAAGTCCTATTTGTTTTATCGCTCTTATCGAATTCGAAAACATCGGTCGAGAAATTGAAGATAAGGTCGAACCAATGTTTGGCGATGGTGTCAGTGGCATTTAAATCAGCGGTAGGAACAACGGAATCGGACGTTTTGTTGATGTAAAAAGAAGCCAGACCATCATCGGTCTGATAATAGCCAGAGTACTCATGGTCGTCGGGATTGGGATTGGAAGTCGTCTCGGAATATTTTTTGTCGGTGACGATCACGTCTTTCGTATAATAGAAATCCGTTTTTTCGTTGAGCTCGGAAAGCATGGAATCGGTCATAGATAATTGGATGCCGTTTCCCGATGTCGCTTGGAATTTCAACTTCTCGAAAGCGGGCAAGAGCTTCTCTTTCACCCCCGAAATGGGTTCGAGCGTTTTGATTTGTTTGAGAGCCCTACTATCCCCGAAATCCGAAATTCGGATGATATATTGCTGATTGCCGTTATCGCTTTCATAAATGGTCGAATAGGCATCGATCTCTTGGATCTCGCCGCTATCATTCAGAAGAACATCGATGGTGTTAATCTGGTAACTCTCGGTGCTCGATTGCATAAAGGCGTACAAAAGACTCTCGGGATAGAATCCGTAATAACGATATTTTTTATCGGCGATTTTCCGGAACAAAGAAGGTTCAATCACATCTTGGGCGGTCGTCAAATAAGAATCGAAATCCTCTTCCGATAAGACTTTCTCGAGGATGTGGTTGGTCCCATCGAGGTATTTTTCCACAACCTCGTTGTTGCCTCCCCTATACAAGACGCTATCGGAAGTCGCACTACTGCTTGTGCTTGTCACCTCCAGGTAATCGGAGGTGTAATTCACTTCGATGCTGCTTTCTTGGCTCGAGGAAGTCCCACTGCTATAGGTAACTGTGGCTTTGGAATACAAAGAATCCTTCTTGACGTTAGAAACGCTTTTCTCGCTTATGCTCTCGTCGAAACGATAGCCAATAGACGAAAAATAGGCATCGAGGTTCTCCTCTTTGGCGCTTCCGATAGCGGAAATCACGCCACTTGCGTCATAATAAGTCAGATTGTCATTATCATCATAGGTTACGAATTGGAAATTGAGTCCGTTTTCAGCAATCCAGAAATCCACGCCAAACAAGGTGTTGCTAGTAGCCAAAGATTCAATGCCCGATAAATAGGACATGACGTAAAGAAGCTTTTCGTTTTTCGAATAGAGAGCGTCTTCGTTTAGCGTCGATTGCGAGAAATCGCTTTCCTTCAAAGTAAAGGATTCCGATCCGATAAGCTGCAAAGCGTCCAATTCGGAAACGGAGAAATAAGGAATCCCATTTTGCACCGTTGCCCTCGTGATCTCTATTCGGCCTTCTTCATCCACTTCGAAATTAAACAAGGCTTTTTCCTTGTTGAAAATTTCCTTGGAGGGATTATCCATCCGGACAAGGCCCGCTTTGGAACCGACGTAATATAGATAGTTCTCGGTGATAATCTCGGTATAGGATGAGCCGGAAACGGTGTAATCGAGCTGATAATTTTTCTTTTGGCATGCGTCTTCTAAAACCTGAATGACGTTCTTGGCAGTCGTAGGCAATGTAGCAATAGAAGAATCGGAGCTATCAGAAGCGCTATCGGAGCTAATGCCGTTAGCGCAAGAGGCCAAAGCGAAAATGGATGCGGTTAATAAAACCAATTGTCTTTTCATACTCTTGCCTCCTAGAAAACAAACCGCGAGGAATCGAAACCGTAAATCGTATTGAACTTTGTTTTTTCCATCTGATCGTTGTTGGAGTTGTAATTCCAAGTGCTGGACCAGTCGGATGGCAATTGGTTTTCGGCCCATTCGGTATAAACGACGAGCTTTTCAAAGTCGCAAAGGCTAAAAGCGTTGTATTTGATTTTGACCACGCTTTTGGGGACAAAAACTGCCTTTAAATTCGGCATATTATAGAAAGGCGCGTATTCCAAAGTCGTCACAGAGCTGGGGATTTTTATGACCTCAAGTTCCGAATAGCCAAAAGCTTGGTCATAAATCGTTTGGACGGTATTGGGAATATAGGCGTTGGTCCCGCCTTTGCCATTCGCATAGACGATAAGCATCGTTTTGTCTTTGTTATAGAGAGATCCGAAATCATCGCTCGAATAAAACTTATTATTGGGGCTAACAGTGAAACGAATGATATTCTCGGTCGATTTCTGGAAGGGGAAAACGCCGCTAAGCTTCTCTAAGTTCTCAGGAAGATTGACATACTTTAATTTCGCCATATCGCAAAAGGCGAATCGATCGATGGTTTTCACCGACTTAAAATCCAATTCCTCCAAGGATTCGCATTGCCCGAAAGCGTATTCCCCTACCGTTTCCAGGCTTCGAGGCAAATGGATATTCGCCAGGCTTTTGTTGCCATTTAGGGCATACTTAGAAATTTCCGTAATGGTGTCGGGAAGGAAAAGGCTCTTCAATTTGCTTAAGGATGATATGCCATATTCCGGGATCGAGGCCAAAGGCGTATCGCTAGGGATATAAAGGTATTCGAGGTTCTTCCAATATTGGATGCCATTCGCGGGGAGGGTTTTGATCGTATTCGGCAAAGCGAAAGAAGTGATGCTGTTTACGAAATCATTCGTCGTTATTTTCTTAAACGAGGTAACTTCCTTCCCTTCGTGATAAGCAGGGATCCCAACGCTCAAATTCGTTAAGACGCTCGTGGACGAATAGGTATTCAAGCTAGAAACCTTGACCGAGCCATCTCCATTGTCTTCGTAATTCCAGTCATAGCCGTTTCCGCTTGCTTTCAAATCCACGAATTTGGCATACAAAGTCAAGTCGCTATATGTGGACGTCAAAGGGAAAGTGACGGGAGTCACGAATTTTTCGTCGAAATAAAAGCCAAAGAAAACCACATCGGAGACGCTATTTTTGTCTTCTATGTTGCTAAACGGGTCATAAGAAATGCTTTCAAGGCTCGATCCTTTCGTCACTTCCAGAGATTCTTTAGGGGCGTAGGATCCGGTTTCGAAAGAAATCCTTATCTTTTCCGTTTCATTCAAAGGTTTGACTTTCACCTTGAATTCTTCGTGCTTGGAGAAATCTTTGCTCGCAAAAACCTTGATGGTGACTTCTTCGTCGGTGTGTTTGATCGCCTTTAATGTCTTCTCTGAAGAATTCACCTCGATGGCTTGACTCGAAGAAGTGATTTCCACCCCTTGATTGGCTTCGCTTGGGAGAACGCTTGTCTCTAGACGAATCGTTTCCCCAACGCCGATGAGGCTCGGTTCGTTTTGGACGATAAGAGACGTGACTGGAGTCACATCGACGTTAATGGATATCGGTTGGGAGATGAATTCGTCGCTCGAAACGGTAATCAAGGCCGTCCCCTTCGAGGCCGCCTTGACAAGACCCTCATCATCGACGAAAGCGACGCTTGGATCCGAGCTCACCCATTTCAATAACAAGACGTCGATATCCGGATCGGCTTGGACGCTTAGTTGCAAGGTCTCTCCGACTGCAAGCTTATCTTTGCTAGGGTTATTGATGACCAATTTCGAATCACCATCCGAAAGGCTAGTTCCGCTGCTATGGCCCGCTTGGCTGCTATTGCTATCAACTGGCTGGCTACCGCAACTTGCTAACGCTGCAAGCGAAAAAGCCATTAAACCTAATATCTTTTTGTTCATTTCTCTACCTCTCTATTTGAATTTGCTATTCTCAAAAACATCGATCTTGACAGTCAATGGTTCTTTGGAAGAAAAAGAATAATAGGTAGAGCCCAGCTCCACCGAACTCACTTGATTATAAGAAGTGATCTTTACCAATTTCCCGACTTGTTGGGCCTTGCCTTGCCAATCGGCTCTTACGAATTGGAAGCCGAAAAAGTAGTAACCCGATTTCACCATCGAATTGCCCGTAAATTGCTCTTCGGTCAATAACGAGTGCAAATAGATTGTTTTTCCAAGCGAGAATTTGCCATCCGTTTGGACGTATTGATCCGATCCATCGAAATTGTATTCGAGTTGATATTGATCCATCGACAAAGCCAAGGGATTGGTGTTCTCCTCTTCGACGGCTTTTTTATCGATGCTGAGGGTCAATGAAATCGGGCTATTCGGCATCACGAAAGAAAACGCCATTTGAACATCGCTATATCCCTGATCGCCGATAACGGTGATTGTGGTATCTTTCAAAGAGCTTTCCACTTTGAAAGTCGAAGTGTCGACCGTGTCTTTCTTCGCATTCGCGTAAATTGTGACTTTTTCGCCAGTCGGAACTTCCTCAAAAGGGAAGGTGACGTTATTCTTTCTTCCGGTTGTTGAGGAAGAAAGATCGAAAGAAGTGAACAATTTCGAGCTATCGACCAAATTGATGGCGGGATAGACGATCTTTTGCCCTTCTAAGGTCAAGGTCAAAGTCTCCTCCATTTCGATAACAATGAAGGAATAGGAGGTATCGCTTTCCTTTTTGAATGCAACGTTTGTGTTATTGGAAGTAAGGCTCTTAAATTCATAGCCATTCTCAAAGCCAAAGCTCAAGGTCACCTTGCTTCCGACGGTAACGGCGCCATAGTCGTAAATCTTGTTATTCTTTTCATCGCGCGCTTCAAAAGAACTCACGCCAGTTCCTTTTTTGAAGACAAGGGAAACCGTCTTCACTTCCGAAGTCTTAACGACTATTTCGACGTCATGAGCAGGCATTGTGAAGACATATTTGCCATCTTCTAAGGAGACCTCTACCCCAGTGATCGAAACGGAATCGATTTGGTAGCCTTCGTTGGCTTTGATGGCGAAGCTCGCTTTCTCACCGGCCTTGAAGATGGCGTCTTTATCGGAGACGGAGAAGGTGTCTGCTTCGCCTTTGAAGGTAACGGAATAGTAACGATCGGCTTGGCAAGTCACATTCACTTCCCCTTCGGAAGGAACGGTGAAGAAAAACCTCGTCTCCCCCAAGGAATCTTTTCTCTTCGTCAATTCTTTGCCTTCTTGGTAAAAGAAGGTTGCATCCGAAGTCAAGAAGCCTTCATTCAAAGTTGGAACGAACTCCACCTCATCGGTCGGAAAGGCGCTTGTCGTGGTTAGGCTATTGACCAAGAACTCTCCCGTTTTCAAAGCGTCGGATGCCGTGAAAGAGAGTGTTTTCGGGGTCGCGATCTCAAAATCAATCAAAACGCTCGATTGAGGCATCGTGAAGGTCAATAAGCCATCATTCGCGATAAAAACGGACGCGATTTCTTTTTCTTCGCCATCGGTTACGGTAGCGGAAATCGGCTTATATCCAGTTTCGCCCGTCGCTTTTATCGAGACGAAATCGCCATAGAACACATTCGTGGTCTTGCTCGTCTCGATTTTCAATTTGTCTAAGTCGTCTTCCTTGAACGTAATATTGCCAGCCCCGACTTGGCTCGCTTCGATATTGATGGTAACGCTCTTGGCATCTTCCTTTACGGGAATCGTAACCAAACCATCGTCTTGGATGGATAAAGGCAAGCCGGATGCTCCATCAAAAAGATAATTCCCGCTAATTTTGACGCCATAATTTCCTATGATATAGAAAGTCATATCCCCATCAAACTGATAGGTGGCTTCGTTTTCGATGCCATAAACCTTGTAATTCAAATCATCGGCATTGAATGTCACGCGGACACCGGTGGAACTAGGAATGTAATACTCAAAGATTTCAATTTTGAAATCGACGCTGGGAACCGCAAAAGTCCCATGGAATTTCCCATCGGCTTCTTCTATATCGAATTCGCTTCCATTGACGAAGAACTTATATTTCTTTCCTTCTAATCCTTTAAAGGAGAATTCAACTTCATCGCCCTCATAAAATGTTTTTTGAGTCAATCCATCGATATCGATGATATGAGATGAGTAGGCTTTCACCTCTGTTAGATTCAGAACCTTCTTCGCTTCGCTCTTGACAGTTATAGTAATATCGCTATTGGGCATGGAGAAGGAATAGACCTCGCCCTTTTTCACCTCAGTAAAAGCGATTTCCTTATTCGCGAATTCCTTGAACCGATATCCTTCGTTAAAGGTCAAATAGACATCGATAAGATCGCCTTCTTTGGCCTCGGAGACTATTTCGCCGCCGACTTTGAAAAGAACGCTCCCGTTTTCGTTAACAAAGCCAAGCGAGTGTTTGTTTTGTTGCTTATCAGAGCTCTCTGCGCTCGTTGAACCATCCGGAAGCTTGGACTCTGCGCAAGCTCCAAGAAGCACCAATGGCAAAATAAGAAGCAAACTTTTTTTCATACTAAAACCCCTCCCGATTGAGCACCATATTATATATAGGTTCAAAAACGCACTTTACAAGCAATATTTTCCAAGGCTCTATATAAACCCTATAAACGGACGAGTGATAAAATTTTGAACAATTCCTTTATTGTCGATACCGTCAAAAATTTCTAAACGTTTTTATCATCATTACCGATGTTCTTCCGAAAGAACAGCAAAAAAAGTTCGACGCATTCGAGCGCATCGAACTTATCTTTCGCCTTTGGAGCATCCGGGCGGATTCGAACCGTCGGTTGGTGAGTTGCAGTCACCTGCCTTACCACTTGGCTACGGATGCAGCTTTTGAATGATAGCACTTAGGAAGAAGTCCCGCAATGAGGGAAAAGCAAAGCGTTATTCGATAGCGAGCCGTCAGACGACAAAGCAATCGCGAAAGTTGGAATATTCCATCTCAAAAACCATACGCACCTAAAACTTATTTGGCGTGATAGCGTGCTATGATTTCCTTGACCTTCGAATAATCAAAGAGGGCGTAATTGTCGCTCGCTCCTTCTTCATCCGTCAAAGCAGCGAGAAAATCCTCCTTCTCATCGCGATAAACATCGATGTATGGCGAGATTTCAGTGTCTTTATCAAGAAGGTCGACGTTTCCTAACCCATAACGAGGAAGAGGCAAATAATCTTTGCCGTCAATGGTTTTAACCTTTACGGAAATAGGGGGAAGAAGGGAGTCCGTATTCCCTTCCATCCCAAAGGTCGGAGCATATATTGCTTTGGCATCTTTAAAAGACGAAAGAGCCATCTCAAGCATCTTTCCTTCTCGAATGTTTCGATTCTCCATAGAGAATTTCTTCGTTACAGAATCGTAAGAAAGCCTTAATGCGTTATATACCGCCGTCTCTTTCTTGAAAGCAGTTACGGAAGAGGCTTCCTCAAGAGTTCGAACGTTTTGTTTTTCCAAAGCGAAAACAAGGCGATATCCATCCGTTTCGAGAGGGATATTTTCGAGCGTTTCGCTTTTTAGAACAAGCGCCTTTGCCGTTTTGCCAAGAAGCTGGGCCCCGAGAAGATATTTCCCACCGACCACCATTTCTTCATCGAAAGAAAAAGGGTAACTAGCCTTATCTTTCAAGGAAAACTCCACTTCTTTTTTGGATGCTTCATAATCGCTTTTAGAAAGGTAAACGAAATAATACCCTTCCGATGGGCCATAGTCATTCAAGAAAGTCAAAGTTCGGTTATCTTTGGAACCTTGGATTCCATCCAGAAGAGCATCGTCATACCCTTTCCAAAGGTAACGATAAGAATACGCCTCCCCTGGTTTTACTTTGGTGAGGGAGAGGGGGTAAGAAATAACTTCTTCTTTGCCTTCCGTTACCATTTCTACATCATCTGGGAGTTTAACCTGAGAAGTGCAAGAGCATAATCCGAAAAACGCAATAGCAGTTACCGGTAAAACGCATTTTATAAAAGAGTTTTTCATAAGCATTCCTTCCCTCCTCCTATAAGATTTTCTTGTTGAATGGGGTCTTTAAAAGAGTCGATCGTCGCATGGCAGAGCATGCATGTTTTATATCTTCCAGCCCCTAAAGCAATATGATTTCCAAAAACGCCATTGGTTTTTCCACACGAATAACTTTGAAGACGCTTAATCAAATCATAAAACGAATCGAAATAAAAAGATATCGGCTCAAAGACCCATACCCACAAGCCCCTTTTTGATTTGTCGGTGAGAATTGAGTCATATCGTAAAAAACCGTGAAGGAAAAAAGGAAGTAACAAGTTCTTAATGTTTCGCTGGTATTTCATAAAAATCTCCTTTTTAGCTTACAATTAGCAAGTATTTTGTCAACCTCATTTTGTTTAATTTAATATAACGTTTTTAAAGATTGTCGATTCACCAAAAAACACTCAAGCGAAAATTCTGAAATATTCCCCAATAAGTTGCTTTTTTGTAAAGTTGAAGCTCATATATCCTATCGAGCGATAATACATTTTAATTTTATCAATCAATGCAAATACATCATCTTGAATTCCATTCATAGTATCGGAATAGAAGCGAAGAAGAAAAACGCCTAAAAAATCAACATCCCACACAAAGAACGTAGAATATCGACTTTTCAAGATTATGTATAGCGGCCGATCCTTTGAAGCTCTATGCAAAGGATCCAACCTTAAGGCAGTTTCAAGATATATACCCAAATGAGGTGAAAGCGAGGTAAGCTGATTTCTATCTCTTCAAAGACATGAAAACACCGCATCCATCCGTGAAAAGAGTCCTTTTTCGAAGAAGCGGCCTCAAATAATCGCGGAAGCCTTCCGAAAAGGAATGATGATCCTTGAGATATTCTTTTGGCATATAAAGGATTTTGCCACCCACGCTATCTAAAGAGACAGGGTGGAATTCCACGCGATAAGGATTATTCGAAATTCTAGAAATCGCTGGCATAACTCCCTTCTTTCCATCCAAAAAGAAGGAAAGAGCGGCTTCGCTTGCCCTCAAAGCTTCGTCAATATCCACTTGGCTTGCCAAAACAGGATCGCTTCGCATAGGACTCGATAAAACGCTGACTCTGCTTTTTAAACCAAGCGCCTTGCGAATCAAAGCGCTCCATTCATAAGCAGCCCCTTCGAAATTCATATGCCCAAACGGATCTTTCTCTTTGGGGGCGTTATGGTTGATGCCTTCGCTTAGGACCACTAAAGCGCGTTTCTTTTTTTCGTAGATTCCCTTTAGTTCGTTCAAGAACTCCTTATGGTCGATAGGAAGTTCAGGGACGAGGATGAGGTCCGGATGGTAAGGTTCTTCGAGAAGATCCGTAGAGGCGGCAAGCCAGCCGGTATCTCGACCCATCGTTTCGACGATCTGGATTTTCCCTTCCTTATAGCTAAAGCCATCGATGGCGATGGATTTGGTAAGGGAAACGGTATGCAAGGCTGCGCTTGCGTATCCTAAAGTATGATCGAAACCAACGAGGTCGTTATCGATGGTTTTAGGGATGCCAATGACCGAAATGGGAATATCGTGAAGCGAGAAAGAGCGAAAAAGCTTCGCGGCCGTTAGCATCGAATCGTTGCCTCCATTGACGAAAACGCAATCGATTTCAAAAGAAAGGAGCTTCTCTTTTATTTTTTCATATAAAGGAGAGGACAAATCCTCTGGCAAATTCTTTCTTGAGCTTCCCAAATACATGCCAGGCGTCTGGGTAAGGAGATTCAAATCGTTCTCGCTTAAACCCCTTAAATTCGTAAAATCGCCATCCAAAACCCCTTCGATTCCGTACCGAGCGCCATATATTTCACCAATCGAAGGGCTCTTCAAAGCAGATAGCACCAGCCCAGCCAAAGAGGCATTGATAACAGCGGTTGGACCACCGCTTTGGAAATAGAGGATGTTCTTCTTTTTCATTAGGATATTCTATAAAGAAAAGAAAGGCTTTTCTAGACGAAAGGCCTTTCATAAGAAATTTCGATTTAAGCGCTTTTTCTTTCTTCGCGACGTTTCCTTCGAAGCCGTTTGGAAGCGTTCTTTGTGACAAGGAAGGTCACCACTAAGCCGCCTGCTAAGGCAATTTCCAAAGAAAGAACGACAATAGCCCAAATCGGCAAAGGAGAGCTCTTGACCTGTTCCCACATCGTCAATACATCCGAAGCATCGTTGCCATAGTCTTCCATGATGGCTAAGCTTGGCATCGAGCAAAGGACCGTCCCTTTTTCCGTTTCGTCTTCGACGGGGTATTGGGCCAAGAATTGGCGTCCGACAAGAACCGTCTCTTCTTCGCCATCGAGGTTTTTCCCCGTCACTTCCTCGATTTCATCGCTATAGAAGATAGTGTCGATGTTGTCATGAAGTTCTTCGTTATCGAGCGTCCCATTATAGAAATAAGAGAGATCGATCCTCGTCCAATCTTCTTCAAGCTCTTCCTTAGCGAACTCGCTCCAACTCATCGCTACGCCATCCGAAGAGGCCATCTGATAGTCGCTCCCACGCATGTCGATATCCCCATAATCGAGCCCATCGTCATGAATGCCAGTGCCATCTTTATAAACGTAATTCCCCTCATCATCGAGAAGATAGGCTTCTTCCTCTTCGTCGTAGACATACATCGCTGCCGTCCGAGGATCGTAGGATTCGCGGATATAGGTCAAAACGTCATTGCCCCCGACAAAAGAAGTGTATCCGATGTAATCCATATTGGCGGCGACGATTTCCGGATTCGAAATATAGTCGATGAACTTTTGGCAATATTGCTTTTTAAGGTCGTTCCCATGGACGTTGTCTTTGAGCATAACCCAGTTATCGCTCCAAATATTGCCACCCGTCAGAGGGACAGAATAATACAAAGACACGGGATTTGCGGAGTTTTCGTCCCCTAAATCCATGGAAGTGATGGCATCGCCACTCCAAGCCGTGTCGATGCCGCTCTTCTTGCCCGTCGTGATATCGGTCTTGCCGCTATCGACTTCCATCCCAAAGCTATTGTCTTTAAGCGTCGTCAAAGCATTTTGGATTTCATCGAGGATGATTTCCTTGGTATAGGTTTTTGAGGAACTATCCACTTTCTTGGCCAAGGCATTGAATTCATCGAGATAGTTTAAGTTGTTGAATATGACTTTCACATCTTGTTGGTATTGCTCTTTGGAATAGAGATTCCCCTGAGCATCGCGCCCAGCAACATACCAATCTTTCAAGGCCTTGAAATACTTGTCGTAGACGTGCATAAGACCAATGGCATAGGTGTCACGCATCGAGTCTTTGATTTGGAAAGTGCCATGATACGCTTCGTTCCACATGGCGTTCCAATCGCTCATTTGGACCTTGACGTCTTCGGAGGAAAGGCCGCGTTCTTGGTAGACGGAGAAATCGGGGTTATAGGTGATGCCTAAAGTGCCCCACATATAACCGCGCGCATAGTCGCCAAGCTTCCTTTCTTCCACGCCATCCGAGGTTTTCACTTTGGCGCGAATGCCATCGAGAAGATTCTTCAATGTCGGCGAAGCGTATTCCTCGTAATAGTCTTCCCACTTCGAAGCGCTCTCTCCGTAAAGAGCGGCCCTTTCCTCTCCCCTCGCAAAAGGTTCAAGCATATCTAGACCCATCATCTTTTGGATGATGTAGTCGCTATTGTTGACAAGATCATAAGCCGCCGTCCCTGCCGTTACTTTGGAAAGGATCTCTTCAGGGGTGCTAAAGACGCTGTAATTGACTTTAAGAGTGACGCCATCGACTTCTTTCACATAATCGACAAAATCGTCCACCAAAGTCCTCGGAAGGCCGTTTTCCGTATCGTAAGTCAAGATGTAATCATCGCTATTTGCGATATTGATCGTAATAACAGAATCAGATGAATCGCTTTCGTTTGCCCCACAAGAGGCGAGCATCAAAGCGGTTAAGCTTAAAACAAGCAAGGAACTCTTTTTTTTCATTAGTAGGTCCTCCCTTTGCGTTTCTTGTTCTTTTTCGCCTTTTGATTTTGAAGAAGCGTAAAACCGACAGCCAATAAAAGGACAAGCAAGAAAATAATCGTGCAAAGCGCCCTCAATTCCGCCGGAAGCGGATGTTTCTTGATAATGCCTTCCACATAAGTCGAAATCGTTTGGATGTCGCTATTGCCACTAAGAAGTCCAGGGCCGGTGGTAAAGGCCGTGACGATGAAGTCATCCAAAGACAAAGTGATGGCGATAAGGAAGCCACTTAATATCCCAGGGACGATCTCAGGGAAGACGGCTTTGCGAAGGGCTTGTCGAGGGGTGCAGCCTAAATCAAGCGCCGCTTCGTAAAGGGCGGGATCCATCTGGATGAGTTTCGGCTTCACACTCAAATAGACGAAAGGAATGGTAAGCACCAAGTGGCCAAGCAAAAGAGTCCAGAAGGAAAGGTGGATGCCAAGAGCCACGAAAACAACAATAAGCGACAAAGCGATGACGATTTCCGGATTCACAACCGGAATTTGGGTGAGAAATTCCAAAGAGCGTTTCGGAAGCTTCTTGCATTCATAGACGCCAATGGCACCCATCGTGCCGATGATGGTCGATAAAGTCGCGGCCAGCAAGGCGATAATCACCGTATTGCCAATGGCTCTTTGAATCTGAGCGTCCTTGAAAAGGTTGATGTAGAGATCGAAGCTAAACTTCCCCCATTCGCCAAGGTTCAAATCGCCGCCATTCTCCCCGACTGTGAAGCTATAGATCATAAGCACCAGCACGGGAAGATACATAAGAAGGAGCAAGATCCAGATATAGGATTGCCCAACGCACTTAAAGATAAGGGTTTTCTTCTCTTTGCTCATAAGAGGCTTTCTTGTCTTTACCATAAGGCACCTCCTCTATTGGACGCGGCATCTTTATCGACGCCGCGCGTCAAGAACATCGAAATGCCGATGATGATTAGCATCACCAAAGCCATGAAGGAACCCTCGTTCCAAAGAGAGTTCGTGAAATCAAGATAAATATAGTTCCCAAAGAGGGTGATTTTCCCTTCCGAAAGGGTATCGCTGATGACATAGCTCGACATGACTGGCATAAAAACCATCTCCGAGGCGCTCACAATGCCAGGAAGGCTTTGGGGAAGAATGTTCCGGAAGAAGGTTTGAAAGCGGTTCGCGCCAAGATCGTAAGAAGCCTCGATTTGGCTGCGGTCAAGCTTAAGCATCGTGGTATAGAGAGGGAGAATCGTGAATGGAATGTAGTTATAGACCATGCCGATTAGAGTCGCACCCCAAGGATGGGTCGATCCATCTAAGCCCATCCAACTAAGAAGATCACGCGTAGCGCCAGTGCGGATAACGAAGTTGATCCACATTGGCATGATGAAGAGAATCACAAGGACGCTATTCTTGGAGACGCGCTTATCGGCCAAGAAGAAAGCGGCCGGATAGCTAAGCAATATGCAAATGGCGGTTGTCTGTAAGCCCATGAAAAGGGAAACAAAGAGGACTTCCCATTTATAGCTTTTCGTGAAGAAATTTGCCGCCGCATCGAAAGAAAAGGAAACAACCTTGTTGTTATATTCGTCGTAGGTAGTCTTGGTGAAGGCGTAAATCAAAATCGTAAGAAGAGGGATGACGACGAAAAGGACGAGGAAAAGCGCATAAGGAATGGCCAAGTGTTTCCGCTTCAACGCGAAAAAGCGCTTCATCTTGGCTAAAGCAACCCTATTCGACGACATAAGCCCCAATGTCCTTCTTCAAGCGGAGTTTGATCTTCTCTTTGGCAATATCGACGGAGACGATATCGCCAACGTTCCATTGGTAAGGAGAATTGGCAAGGAAGTCTTCTTCCCCTTCGGTGCGGATGAGATATTGGTAATGGTCGCCGATCCAAACGGCGCTAATGATGGTGCCCTTGGCGAGGCCCTCTTCGAGGTTATCGCTGATAACAGGGTCTTCCAAAGAGCAAGAAGCGACGACTTTGGCATCGCTCAAATCGTATTCGCGGCCGTTTTTAGGATCGACCAAGAAGCCTTTTTCGTTTAAGGAGCTCCCCTTCAAGAGTTGGGTGATATCAGCGTGAAGAATGACATCCCCCGTCTCGATGTCGCCATTCTTATCGATGATGGCGTCATCCCATTCGTTTCCAGTGACGTCTTTATGAACGATTTGGAGGTTCTCTTTATCGACATTGATGGAAACTTGATCCCCCACTTGGTGTTTCTTCTTGTCACGGCAAAGGACCTCGCTTTTGCCGACAAGGATGACATAGCTATAGTCTTCGCCTTTAAAGACGCGGGAATCGATCGTTCCATTGACGATGCCTTTCCCCGGTTCGCCAAGTTCGACGTCCTCAGGACGGATAACGACATCGACTTTTTCGTTGATGGGGAATTCGTCTACCGCTTCCCAAACACCACCCAAGAAACGGACTTTGCTTTTGGAAGTCATCGTGCCGTTATAGATATTGGATTCGCCAATGAAGTCGGCGACATAAGCGCTTTTGGGTTCGTTATAGATTTCTTCTGGCGTTCCCACTTGCTCGATTTCGCCATCTTTCATGACGACGATCTTATCGGACATCGAAAGGGCCTCTTCTTGGTCGTGAGTAACGTAAATAAAGGTGATGCCGAGTTTTCGATGCATCTCTTTAAGCTCTATTTGCATGTCTAGGCGCATTTTGTGATCAAGGGCGCTTAAAGGTTCATCTAGAAGGAGAACGCTTGGCTCATTGACGATAGCGCGAGCGATGGCGACGCGTTGTTGTTGGCCGCCAGAGAGATTGTTTATGTCACGATCCTCCATCTCTTCCATATCGACGATAGCAAGGGCCTTGGCCACCTTTTCGTCGATCGTTTTGGAATCCAGATGCTTCATCTTGACATTCCCATTTTTGTCTTTGACCGGAACTTTCTTCAATTTCAAGCCAAAGGCGATGTTGTCGTAGACATCAAGATTGGGGAAAAGGGCATAATGTTGGAAAACGGTATTGACTGGCCTCTTATAAGGGGGCAAGTTCGTAATATCAAGCCCATCGAGAAGAATTTGCCCGCTCGTTGGGATATCGAATCCAGCGATCATGCGGAGGGTGGTCGTTTTGCCACATCCGCTCGGGCCAAGAAGCGTCACGAATTCGCCACGTTTGATGTCAAGATTGAAGTCGTTGACAGCCGTGAAGGTCTTGTCGAAAACCTTGGAAACGTGGACGAGAGAAATAATCGAATCCTTACCATCCATTTTGGGGTCTCCTCTTTTATCCAAAATCTGTGCGAAACACGCCTTCGATAGGAGTGCGTTTTCTCACGGCGAAAAATATGGGGCTTGGGGGGTCAAAAATCAACAACTTTTTTTCGATTTTTTTCCTTTCGTTTTCCTCTTCGTTTTCTAAAAAAACAAAAAGTGGCTTTCTATCGATATTTTCTAAAGATTATAAGATTTTTTGATCGTCGAGATTTTTACAAGTTTTAAGAGCGATTTCGCGCTTAAAATTTCGCTTTGTTTTCTTTCGATTTTCAAGAAAGTTTTCGCGGAGAGAGGCCCGCTCTTTTCCCTTGCTCTCTTTCGAGAAGGTTTTTAAAATAGGATTCATGAAAAAAACACCTCTCTTTTACGCCCTTCTCTTACTTCCTTTTTTAGCGCCTTTGGCTTCTTGCAGCGCCAATAGCAATTCCACTCTTGCCCATTTGAATTTCGGAATGCTTTATGATGCGACTCTAGACACCCAAAATAGCTCTCAATTCGCTGACCATTCCATCTCGCTTACCTATGGAGAGCTCGTCTCCAAAATAAACAACAAGGAAAGCTTCTTGCTTTTGGTTTACGACAAAGGGAATACTTGCACATGCTGGTATCGGTACGAGGCGACTTTGCTTCGTGCCATGAAAGCCAAGAATCTCCTCATTTATGGCATCGACCCGCAAGAGTTCGAAGGTGGCAAAGAGACATATGGAATCAAGTATTCTTCAAGCGAAGAGAATCTCGTCGTCTTCCAAGAAGGGAGCGTCCTTGCTCAAAAAAGCACCAACGGAACCGACGACCCCTTTGTTGAATATGACAATTTCATCGCTTGGTTAGAGGGAAAAGCCAAAACCAGCGATATGCTTCGAATAAGCAAAAAACAACTGGACGATCTTTTCGAAGAGAGCGGCACTCCTTCTTTCTTGGTCTATTTTGGAAGAGAGAGTTGCGGCGATTGCTCCTATATCGATAAGAACTTCCTCTATACCTATAATAAAGAGGAAAGAAATACCTCCTATTACCTCGATTGCGACGAAGTGGGCATTCGCTTCGAAAGCGAAGAAGCCAAAAAAGAAGGAAAAGTCGGCGCCATTTGGCAAACTTTCAAAGACGACTATGGTCTAAGCGAGAAATATAACGAAGAGCTTGGCTATGGGCAAGGCTATGTCCCTAGTTTCATCCTTTATAATAAGGGAAAGAAAGAAGATAGAAAGGCGAGCCTCATTCGGGATATGATCGTGACCTTTAACGACGAAGTGAAGGGAGAAAACGGCAAATACACGCTTAGCAATTCTTTTTATAGCGAGGAGCGGATTCAAAATAGCGAAGCTCTCTCTTCCCTAAAAGAAAAAGGGATGGACTTCGTTTTAAAGGGAATAGAAATCCCCGAAAGCGAGATCGAAACCTATCCTGGCGGTTATATCGCCTGGAAAAAAGAAGCGGCACTTCAAAAAGAGAAGCCACTTTTACAAGGTTTTTTGGATTTTTACTTGAAAAAAGAGTGATAGTGCTCTCCCTTTGATGAAGGTAGTATTGTTCGTTTTTAGTTTCATTTGCGTATCAATGCGGCCTCTTCGGCCGCCATCGACGAAAAAAGTTGTATGATTGACATGTCGCATAGCTCCTTTCATTTTTGTGAGAACAAACAAATTATAAGGGCTATGCGGCTTTTTGCTTCCCCGGCCGGGGAAGCAAAGCTATTATCACTCAATTAGACGTACTTATTGTCACTTCCAATTACAAAGACTTATCGTCACTCCCAAAGCTAAGAGAGTCTTAATCTAAAAGAAGACGATCGGCAAGAGTTTGATGGCATATGGATACGGCTCAAATGGGCACTTTCTCAAACGAAAGCCCAAGGCGCCTTTTCAATAATAAATAAAGAAGGACGAGACGAAGAACATTTACGGAAAGAGGGCTAAAAAGATTCCAAAAATTGGACGCATATATAAGAAAGTGAGAAGAAGGCTATTCCACGCTTTTGAGGGACTCGACCATGGCGATCTTTTTCGACTTGAAGCCAAAGAAGAGATTGACGAAGAAAGCGACGACGAAAGTCAAAAGGAAGCTATAGAAGAAGGAAAGAGGAGAAACATAATAGAGGTAAGTCACAAGCTCCACTTTGTTAAGCGAAAGCACCGCGAGCATAAAAGGGTAGCCAAGGGCCAAACCGCACAAAACGCCAAGCGATGTCAGAAACATCGTCTCTAATAAAAGGCTTAGAACGATCTCTCTTAAGCTAAAGCCCAAGACTTTCAAGGTCGCAATATCCCTACTCCTTTCATTGAAGTTCAAAAGAGCAAGATTATAAAGAACAACAAGAGCCAACAATATGGCAAAGATCTTAACTGCTCCCGTCATGACGAGAACCCCTTGAAGGACGTTATTGATCTTCAAGCGCCAATCCGCTTTGCTTTGGGAAGTCAAAAGATATGGTAGCTTTTCTTTTAAAGCGCGCCGTACTTTTTCGATATCCGTTCCTTTCTCCAAATCAAGGTACACGCCATTATAACTAAGTTCTTCTCCTCTAAAGATGTCGTTACTTGAATACAAAGCGATGCCACTATAGAAGAAAGCCTCGTAAAAGAAAGCGATTTTGGACGTATGTTTGACGTTTCCGATGGAGAAGGTAATCCATTCCCCTTCTTGGAGCGACAAAGACTCTTGGATCTTTTTAGAGACTGCCACTTCATCGTTTTTTAGTCCTCGAGCGAAAGCGAAATGGGTGTTTTCTGCGCCCGTTAACACGTAGATCGTTGAATTCACGCTTAGAGAAGAAGGATTCTCTACCTTACTCACGTTGTTTTGATACATCTCGAAGCCAGAAATGCCTTCTATTTCCGAAATATCTTCGGCAAAATCCCCTTCTTTTTTCCCTTCGCTAAAGGTTAAAGTGAAATCGCAATCGCCCACTTTCGCTAAATCGTGATTAATGCCATAGTTAACAGTATCCTCAATGCCATAACCCGTCAAAAGAAGGGCAGTACAGCCCATCACTCCTACCACCACCATGATGGACTTCACGATATTCACGCGAATATTGCGAAAAGCCATCTTGGTCGAAAGGAACAAAGCACTTTCCTTTTTTCTGGCCCCCTTTCTTTTGCCTTTCGCTTTAAAAGCGGGAAGAGAAGGTCGCATGCTTTCGGAAGGATTGAGAGAAGCTTCTTTATAGACGACTAAAAGAGTCGTTAAAGCGCTCGCCAAAAGAAAAAGAACAGCCGATAGGATTCCTTGGAAGATGGGGAAAACATACCGAAGATCTGGAAGAGTGTAGATAAGGCCATATTTGTTCCCCATGATAAGAGGTATAAGAATCGGGCCGATGATTTCGCCTATAAGAATGCCAAGAAAGACCAAAGAACAAACAAGGCCTACATAAAAGAGAAGAATGCCGTTTTTAGAAACGCCGATGGCTTTCAAAGTACCTATCTGGGAACGTTCCTTCAGAATCATTTGACTAGTCGTTACCAGAATCACTAAAACCGCTACAAAAAAGAAAACGAAGGGAAAGAGATAAGTGAACCCTTTGGCTTGATTCATCTCGCTCTCAATCGTCAAAAAGAAAGGCATATTCTCTCTCGAATTGACAGAGACGAAAGAATAACGTCCCTCTCGAAGGCTTTCCTTGAGAGCGTTTTCCACATATTTCAAGCGGGTTTTGTCAGGAATTTTTAATAAATACTGGTTTGGAGCAACTCCATAAACGCCATCGCTTTCGCTAAAATAGCCTAGTTCTATGAAGACTTCCGCGATGGTTTTTAAGGCGTCGTCTTTTTCTTTTTCCGATAAGGAAGATAGCAAACGCGAAGAAAAATCTTCTTTCAAAGACTTCATAAACATCGAGGAACTCACCAGAAGAGTGCTCGTCCCATAGCTCGCTTTGGTGATGTTTTCGGGATATTTCATAATCCCTGTCACCTCGAAATCCAAAGTCCACTTGTTTTCCAAAAAAGGGTTTTTCCCTTCTTCGAAATAGGAATCCAATCCGAGGAGCTTCGATAAAGAAAGGAAGGTCTTATGGAAACTTGAAAGGTCATAGACGACGGACGCCTTTTCTCCAATGCCATAAAAGCCATAGACATCCATGGCTTCGCTCTTTTTGCTTATGGCCTCGTCGATGTAGCAAAAATAAGTGTCCGATTGTTTTTCTATAAATTCCGTATCGAATGGACGGCTAATGGTCGGCAAAGCATCCGATATGGCAATTAGAACGCTATGGGAACCAAGGCTGGCGCTTAACTCAAAGCGTTTTTCGTAGCCCTCACCCGCTCCCAATAAGGAAGCAATCTTCTCTTCGTCTTTTTCGGTATAACGAGAGGAGGTCACCCAAAGGTCGGCCATATTCCCAGAAGCATATGTTTCCGACACACGGCTTTGGAGACTAACCACATTCGCTTCCAATCCGACAAAGAGAGTAACGGCAATTGCGCCAATGGCGATAATCGCCAAAAACTGCGTCAAATGATGGCGCACTTCTCGCCATGCCAAACGCAAAAAGAGCAGGAAAGTCCTTCTTTTCTTCACCAGGCAATATCCTCAGGATTCTTAGGGGAAGAACAAATTTCATTGTTGGCAATCGAACCATCGCGAATCGTGATGAGACGATCGCAAACTTGAGCGAGAGCGCTGTTATGAGTCACGACGATAACGGTTTTATGAAATTCCTTCGAAACGCGTTTAAGCAAGGAAACAACGCTTCCCCCCGTTTTGCTATCCAAAGCCCCCGTTGGTTCATCGCAAAGCAAGAGAGTCGGGTTTTTAACGATGGCTCTGGCGATGGAAACGCGTTGTTGTTCGCCACCCGAGAGTTCGCTTGGGAAGTTATTCGCCCTTTTGGAAAGGCCAACCTCCGAAAGAATCTTTTCGCTTTCAAAGGGGCTTTTTGACAAGGATGCAGCCAATTCGACGTTCTCAAGCGCCGTTAAATTCGGAATGAGGTTATAGAATTGAAAAACGAAACCGATCTCATTTCTTCGAAAAAAAGAAAGCTCTTTCTCGGTGTATTCGGTAACATCTTCCCCATTGAGAAGATAGGTACCGCTCGTCGCTTTATCCATGCCGCCAAGAATATTCAAAAGAGTGCTTTTCCCAGCGCCGGAAGCGCCAAGGATAACGACGAATTCTCCGCTTTCGATTTCAAAGGAGGCGTCGTGGAGAGCTTTGACCTCATTCGACTGGCCGGAATGGTAGATTTTAGCGATATTTTGAAAGACGATTTGAGGCATGGAAAAATCTTAATTTCGCCTACCGAAAAGGGCAAGAGGAAAGAGAAGGGAAACAAAAAGAGAGAAGCTCCTTTAAAAAGCAACTTCTCTCGGTAGAAAGCACGATTTAGTCGGCTAAGGTTCCCATTGGATCCCAAGGATGCAAATGAGTCGGTTCAGCGTTAGCCGCTTCCTTTTCTTCCTCCGTTAGATATTTCTTGTTAATGACGGCTTGATAGACGAAGGTGTCGAACCAGCTTTGGCTCATGACGTAATAGCCTTTAAGGCCATTGTCCGGTCCCCAACTATTCTCGATCTTCCAACGATTTGGAATGCCGTTTTCGAGATTGACGCCCACAATCACCATCGCGTGATTCATAGCGCTATTCCAGTAATCGAGCATAGTCGCCTTATCGAATTCGATCGAGAAGCCAAAAGCGCTCTTGTAATCGAAGGCGTGGTCATTCCAGCTAAAGCTATTGCGATCGCGATAGAAAGAGACATCGCTTCCAAACCAAACGGGTTCGTTATTCGAAAGTTGTTTGACGATAAGCTCTTTGATTCTTTCCATCGGAAGATTCAAATGGTTGATGGGCTTCCCCTCCACCACATTGCCAAGATAATCGATGGTGAAATTCTTAAGATAGGGCTTATCTTCCGTCGGGGAATGGATGATGGATTGATATTCGTCGATCTTGCTACCAATATACTTTTCAAAGAAGGAAAGGGGGGTGAGTCCTTTTTCCACGTGATATCCTTTGTCGTTTTCGTATTCAAAGTCGAAGCTCTTAGGGGGAACGCCGAAGGAATTCAAGAAGAAGTGATAGATTTTTTCCATCGTCTCTTCCTTCAAAGCGCGTGCTTCATCCATTTTCCCTTCTTTAAGAAGAGGAGCCGCATCCGAAGCGAAATGGCGAATGACGCAATTCACGATTTGATCGCCTTCTCTCGTCCCTTCCGACTGATAGGTCTCAGGGAATTTGTCTTGAGGAACAAGACCGTACTTTTTCACGAGATTCACGAACATATCCCATTGGCCGCCATCGCTCACGGGATTGCTCAAAATGAAGTGCAGTTCACGATCATCGTGGTCACGATCCCCAAGCTTCAGGATCGTTTCGAGAGCGAAGTTGCTTTTTTCGATCTTGTCGTAAAGGGAAATATAGTTTTGGGAGAGTTCGAACTTATGGAGGCCACATTTCTTAGCCACGATTTCGCGGAGGACATTAAGGCCAGCGAAAATCCAACAACGACCGCTTTGCTTTTGATTGGCGACCGGAAGCGTCTTCAAATCAATCGAGAAAGCGGGCGTTACCTCTTTTAGAGAAGCGCTTTCGAAAATAACATTCGAGATGGCGTGTCTGCTTAATGCGTGGCGAACGACGCTGTTTTTGGGGTTTCTTTCGTAATCGGTGAGAATATCGGCGGTCTTTTTTTCGTTCAAGGCGCCTATGCAAGTTTGTTTCATATAACTCCTTTTTTCGTTTCGCAAAACAAATCTCGCTTATTTTAACGCTCAAAGAGGATATCGCAATAAAAAAGGCTTTACCCCTTTTTAGAGAAGGGGATTACAATAATGAAGTTAGTGAGAGGTAACTACCATGAAAGAAGATAAAGCGCTCGAAAGATTCTTGCGTTACGTGAAAATCGACACCCAAAGCGACGAAAATAGCTCCTCGTCCCCAAGTACGGCCAAACAGCTAAACTTAGCGAAAGCGTTAAAAGAAGAACTCGAAGGCTTGGGGATGATGGTCGAAATCGACCGATATGGACGTGTTTATTCGCATTTGGCTGGCGAAAAAGGCCTTGATGTCATCGGGCTCAATTCCCATATGGACACCGCTTTAGAATGTTCGGGAAAAGATGTGAAACCACAAATCATCGAGAATTACGACGGAAAAGACATCCGCCTCAATAAGGACGTCACGATGTCGCCAAAAGACTTCCCTTCTTTGAATGGACATATCGGAGATACCCTCGTTGTCACTTCCGGCGATACTCTTTTGGGTGGAGACGATAAAGCGGGCATCGCCATCATCATGAGCGTTCTAAGCTATCTCCACGAGCATCCCGAAATCAAACATCACCCTCTTTCCATTTTATTCACGCCAGATGAGGAGATCGGAAGAGGGCCCGAGCATTTCGATGCCAAGAAGTTCGGAGCGGACTACGCCTACACAATCGATGGCGATTATCCGAATCACATCGACATCGATAATTTCAATGGCTCCCATGCCGATCTCACCTTTAAGGGCGTTGAAATCCATCCAGGCGAAGCCAAAGGAAAGCTCATAAACGCCATTCGCTTGGCCGAGGAATTCGACTCCTTGCTTCCCGTTTTCGATAAACCGGAATATACGGAAGGCTACGAAGGCTTTAATCACCTTCTCCATATCGAAGGGACAAGCGGCCTTTGCAAAACCCACTATATTTTAAGAAATCACTGCAAAACCCTCCTCGAAAAGCAAAAGCAAGACTTCGAGAATGCCCTCAAATTCATGCAAAAGAAATATCCGAAGGCAGAAATCACACTCTCTATCGCGGATGATTACCGCAACATGCACGAGGTGCTTGAAAAGGATCCCCGGGCCATAGAGCACGCGAAAAAAGCCTTCGAAAGCTTAGGCATCACCCCTCTTTCTTTGCCCGTACGCGGCGGAACGGATGGCGCGACTTTCTCCTTTAAAGGCTGCCCTACCCCTAACCTTGGCACGGGAAGCTATAACCACCATGGCCGATACGAGTATTTAAGTCTTAGAGACTTCCATCGAATGATTGACATCGTTTTGGCAATCGTGAAGGCTTAGTTTCTCTTTAACCTTCTAAGTCAGGCGAACCCTGGCTTTTTTTTGATAGCTACCGCTTCTTTCGCTCTAAACGAAAATCCTTTGGCCGCTTCCAAAATAAAAAAAGCCCAGAAGGGCAAGAAGCAAATTTTGGCTGGGGTGACTGGGATCGGACCAGTGCATGAGGGTTTCAGAGACCCTTGCCTTACCGCTTGGCTACACCCCAAGAGCAAACAATATTTTACACATACCGTTTTAGAGAGCAACTAAGAAAAACAAGGATATTGGAGATTCTCTCACCCCTTATTCCTTCTTCTTTATAGGCTTCTCCTCTGGCGTTTTCGTAAGAGCTTTCGATTTGGCGTATCGCTCTGGATTCTCTTTAAACCACGCCATCATAAGAAGCCCAAAGACAAAGAAAACGCCTTCAAAGACAAGAAGGAAAACGCTATAGGTCCTTAGGAGCGACACCATCTCTTCTTCTTCTTTGAACGTATAAGAAGAAAGAAGCAACATCAACCCGCTAAATAGCAAAGCGATACGGATAGACGCATAGAGAATATCGAGGGAAAAGAAGTAAGATTCGCTTTTTCGAAGAGGCAAGAAGGAAAGAAGAAGCAAAACGACGTAAAGAAGAAGCGAAAGCAAACTAAAAGCCCCGAAAGCGTAGATAATCCAAGAAGCCTCACCCACGCCTTTCTTAGCCAAAAGGAAATAAAGAAAGAGACCGCTCCCAAAAAGAGTCAATAAGCCAAGGATAATGTAAGAAGAGAGATGAAAAAGAACTTTCAGACGCGCCTTAAGAGTCATTTGAATGCCATTACCCATACCACTCCTTCCTAGCTAGTATGAATCGATATGATCCCGATAGCGATAGGAACCATTCGAATGGTTCTCGGGTTCGATCTCCCTCTCGTGAAGCATATCAATATCTTCTCCGGTCCGTTCTTTCTTTTTAGGAACGTAGGGTTTCTTCTTTTCGTTCATAAGCTCACCCAAATGAAAGAATAGCCTAGAACCAACGAAAAGAAAATGAGAATGCCCATGATCATAAAGGCCTCTTTGAGATTTTTCTTGCTTCTAAAAAGATAAAGAGGACCCAAGCCCGCATTCATGGCTAAACCCGTTAACAAAGCGCCAAAAGACAAGGCGCTTCCGATATAGAGATCGCTTAAAAGAACGCTGGAGGCGCAATTGGGAATCATGCCGATGACCAAAGCCGCTAGCGGCGAAAGATAATAATTTGCCGTTAAGAAGCTTTGGATGTCGTCCTCGCCGACCCCCAAAATCAATAGGCCGAAAAGGAAGGAAACAAGATAGCTATAGAGAAAGATTTTCAAAGAGTGAACGAGAGGATGGAAAAGATGCTCATGCCACTTCCCTTCGTGCTCTTCTTCGATTTCATGGCCGCAACAGCCTTTGTGGCAAGCCTTCTCGCCTTCGCAACCTTCGAGATGCTCTTCAACCTCCTGATCGTTTCGCTTGGCCAATAAATCAACCAAAAAGCCAAAAAAAGTTCCAGCCACGATCTTAATGCCCAAAACCGCAAAAGCCATATACCACTTCCCGCTAAAATCGCCTAGAAGAACTGGAAAAGCTTCGTCGCTTGTCGATAAGAAGATGGCAATTAAGGTGCCAAGAGTCAAATGCCGTTTGAGATAAAGATCGCTTCCTATGACGCTCATGCCGCATTGTGGAATGGCGCCGACCAAAGATCCGAAAAACGGTCCATAGTGTTTTCCTTTTTCAAGGAGCTTGGCTATCTTTCCCTCGAAAAAGGACAAAAGAACGTAGATAACAAGAGCCAAAGCGAGGATTTTGAGAGAATCGTAGAGACTATCGAGAGCGAGCTCTAGGACATTTTCGGCATTCATACGCCATTATGATACTCTTTTCGTCAAGTCCTTCCTTCTTTTGGATTATAATGAGCAAGAGGTAAAACTATGGCTATAGAAAAATGCACGCATGACTGCTCCTCTTGCGGTGTGAGCGGATGCAATTCGAGAACGAAGATCCAAAAGCTCGTTCCCAATAAGGCAAGCAAAATCAAAAAGACCATCGCCGTTATGAGTGGCAAAGGCGGCGTTGGAAAGTCGATGGTCACCTGTTTATTGGCCGTCTCTCTTTTAAACGAAGGAAAGAAGGTGGCCATTTTAGACGCAGATGTGACTGGGCCATCGATCCCGAAAGCGTTCGGTCTAAATAACTATCAAGCCTATGGCGATGAAAATGGCATATTCCCCGCCGAAAGCGAAAAGGGCATAAAGCTTCTAAGCGCCAATAATCTCTTAGAGGATCCAAGCGCGCCCATTATCTGGCGCGGAAGCCTCGTTTCGAACTTGGTAGCTCAAATGTATACCATGGCCATATTCGAAGAAGTCGACGTTCTATTGATCGATATGCCCCCAGGAACGGGGGATATTCCTTTAACGGTCTTCCAACAGATTCCACTCAATAGCGCTATCTTTGTTTCTTCGCCTCAAGAGCTTGTGGAGGAGGTCGTTAAGAAATCCACCACCATGGCCAAGGAAATGAAGATCAAAGTCCTAGGCCTGGTAGAGAATATGTCTTATGTCGAATGCCCGAAATGTCACGAAATCATCCATCCTTTCGGCAATAAGGACGGGGAAGAAATAGCGAAGAAACTCGATATCCCCTTCCTTAGCGAACTGCCCATCGATCCAAAGCTCGCAAAGCTTGTGGACGAAGGGAAAATCGAAGAATATCAGGCAAACTATCTCGATAAGGCAATCCAAGCGATTCTAAGCTAATCTTCCAGGGGGCCTATTCTAAAAGGCCCCTTTTTTGTGCTTGCAATGTATACCCTATGGGGGTATTACTTAGAAGGAGGATAATCCCATGGAAAAATGCTCATGCGAGAAGAAAAGCAAAAGAATCCCCCGAGACCCCAAAGAAAAGAAAGATCTCGAAAATCGGATAAGCCGCATCCAAGGACAACTTAATGGGGTTAAGAAGATGATCGAGGAAGACCGCTACTGCGGGGATATATTGATACAAGTCGCGGCTATTGAAAAAGCACTCGAAAAAGTAGCCCTCATCCTCTTAAAAACGCATATGAAAACATGCGTCAAGGACGATATCTTAGAAGGAAATAGCGCCATTATCGACGAAACCATTTCCTTAGTGGAAAGGCTTAAATAGTTATGGAAGAGAAAAAAGAGCATTTCGCGATTGAGGGCATGAGTTGCGCCTCTTGCGTCGCCCATGTCGAAAAAGCCACGAAGAAAGTCGAAGGCGTTCTCGAAGCCGACGTCAATCTTTTGACAAACTCCATGGATGTCACCTACAAAGAACCGGCAAGCATCGAAAAAATTGAAAAATCCGTTGCAAAAGCCGGCTATAAAGCTGTTCCAAGCGAGAAAAAGAAGGAAAAAGAAAAGCCAAATGACGCTTTTGGGAACCGAGAGGAAGGAAAGAAACTCCTCTGGCGTTTAATCCCTTCCTTCCTCATTTTGATTCCTCTTTTCTATATCGGCATGGGCTCGATGCTCTCTTGGCCTTTAGGAGAACTCGGCAAGAATTTGTTGGACATTGCCCTTATCGAGCTTCTCCTTTCCATAAGCATTATCCTCCTCAATATCCCTTTCTTCGTATCCGGCTTTAAGTCCCTTTATCATCTTTCCCCGAATATGGATAGTTTGGTGGCAATGGCAAGCACCGTTTCGTTTATCTATAGCCTTGTCATGATGTTCTTAATGAATGGGGACGCTTTAAGGGGGGCGAACGAGGCTTTGATGCATCACTCCATGAATCTTTCTTTCGAAAGCGCAGGCATGGTGCCTTCTTTTGTGCTATTGGGAAAAATGCTAGAAGCCTTCTCCAAAGGGAAGACGACAAACGCGATCGCTTCCTTGCTTCGGCTTGCCCCAAAAGAAGCCACGCTCCTAAAGGATGGCCAAGAAGTCAAAGTCCTTTCGAAAGACATCAAGCAAGGAGACCTCATCTTAGTGCGTCCTGGGGAAAGCTTTGCCATCGATGGCGTTATCTTAGAAGGCGCCTCATCGGTGAACGAAAGTAGCTTAACTGGCGAATCTTTGCCCATCTTAAAGGAAAAGGGCAAAGAGGTTTATAGTGGCACGATCAATATCGATGGCCTTCTTAAGGTAAAAGCCACCAAAGTCGGAGAGGATACGACTCTCCACAAAATCGTGAAGCTCGTCGAACAAAGCGCGGCATCCAAACCGAAAATCGCCGTTTTGGCGGACCGCATCTCTTCCGTCTTTATTCCCTCCGTCTTCCTTTTATCTCTCCTTGTCTTCGGAGGATGGATGCTCTTTGGAGGAGAATTCGTATCGCAAAGCTCCCATGCCAATAGCCTATTTGGCTACGCTTTAGAAAGAGCGATTTCAGTGCTGGTCATCGCTTGTCCTTGCGCCCTTGGATTAGCAACCCCTGTCGCCACCATGGTTTCTTCGGGAAAGGGCGCTAAAAATGGTCTTCTTTTCAAAAACGCAAAAGCCCTTGAAGAAACGGGGAAATGCCGTTATGTCGTCTTTGATAAGACAGGGACTTTAACGAAAGGCGAAATGGTTGTTACCGATTTAGTCCCCTTTAAAGGAGATAAGGAAAGCCTTTTGGCTATGGCGGCGGCACTAGAAAAGGGAAGCGAACACCCTTTGGCCAAGGCCATATTAAAAGAAGCAAGCGCGAAAAAGATAGAAACGCCTGAGATCTCTTCCTTTAAAGCCATCATCGGAAAAGGGGTCGAAGGAAGGAAAGATGGAGTTCTTTTGAAACTAGGAAAGCGTTCCTTCATAGAAGAAAACGCTTCTCTTCCCAATGAAGCCCTTATGAAAGCAAAAGAACTCTCTCAAAAAGGAAAAACGATTCTCTTTTTAATAGAAGGAAATGAGTTTTGCGGTCTTATTGCGATTTCCGATGAGCCTAAAGAAGACGCCAAAGAAGCCATACTTCTTTTAAAAGAAGAAGGCTATACGCCGGTGATGCTTACGGGCGATAACGAAGAAACGGCCAAAGAAATCGCCCAAACCTTAGGAATAGAGCACTACCGCTCGTCTTTGCTTCCAGAAGGAAAGGTCAAAGCCGTCGGGGAGCTTAAAAAAGAAGGAAAGGTCCTTATGGTAGGCGATGGCATTAACGACGCTCCCGCCCTCATGCAAGCCAACGTCGGAATCGCTATCGGAAAGGGAACGGATATCGCCATTGAGTCCGCCGATATCGTTCTGACTCGGAGCGAGCTCAAAGACGTCGTTAAAGCGATTCATCTTTCAAGGTTAACGACAAGGAACATCGCCGAGAACCTCTTTTGGGCCTTCTTCTATAACCTCATCATGATTCCGATTGCCGCAGGCGCTTATAGCGCCCTTGGCTTAGTGGCATTAAAGCCTTGGATGGGAGCGGCCGCCATGAGTCTTTCGAGCGTTTCGGTGGTAATGAACGCTTTAAGAATCAACGCTTTCCATCTTGAAAAGAGAAGAAGCAAAGTTCACTTTAAAGAAGGGAAAGGAATTTCTTGTCCCTTGAAGAAGGAGGATGAAAACATGGAAAAATTCGTTATCGGTGTGGATGGCATGATGTGCGAAATGTGCGCCAAACACGTTAAGGATGCCCTTCAAAAGGCTGGATTTTGTAACGTCGAAGTCTCTCTAAGCAAGAAAGAAGCACGTTTTGAAGCGATCTCTTTTGACGAAGCGAAAGCGAAAACCGCCATCGAAGAAGCGGGATACCAATATACGGGGAGAAAGTAAGCTAACGGTATTTCTTCTCGAGTTCTTCTTTCAAAAAATCCTTTTGATCATTCTCAAGGAAGCTTCCTTCGACGCTATTAAGGAAGAGTTCTTTCATGGTCTCATCGCTTAGTCCAAAGGTTTTTTGAACTTTCTCGCATTCTTCTTGAAGCGTTATATTCGAGACGGTCATATCATCGGTATTGATGCACGTTTTTACGCCATAGCGAAGAAAAGTCTTAAGGGGAAGATCTTCGTAGCGATCGATCGCATGGGTGTCTTTTTCGCTTGTTGGGCAAAGCTCAAGAAGAACGCCACTGCTCGCCAAAAAGGAAAGAAGCATCTTATCTTTGACGGCACTCACGCCATGGCCGATCCGTCTAGCGCCCATCTTAAGGGCTTCCCAAATGGAGTCGGGACCGCTTGCTTCGCCAGCGTGGATCGTAAAAGGGATGTCGAGCTCATTGGCGAGCTTGAAAACGTTTTGGAAGGAAGAAGTCGGAAAAAGAGCCTCAGCTCCCGCCAAATCAAGCCCGCACACCCCTTTATGGAGATATTCTTTGGCAAGCCGCACCGTAAGAAGATTCTCTTCCTCGTTTCCCTCTCCGCGCATCGCACATAATATGAGGTTCGCTGGGAAAGCGTAATCCTTTTTGGCCTTTTCTAAACCCTTTATAGCAGCTTCAACCACATCTTTTTGCGTCAAGCCTTCTTGGGTATGGAGTTGTGGCGCGAAACGGACTTCCGCATAAAGAAGACCGCTTCGCGATAAGCGAGAAAGAAGGAAATAGACCGCTTTCTCGATGCATTCCTTCTTTTGAAGGACCTTAAGCGGGAATTCAAAGCACTTTAGATAGTCATTTAAAGAATGGCAGCTCTCATCCACCGAAATGTGAGCGGTTTTCGCATATTCGAGAGGGATCCCAGACATTTTGCCAAGAAGAAGGAGCTCTTCCCTCGTAAGAGAACCGTCAAGATGTAAATGTAAGTCAATCATGCCGTAATTATCAATGGAAAACGAGGGCTTGTAAATCGCTAAAAAACAAAAAAAGGTCCCCGCTAGAGGAACCTAAAAAAATATCGAAAAAGCGACGATTACGCTTTCTTTCCCAAAAGAGAAGACAAAACGGATTTCTTTTGGATAAGGCGGTTTTTCCCTTCGTAAAAGACCGCTAAAGTGCCAGGGCCAACATGGGCGCCGGTGATAAGATCGTAATAGTAGATCTCGATATTCCGGATGCCGCCTTCCTTCAATAAGGCTTCTAGGCTCTTGGCATCTTCCAAAGAGTCGCAATGAGCGATATAGACAAGCTTCTCTTTGTCGAAAACGTTCTCTAGAACCTGGCTTGCAAGTTTCTTGATGGAATTCTTCCGACCTTGGACTTTCGAAGTGACGACGATTTTCCCCTCGGGGCTTCCATAAAGCAAAGGCTTAATGAGGAGAACGCCCGCGAGGATGGCGGCGACATTCGACACACGACCGCTATTGGCAAGATAACGGATGCTATCCACGGTGAATTCGCTTCGAACGGTTTGACGATACTTCTCGGTCTTCGAGACGATTTCTTCCAAAGAGAAACCTTCTTTCGCCAGGTTAGCGGCATAAAGAGCAATCATGCCTTCCCCTAGCCCCGCCGTCTTGGAATCAAGAACGTGGACCACTTCTTTCCCTTCTTTTTGGTTTAGCTCCTTAGCGATAAGAGTCGCAGCATTGAATGTTCCCGAGATACCGCTTGATAAAGTCACATAGAGCACCTCATTTCCTTTTGCTATCTCCTCTTTTGCTTTTTCTTCGAATAAGCCTGGGCTTGCCAAAGATGTTTGGGGCTTAGCACCCCCTTTCATAGCGGAATAGAACTCTTTCGACATCTTCTCGACGTCGATATCCTCGCTATAGCAGCGATATTCTTTTCCATTGAGCCTCAAAGTCATAGGAAGAAGGACGATATCGGCATTTCTTTTTAGGAGAATCTCTTTGAAAAGATTGCTTCCGGCATCGGTGTATATGCGAACGCTCATAACTGAAACCTCCATCTCAAGGAAAAGCGAAGATATGCCTTTCGTGAGACATTCTAGTTTCTATTACTAGATAGTCAAGCATAGAAAACTTTATTGCCTCAATTAAGCCTCATATCCCTAGCATAAAACGCTTGGAGGTTTTGGAAAGGGAAGATGGGATCGTCTTCTTTTATCCATCATTGGGAAGCGTCCCGAATCGAGGAATGGGAAATGGGAATAAAAAGATCCTTAATAAATTCATAAGAAACACGCATAACGGCAGAGTCAAAGGGATGGCGATATGGACGTTTTTCTGAACCGTTTTCGCCATGATGCCCTTCTTTCCGCTACGCAGTGACTTTGCTTAGGATGCTGGAGAAGAAGGTTTTCAAGGGCGTGTTTTACTCATACGAGCCAATCGATGTGAAATGCAAAATCAAAGAGTCATAGCGCTAGATTTTCGCCCTAAATTCCAAAATTAGGATTCTTTTCCTTCGCTAAAAAAGCCTTAGCCTTATAGGATGCTTTGTTTCTTAAATCCACCTGAAGACGTTTTTGTGATATTAGCCATGAAATAGGGCAAAAAAGAGGGTTTATGATGAAAATAGCTTTTCGATTCTTTCTGAGAAATGAATGAAATAATCTTCCAAAAAATCAATTAATCTTCCAAATGATTCTGGAAGAATAGGGAAAATAGATTCGTTTTATTCTCCATTATCCGAAATAAAATAACGTTTCCCTTTGGTCTTTTTTCCGTTCGTTTTGACAAGATTTGTCAGCAACAATTCCGTAACAATCGTGGATGTGGACGATTTTTTCATTCCGATTTGTTTGGAGAGCTCTTCGGTGGAGGCCCCCTCCGGATGAGCATTCAAATAAGAAAGAATTTCCATTTTTTCTGTATAATGCGGCGTTTTTTGATTTAACTGAGCGAAATGAATAATGAGTGTGGTTCTTTTGGGATTGCTTTCAACTGCAAGAATAGGTTTTAAAAAACCATAAGAGCGGCACATCTCAAAAATGCTAGGTATGCCCGATCCAGCTCTATCAGAAACCTGAAGGAGCCTGAAATAATTCATTATGTTTTTATTGAGAGGATTGGTTACTCCACCTTCAATAGCTTGCTTGATGCCAACAGGAATATCTCCAGAATTAATGAAGGCAACATTATCGTATGTTCTTTTGATAACGATTCCAGGGAGCGAAGAGAAATCGCAATTCGTTATGGCGTTGACCATGCCTTCAATAACAGAGCGTTTCACATCCTTTCCGTTCATGTTGGCGACACCATCTTTTGCATTAAAAGGCTTTGGTAATCTTTGAATGAGATTCGAACTTACTAAGCGAAAAAAGTTAAACAAATTAGCATTAAAGGAATAATCGTCCGATGCAATTCTGTTATCCCATCTCGTTTTTCCAGAAAAATTCTCTTGATAATCTAGAAAATAATTCGGACAAATTTGGGAAATGTCACTTTGCTGTCCAAAGAAGAGGACAGCACCATTTTTGAGAACTTCTTTCCCGTTCGCCTTTGTCAAAGCGCCAATCCGATAGAGAAAATCATGGTCGTTTAAATCCCGAAAAGAGTTATTGGGATTTGCTTCATTGACTTCTTTACGGAACTCTCCCAAGGATTCTTTATCAATATTTGTTTCATCTAAATCAAGATAATTCGGAAGCACATCAAACCCCGTTCCTTTTTTTCTTAAAAGAAGCGATGCGATCTCATCTTCTGACATTAAAAAGTCGCCATCGCCAATTCTTTGATACGACTTCGATAAATTTCCATCAATATAAACGGGTTTGGCCCCAAGAGGAGCCTCTTTCACGACAAAACGAATGATTTTCTTTCCGTTAACATCAATAATTTGCACATCTTCATCGGAAATGGAACAGTAACTGGTTTTTTTTGAATGGAGGGTGGAAATAAGGGCTTTCTTTTGCTCTTCTGGATTTGAAATGCCGACTATTGTGTTTAATTTTCCTTCCTTTATGCCCAAGTAAATGGTACCTCCCTCCGTATTAGAAAAGGAAGAATACGTATCGTAAAGACTATCTGGAATCTTTTTCCCTGATTCTTTTAATTCTATTCGGAGACCTTCTTTTAAGGTTCTTAAATAATTCTCGTTTTCCATATAAAGCCATCCTGCATATAAAAAGTATAATGTATTCTTCCAAGATTGCAATTATTCTTCCATTTTCTTTAATATTCTTCCAAGGAAAAAATTATTCTTCCAAAGTATTCTGGAAAATTAAGAAAACACAAAAAATAAGTGTCATCTGAAAAATCTCCTTAGCGAAAGCAGCTCGCTTTGGAAAGAGGTAAGGCCAGAGGCTTAAGACAGCGCTTCCTTCCATCGCTCTTCTTAACGCGCTTATCAAACAAGGCTTGGGATTGGCACTATTGAAGGGCGTTCCCCCGATTATTCGTCATCTAATGCAATGGAAGTTAAGAAATGCGATAAGTGCAATTTTTTGCGTTTTTGCACTTATAAATGATATAGCGAAGCCAGCGGTGTTCTGCGTATTCGGTTGAGAATTGAAGATCATCCACAAAAATATATTGATTGGATGGGGTGTGCCCTCGTAGAACTCATCCAGAGCCAAACCATACGGGAGACCGCCATAAGAAACAATCTCCATCCTATCGCTGTAGGTGTACGAGGCGAATAGATAGTTGCAATATGTGTTTTGAAGCCACTATTTTTCATCGACATATCAAGGCTTGTAACAAGGCAAAATGCATGTTAAAGCAAATTGTGCTCATCCTTTCGGCTTTTAATGAATTGAACCGCTTTATTTTTTAGACCAAGTAAAGCCGAACAGCGCTTGGCCGTCCCCACCGAGTTCCACCACTTCATGCTCGATGATAATTTTTTGTATTTCGATACAAAATACATTGATTCTGTCTATGGCGATAAAGATCTGCTTTTCAGCTTTGTTATAAAGCTTGAATAATCCTTCAACCGGTTCATCCCATATGTTCTTAAACAGCATAGAATCATTGATGATAAATGGAAGGGGGGTCAAATCCAGGATGGCAAGGTCAAACAAAATCAGGCTTTTATATTCCGTTCCCGTGCCTTTGTCGTTTGGAGTTTTATAGCTGTAATGGCTAAAATCAGCAAGCTTCAAAGAGGGTGGCATCCTCTTCTCTAGGTAAATGCAATCGTTCAATTCATTCAGTTTAGCGTTTATTGCATTTTCCATTTCAAGCAAAACATATCCGTAATCATCGTTCATTTGCCGGCTAATATTGCCGGCTTTTTCCTTCATGCTTTTCACTTTTTCGAACAAAGAAATCTGACTTTCGAGTGTTTGGATTTCGTTCTTCTTTTTATAAAGAGTATCCAAGAATGTTTTCGGGATTCTCGGAGAGACGTTGTTTTTCAACAGTTCGGCATTGATTTCATCTATTCTCTTTTGGATTTCGTTTATTTTGTAAGAAAGTTCTTCTTTTTGCGCATTTACTTCTTGATTGACGGTTTTACTCAGCTGCTTTTGGAATTCGTTCATTTCCAAAATCGGTTTCAAATCAATTTCAGGAAATAATGTGACAAGTTTTTGCCTATCCTCTTCGTCCATGAGCAAGGAATCCCCCGTCATTTCTTGCAACGTTTTAAGCTGGATAGATAACGATTTTTTCTCTCTATAAAGATAGATTTGCTCCGATTTGAGATCGATGTCCCTTTGGGAAATGGTTTCATCTATCGATATAGACGCTCGATTCTGTTCGTTTACCATCTTCTCGACTTCATCTTGCAGTCTCTTAATCTCTTGTTTTGCCTCCTCCAACGCTGAAAACGTCTTGATGGGAGAATAAACGATGTTGTATTTCTGCGCCTCGTCCATTGCTTTCTTGGCTTTCTTCGCTTCCGCGACTTTTTGAATCGATTCTTCGACGATGCTTGTTTTTCCGAACAAATCGATCAAAACGCTGATGCCATTTTCATCTGTCGCATCGTTTGCGTAAGTCTTCAGCGGTTTATTGACATCATAATTGTTCTTCCCATGAACCCTGGAAAAGGCGTCCACCAAAGCTCGGAACGTCTTTTTTGTGGACGTTCCGAAATATTTTTCCTTTAGGAACGCACATAGTTCACCAATTGGCTTTTTGTCACTGATTTTGCCGTATGAACTGTCGCAATCATAAAAATGTCCGAAATCAGCTGTGTCCCTACAAAAATGATATTCAATGTTATCGAATTCGAATGTAAAGCAAATGACATGGTCTCCTATGTTTTGCCTCACGTCAGAATCTTTGACACAATAGGCGTTCCCGCCAAAGCAAAAGTCAACAATGAGCAACAAGCTAGATTTGCCGATGGAATTCAAGGCATCGTTTGCGCCGACCACACAATTCAGCCCGTTTAGAAAATGAATGGTTTTGTTCGGAATATGATCCGAAAACTTTTCACATTTGATTTCTTTTAGCATTTTCTAATCCTCCCATCTTTGAGTAATTCCACCTTTTGAATTGCGAATAAAGCGCTCATGCCATCAAGAAATTCTTTTGCGTTCATCTTCGAAGAAACCTTAATGTAAATTTCGGTCGGAAACATATCATTGTTGATAGCATTCAAAATTTCGGCCATGTGATAGATGACTGTTGTTTTGTATCGATTTACCTTATTTGGAAATTTCATGGAACACCTCGCAGCTTTGAACGAAATAGGAAACGATGATTTCCGCTATTGATTGTTCGCAGCTTGCAGCTCTGGATACTTGATTAACAAGGCAATTGAAAATGGCCTCTCTATTATCGGAAACTTTCTCCGCTTTCAAAAAAGCGATTTTAATCGACGCAGAGAGAAACTCATACGATCGTTTATCTTCCCCGTCTAATTCTCCAAAAGTGTCATAAAGCGTGGAAAAGTAAGAAGACACGTTCATTTTGATTTTAGCATAAAGAGCAAAGTCCCCCTTTTTATCGATTTTTTGGCTTATCTTGAGGCTCTTCATGCTCAGTTTAACTTTTGTGTCATTTCTTTGCCTCAATAGACAATCGATCGCCGCCATAAGCTTTTCATTGATTTCGATGGAACCGGTTTGCTTTCGGAGATTATTCTTTTCCTCAAATGACTTTTTAATCTTCGCCAAATCCTTGCCTAATGAACCATTTCTGCACTTTTCGGCACATTTTCTGCAAAGCCCTATTGATTTTGTGACGCCGCATGGCGATGAGCCATCTACTCCGATTGCAACGATCGCATTCTCTTTAGAGGAATCCATATCGAGCGGGCGAGCACAGGTCGGACAAATACCGGCATCTTCCTGGAAAAGTTCAGAGCGCAGCGTGGCTGTCCCTTCCAGTTGAGCACTCCGAAACAAAGCGGAATTGTCCAAAATTATCTTCCGCAACAAATTAGAAACTTCCTCGGCAAAATTTTCTTTTGTGACGTTCCCGTCATAGCAACCAAAAGTGCTCACGAAGTCATCCAAAGCATAGCCTTGGATTTGGGTCTTTAAAACCTCAATCAAATCCGACATATCCAAAAAGGGATATATCTTTTCCGCCACTTTTGAAATCGAATACACCCCGTTGCAAAGGTTCCTTTTTTGCTTCGCCGACATATGGGCAATTTCTTCCCTCAGACCCTCATTCTCCGATGTGATCGAGTTCAAAATCAGCAAATCAAAAAGTACTTCCTTGCTTTTGCATATCCCTTTTAAGAATGGGTGAATCAACCTGCACAAGTCTGAAAATGTCATTATTTGAAACTTCCCCGAACTTCCCTCGACTTCCTTCACTACCCTAGGGAAAAGGCCCGATTTTGTAATCTATCTCCTGACCACGAGTAATTTCGGTAATCGATGACAATATTGTACCAAAAGAATCGTGGCGCCCATACCTTTAGGAGATATTGAATGAAAAAAATTATCATTGACGATGGCTTCCAGGACTACTTGGCGGAAGGAGCCAAATTTGAAGGGAAAGATGGCATCCCTTGCCTATTGAATCAAAAACATGCCATCCCAACATCCCTTATTCCATTTGATAAAGCGAGAGCTGCTAAAGAGAAGCATGGGTATCTGCATTTCTATATCCATGACTGCAAGTACGGCGACTTTTTAACGAACACACGGAAATACGATGGGATAGTTTCGCAATACGACGGAATCATCACCCCAGACCCAACCATCACCATTGGAATGCCCCATTGCATACAAGCAACTTCGACTTATATGAATCGGGCCATCGGCTATTACGAACAATGCAGAGGCATTTCCGTGATTCCGAACGTTCGATGGGGCGACTCTACGACATTTGACTTTTGCTTTCTTGGCATTCCAAAGCAATCCGTTGTCGCTATAAGCACACACGGCGCCATTGCCAAGGATAAGTCCAACCAAAATCTCCTCAGGCGAATCTTCAAAGATGGTTTAAGGAAAATGCTTGAGGTTCTAGAGCCGACGGATGTCTTGGTTTATGGCCGTATGCCATCAGATATTTTCGAGGAATTCTATGACTTAACAAAATTTCACAGATATCCGTCTGAATTTGAGACGACCCACACGAAAGGAGTAAAATAAATATCTCATCTTTAGAAGCAAAAAAACAAAAAAAGAGCGGATTGTGCTGCAACCATC
>ERZ808246.386-NODE-386-length-37765-cov-4.247918_pt1 | contig 37765 bp, 20 predicted proteins | sample MGYA00521083_ERZ808246 | MGnify/ENA primary metagenome ERZ808246 (study PRJEB31516, sample SAMN03275577) | gut metagenome | biome: mammalia-associated habitat; material: feces | host: Papio cynocephalus | place: Kenya | collected 2012-07-07 ...
ACCGTTATCGTAAACTGTAACGCCAACATTACCCAAGCTGTACTTTTTCATATACCTTTTCCAATATCCTTTCCGCTATTTTTTTCATTCCGTAATCGCTCGGATGCATTGAAACACCCTCATGTTCAAACTGACCTATTTTTCCTATTTTAATGAGGTATTGCATGAAGCAACACCGCTCCGTCTTTGTATGCGGAAAGAGCCCCTGGGATTTCAGCATACGTTCTCCCGGTTTCGATTATATCTGTTATACTGCCGCTGACGGCAACACAAACATCAGCACGAAATTAGGAATGTACACACGAGTACACAACATTTCTTAATCTCGGCTGATAATACTCCTCCTGTGGATTGAGCATATGATGCGCATAAAAGAACGACAGTTTGCAATCAGGGTCAACAAGCATTGTTGCCCCTGCGGCACCTCCCCAACCGAACTCACCCAAATTTCCGATTGTTCCGCTTTGTGCTTTATCAATCATGGTACGCACTCCCAAACCATATCCATAGCCTTTAAGCTGAGTCCAGTTAAAGCTTTTCTGCTGCTGCAATGTAAGCTGATTTGTGCGCATAAGTTCAATTATACCCGATGATAAAATTTGCTCACCGTTAGGAGCAATTCCCCCGTTTGCCAAAGCACTGCCCAAAAGTGCATAATCCGGCACCGATACTACAATACCTGCGCCTCCGCTGTCGTAATTTTCTCCGAAAACGAACTCATCCGCTTCCTTTGATACACGGACAATCTTACCTTCATATCCATTTGTCTGCTTTTGTGCATCTACAGCACTGTCCTCTCGATTTGTATCAAACCAATATTGCTGTGCCATTTTCCTTTTTACTTCTTCGCTTCTGTGATAATAGATGTCTTTAACTCCCAACGGTTCAAATATATTATCCTTTACATAGTCTTCAAACCGTTTTCCCGATACCGTCTCCACTACCGCTGCAAGAACATCATGGCACAAGCTGTAATTCCAGTCTGTTCCCGGTTCAAATACAAGCGGATTTTCTCCAATGCATTTTATCGTCTGCAAAGTATCCATTTTTCCGTTTGTAATTACTCTTGCTTTATTTATCCCTTCGGATTTCAAGTCATATGTCAATCCGGCAGTCATTGTAAACAAATGCCTTAATGTTATATGATTTTTTGCTCGTACAATCTCGCCCGATGCATTCTTTACAAGCATATCCCTATACTCCGGAATATACTCATACAACGGATCATCAAGTAAAAACAATCCTTTTTCGTAAAGCTGCAATGCTGCTGTGACCGTCGCAATCTTTGAGCATGAATAAATATTAATAAGCTCATTGCCATTCATCGGTATTTTATTTTCAAGATCGGCAAATCCCGAACTGTATTCGAATATCTTTTGATTATTTTGGTATATCGCTATACTGTTACCGGGAATTATCCAAGATGTCAGCCTGTCCATAAACTCGGTCAATCTGTCAAACTGCATTTTTTTAACCTCCGATTACGCCCTTTTTTAATATAATATTTGCATACAATGCACTTTCGCCGGTTGCTATAACGGCGTATGCATTTCTTGCACGCTCATAAAAAGCAAATCTTTCAATGTATTCAAACTTTTCCGTTGTATATTGCCTTGTAATATTTTCATATTCATTCCATATAGGTGTGGGCGTGCTGTCGCCTTGTGCCTTCTCCATCAGATACAACGGTTTTTGATATGTATCCAACGGCAGCAATTTTAAAACCGCATCCAAAACATCGCATCCTCCATTGCCGTACATATATACCACCCGCTTACCCACTTCTGCCGCCGGGAAGTTTCCGTCAGCAATTAAAACCTCATCACCATGCCCCATTTCACATAAGATTTTCAATAATTCGGGCGGTATTATTGACGGTATATTCTTCAGCATAAAAATTCCTCCTTGTTTTAAAAAGTAAATTCCTTGATTTCTGTTTTTCCGTTTATTGTATTCTGCACTTTAAGCGTTTTATCATATCCGAACAGACAGTCTATTGTCGGAACAGCCACTCCGTCATATAATCGCAAATCACCGTTTTTATCAATCATTTTTTTGAGCCATTCCGCATTTGTATCACCTATTTTATCGCTTACATATACGGGGCCGCCGCTTATTGCCCGCAAGGCGGCACTGTCGGCAGTACTGTCATTATTCGTCCACCACATATCAAAATCACAATAGTACAAATTGCCGAGGAATACGGCATTATATACATTCTGCTCAAGATGCTCTCTGAAACTTCCTTTTTTGTCGGGATAAAAGTCATCACTGCTCCTGATTAATGCGGTATACGGACGATTATGTATATTTATGTTGCTCAATCCCATACAATTGACAACATTTCCGCCGAAATTATTTACAACCGACCTATCCGCCGCTTTCTGAATTTCAACAGCGTATTTCACACAATCGCACCGGCCTTTGAAAAATTCCGTTGTGTTTCCCTGAGTATCTATCTTTACAAAATCCACGCCTTGCTCTTTCAGATACTTATGCCATACATCAAAAAATTCGTATGCCCCTTTAGCACTCGGAACAATGTAGCCCGAATTTGTTTTTGTCAGATTGCTTTTTTGACTTTCATAAAGACTGCTGTCCTTTTCAATTCCATACCAATATCCCGTTAATGAATGCCATATTCCCACCTGTCTTATGCCGTAATGTTCTTTTATATAGGTTATAAAGCCTTTCAACCCGTTCGGAAATTTTGTTTTATCTTCGAAAAACGAAGTAATCTTAAAATCATCCTTTTTCGATACTTTTGACCAACCATCGTCAATAATAATCCATTTTATGGGTATTTCCTTATTTTTAAACTCCTCAAGCTTTGCAATAATACCCTTTTCCGTCACATCATGATAAAACGCATTCCATGTGCACCAACCGAGTCCCTTGTATATTTCGGGGAATTTTTTATTTTCTTTCAGCGGAGTTAATATATAGCCTTTATTTACTGCATATTCATACGCTTTATGCACCGCATTATAAGGGTCGGTATCTTCGGCGAAGATTGCGAATGTTCCGCTTATTTCCTTTGACCCCTCATAGTATTTCGTTATTTTTATGCGGAGAGTGTTTTTATCTGCGGACGGTGATATGTAAGCATTATAATCATGCATACACAGCGGCAATACCGCTGTGTACTTATCTCCCTGTTTTATCAGAATATTCTGAATATTGTCGGAGAGCTTTGACAAATCTTTTTCAAATGACGGTCTTGACCAAAATGGATTATACTGTACTCTTGACAATACTCCGTCAATATTGCCATTAATCGATATATCGGCATATGCGCAGTACTCTGACGCCAATACTTTTTGGAAGTCGTACGGCAGACAGTCCAGTTTTGCATTTACACTTAATTCCGTTATGTCATCATTGACGCATTTTATGTTTAACTGTGTTTCCTCCTGCTGATTATTTCTCAAATTAAGATATATTTTCCCCGTCATTTATTCTCACCTTCCGTAACTAATGAGCATATAATAGGAGATGACAAAATCCCCGCCTCACGCAGACAATACTCATAAGACCACTTATCATCCGTACTGTACCATGCACTCGGACCTTGCCATACGATAGTTCTGTCAAAGTTATGCAGACATCCGAAAGCATTATTTCTTGTTCCGTAATTCACAATTGTAATCTTATGCTTTCCCGGAACAACATCAAGCTTTAATATGTACGGTGCAAATGCTATAAGTCCCTTTGATACTCCGTCCACCTTAACCTCCAAAACAGCACCTCTGTAATGACAAATCCGAATTGCAGCATTTTCGGGCAGTTCCGCATCAAAGCTGTATTCAAGCTCGCCTGTATAAAACGGAAGTCCGTAATTTACTATAGACCCAAACGGTATTTCGTCTATTTCCGGCGCTATGACAAATTCCGTGCCTAATATTTTTACCGCAAAGTCTCCAAGCAGAAAATAATTCTCAAGACCTATTGTATTGGTTATTTTAGTCTTAATAATTATTTCGTTCTTTCCTTTTTTTAATTTGGGAAGTTTTGTTGTATAAATCTGCTTATCGGTAAAATATCCGTCTTTTTCTATACTCACATTTTCACCGTTTACAGATATACTGCTTGCTTCTTCATACGCTAAACTGCATTTTGCCTCAAAGGTTGTGTACACTTCAAATTTCAAATACGTTTCGGCAACGGTAAAATGCTCTTTCACCGCCCAAGCCTGCAAGCCGTTTCCATCTGCCGGCTCTGCATTGAATTTTTTTCTTATGAGCAAATCAATCCTCAAAAGTTCTTCTTTGGGCATATAGTTTATCCCGTCATATGACCACTGTGCCATATCCAAGACAGCAACATTCGGTTCGTTTCGCTTTATTTTCACTTTTGTTTTTATGTCAGATACGGGAACTGCATTTTCCGGTTCCGTTGACCCGCAGTTATGTTTTCCCGCACATTCAGTAAGGCACAGCAATAAACTGTCCGAAAAGTACATTGTTTTATAAACAGTAGTTTTCTTTCCATCCGACTTGAAAGCCGCATCATATATTTCTCCGCTCAGTGTATCCAGTATTTTAACGGCAAAGTTTCCCTTTATTTCTATTTCCACATTTTCCTTTTCATATACGTCCTTATTATCCGTCTTTTTGGCATTTGCAATGAACAGATACCGCTTATCATTTTCCTTTCTGTACGAATATATTTTATTTTTCGCTTGTCTGCCGTTAATAAGAATTTTAATTTCCCGTTCTTCCTCCAGTAAATCAAGAAGCTTTTGACCGATGTTACTGCAATTGATTGACTTATCGAAAAGGTCTTTTATATCTTGTGGTATACCGTCAACATATTTCGGCATTTCTCCGATAAATATCACCTTCCCGTCCTTCATTCGGTATTGTTCAAGCATTTCCGCCGTTGTTTTTCTGATTGTCAGCATTTGGGGAATGATAACGGCATCATATTCCATATTTCCTATACGAAGTCCTTTGTCATTGGTTTGTGTGTATTTTTTCGGTATAAGTGCTTCCGAGATGAAATCGAAATCAATCCCCGAATACAAAAGATATTCGGTTAGTTCTCTGAATTGTCTGTCCATGTCATTTACCGCTTGGCTTGACTTATCACCGTATCCCATTTCGAGCCAACAGCTTTCAACGGGATTAATAACGGCAACTTTTACAATAGGCTTTCCCCTTGTAAGCACGGTATTTATTCTTGCAAAGTGGTTTTCTATGTATGAATATTTTTTATACCACGCCGACTGATAATTTATACTTGCCGGGAAATCTCTTTTTCCGCAGCCCTTCATGGTTACCCATGATAAGTGCGGTACTCTCAGGGTAACTCCCAATGCTGCCTGCCAATCGCCCTGAAATTTATGTCCTCTGAAATCAAAATCCCAGCCCGTCACGCCGTAAAGTTCCGACATAACGCCGCTGCCTCCGTTTTGATGAACAATCGATTGTGCTTGCTTTACCGCCGCAAGTTCTATTCTGTCAAACAGCATATCAATGCCCGGCATACCCATATTGTTATATGCACGCATATTTTCGCCGATTACCTCGCTTTGGCTCGAAAGACTTTCCTCTCCGCACATATGTCCTGTCATACATATATCGTTTTTATTGCACCAATCATTGTATCTTTTTATATATGCCTGTGTAAATCTGTCGCATACGTGATTAAAATATCTGTAACGCATAACGGATTTTTTATTATCCGCCGTATTCCATCTCAGTTCGGGAATAAACGGTATCAGGCTTGTCCCATAGCATTCTTTAAAGGTTTCGTCAAAGTCATATGTCCAAGGGAGCATACTCGCATCGGGTAAATGTTTTTTGGGATAAACATACGGCTCATCGGTAAATATATCGGGTACGTTTTTATTAAAATACTCTCCCACACATTCTTTATAGCGTTCATGAGTTATCTTTATAAATTCATCGGTAGTATTTTCGTCCATTGTATCCGCATCTGTCTGACCGTTTCTGAAAGGTGTCGGAGCCATAGTACATACATATGCATACCACATTTCATTTTCCGCATTACCGTCTGTTATGCTGTATTTCTCCAAATCACCGTTTTTATTCAGTTTTATATCATAGCTTGCTATAAGATACGGTTCACCGGTATTGTTTCCAATGCTTTTTTTAACCGTTTTGATTTTCTTATTCGTGAAAAGCAGATATTTCAATCTGTATTTCGGATTTTTTGTCACAAGTCCGCCGGCACATCCCGATGACCACCTGTCATCATCATAAATGCGTGCCGTCATTCCCTGCTTATCAGCTTCCTCGCAGCAAAAACTCACCAAGTCCATAAACTCATCGGACAGATATTCAACAGCCATACCGGAACGTGAATGCATATGAAATCCGCCGAATCCCATTTCTTTTAATATTCCTATCTGCCTTTTCAATTCATCTTTTTCGCATTTGCAGTTCCATGCCCAAAACGGAGCGCCCCTGTATTCCGAGGTTGGATTATTAAAAATTTTCTCATCAAACTCTTTAATCATAATGTTTTCTCCTAAAAGTCAGTTTTCAAATCATAAATAGGACTGTCGGCAAAACTGCGGCAGTCCTATTTACAAAGCTTAATTTGCCTGCATACTCATTTGCGGACTTGATCCCGATACTGCCTGTATTGAGAAATATCCAGTATCCTTTATCGGATTGTCGGTATCGGTGTACTCCAGAGCCACCTTGCCGTCAACCTTAAAGACTATATGCATGCTGTTTTCGTCAACAAGAGTACACGAAGTCTCTATTTCATGATATGTGTTCGGAGCTATTATTCCCTCATTCGGAGCAGTTGCAATAATTGCAGTGCCCTTTACGGGATATTTCTGAAGCTCAAACACTTCCTTTTTAAGTACTATATAATATCCTCTTGACGATACGATTGTTGATGCACCCTGCGGCGAAACCTGTTTTATGGCAAAAGCGTTCCAATTGTTCATGTCTCCGAAATTCACCTTTGCTTTTACTGTTTCCCCTGCTGTCAACTCTCTCGGGTCATACATCAATGCGGCTGACGAATTTGCTTCTTTGTCCGCACCGAACGTCAGCGTATCTCCGTTGAGAGAATATACAGCTATATTTTCTTTGCCCGGTCTGAACAACGAAAGATTATCAACAGTATATGTTCTTGTAAACGGAATTGCGCCGTCATGAAGAATTTCATACAGCTTATTTTTCATATCCTCCGTTTTTTCAACAATTTCACTCTGCAGAGCACATTTTTTAATATATGCACGTGCTTCTTCAACCATATCTGTGATGCGTTGTTTCGTTCCCTCTTTGTACACGCCTATCGTTGTATCATCGCTTTTCTCTCTGATTGATTCTGCGATTTTTTCCACATTCTTTGCTTCCAGATCAAATTCTGCAGTATTTAAAACTGCATTTTCAAGCATTTCCGCATACGAATATGTTTTAAAAGCAGCCGTTTCGGTGGTAACCGTCGGGGTATCGGTATGCTGTACAACGCAATGTGCGGTAACACGCCAATAATATGTTGCCGATAAATCAAGCTGTTCGTTAAGCGTATAATAGTTATCTATTGTATTATAGTCTACAAGCTTTTCATTAAAATCTTTATCCTTTGATATTTCAACGGTATAATACGTTGCCTCCGGAACCGCCTGCCACTTAAAACTCACATCGTCAACACTTATACCCGTTTCCAAAGTGTTTGCCGGATAAAAAGTGCTGATTTTGCTTATATTGATTTTCTTTGCCGGAGTCTGAATTCCCGTCTTTTCCTGTGCCGGCAGTGTTTCAAATCCCTCTATTTCACTATAAACCGGTGAATCCTTTTTAATGTTGTAATTTCTGTTTGAATAGTCTTCAAATATACTCTTATCATCGGTTTCATAGTTATTGTCCCACAAGGAGCGTATTTCGCCCGGAGCAAGTTTCTGCTGTACCTTCGCATCGCATAACACATTTTTTATGTATACGCATCCCTTTGGTGCAAGCCATTCATATTCATAAGCGTCACGTGTATAATTACCTTCGTTTATGAATCGCTTGTATCTGATTTGTCTTGATATTTCGGCTATATTGGTTGTTACGGGATACCTGTCTCGTGTATATTCTTTATTGAATTCGCTCCAGACACGTCCTATAGACGTTTTTGAAAAATATCCCTCTGCCAGCGAAGCGTCCATATTTCCCACATAATAGTTCTGACTGTTTCCGACCGAATTGGACTTTCTGTTATCTATAATCACGTTATTGTATGCAACATTATAAAAGCCGCCGTGCATATAGATATTTGCATGCTGAAGTATGTTTCCGTATGCAAAGCTGTTACTTGTAAGGTCATCAAAATAAATACCTATCGAATTGTTTTCCCTCAATGTTGTATCATGTATAAAATTGTACCTTACATGGTTGTTGTTTTCAGCAGTGCCGCCCTCTGAATATATAGTACCCATATCATATACTCTTGACGGAGAGCCTACTATTTCATTATATTCAATTATTACTTCCTTTTGGTTATAATAAATTGCAGCGCCCTCACTGTTTATGATTGTATTATGTGATACTATATTCCCCAAGCCGCCCGACAGATAAATTCTTGAACCCGTTATCAGATTATTCTGTATAAAATTTCTTGACGGACTTAATGTATGCATAGAGCTTACGGGCGATTGTGATGACATATCTCCCGACATGGTTACTCCGCCGTATATCTGAGAATTTATCAGTCCGCTGTTTGTAGCATTTTTAAGTCTGACATACGGCTCGGCAGCATTCTTTACCGTACAGTTTTGAATTACATTTCTGTAGCCGCTCATCTCTATTCCGGTACCGAGCAGGTTCCCGACATTTAAGTCATTCAAAACTATATGCTTTGCGCCTTGCTCAACGGAAATTCCGACTGATTTTCCGCTTGATATGGCAATTTCCGCATTTGAAATATCCGTTGCCGGGTATATGTACAATATTCCTGCTTTATCATCCAAAAACCATTCGCCCGGAATATCCAGTTCCTCAAGAACATTCAGATAATAATATTTATTAATCGAATCATATCTTGCGCCCCAGTAGGTGCTTGTCGAAGTTCTTATTGAATTGGTATCTTTGTTAAAGCTCTTTATTCTGTGATTTACCAGATACCACTCAAAGTCAAACGCTCCGTGTACCCATATGTTGCCCGTGTTTTCCCAGTTAAACGGATGCGGATCAAGAATTACAAATTCAAATCCCGTACCGCTGTCATTTCCATCTGGGCCTCGTGTAACCTCTCCGGGATCGATTACGCCGTCCTCTCTGCCTTCATATTTTCCGTATTTAACCTCCGAAAAATTCGGCCATCTTGCAAGAGTATACTCCGCACCGTCTACCGTAAGCTTTGGAATATCCGTTTTTGTAAGAGTAGGATATGTAGTATATCCATACTTTTTCAAGTCAATTGAGTATACTTTCCCCTTGGCTTTTTCGGGGAGTTTTCTCATTGCGTTTTCATCATCCGCTATCTTGAAATCCTTTCCGTATACCTCTATTCCGCCTGCCAGACTCACTTTTTCACCCGGATATGCACTGATAAAAGTAGGGTGTTCTTCCGTTCCCGATATTGTTGCGGGGATTTTTATTCCGTCGCCGATGCTGTATATGCCCTCTCTTGCATATATAACAACACCCTCGCTTTTATCCCTTATTCCCTCTGCACGCCTGATTGCCGCATCAAACGTTTTCACAGGTTCTTCTTTCGTTCCGGGATTACCGTCATATCCGCTCGGTGATACATATATTTCGTACTTTCCCGAAACATCATACGGCTTAAAAACCGGCACTTCATCGGGAAGCTCACTGCGGATTTGATTAAAGCGTTCGAGGGTATCCCTCCAATCGTCTTTATTATCCTTTGATACCGCCTTTACATTATTGTAATTGTTGCTGAGTCCAAAGTTAAAATCTCTTGTATACGTTGTTTCCGCACCGGCGGAAGTTGCCGCAAACAGCACTACAGCCGCTGCAATAACAGAAAATTTTATTTTCAATTTGTTCACCGCCTTGCACTATCTCACCACATATATATAGCTTGCATAGTTTTCCCTGAAATTATATATTGTAATTGATGCATCATCGCCGACAATATCATATGTATTTATATCGGTAACCTTTCCTTCGGAAACTTTCTGCCTTGCCTCATCATCATAAACAACAACATAAGCTCCCTGAAGCGGTATCATTCCCACCGGAGTATTGTCAATCTTTATATATGACTCATTCTTCCGAAGCGGAGTTGCCATTATAAGTCCGGCTGACCAGTTTGCAATGCTGTTTTTGCCGCCGCTGAATGATCCCGTATTATATATAAGAGTTTCTTTATTATGTGACGGGCTGTACATAATAACAAGCTGTCCGTCCGGAATCATTCCGTTTCTGTCTGTTCCGAATTTGATAATATCGCCTATACTTGCCTCGTTTCCGCTTTTCATACACTTAATGCCATCAAGAGTTTTGGTATATGCCGAGGCATATGTACCGCCTGTGGTAAGATACAGTTTCCAGCCATTCTCACCGTCTGCATTTATAACCTGCTCCATATCGGCTATTATGTAATTTGTTCTGGCATTTGCAATAACCGAATTTTTTATATCATATCCGCCGCCGGTACGTATAAGTATTGCATCTGCAATTATATCCTCTTTATTTAAAGAATATACACTGTAAACATAATTTGCACTCAGATTTATACTTGCGGCAGAAAATGTTGTCGCTTTTGCGTCCGAAAGTTCGCCGCTTTCCGGTATAAAAAATGCTTTTGTCTGAGCGCTTGCACCTATAGTTCCGTCCACCGATACTTTATTTATCAAACCGTTTTTCTTATAAATTCCGTCTACAATATGCAAATCACCGCCGTTTATTCCCGTACTCCGATAATATGCCAGATCTACCGATGCAACAGTATCGGCAACCTCGCTTTCACGGTCACGCTTTTTTAATTTTACGACTGCCAAATGGTCCTCTCCGTAAATACTGTTTTTGATGTAATTTGATGCATCTTTTGCGTTTTTAAATTTTGTTCCGTCAACAACCGTTGTGCCATCCGGGAAATACAGTTCTCTTGTGTTATTGTCCTCTGTATAAACCTTCATACAATATCTTTCTTGATTGTCACAGTACAGCTTTTGTATATATACCATCATCTCATTATCGGCGGCTTCGCTTGTAAAATATGCAGCTTTACCGTCATGGCGCAGATACACCTCTACGTTTTTGCCGTTTGCCGGAATTGTTATATTGTCTTTTAAATCATCGGCAATCTTATATTCGGTATCGTTTACAACAACCTTTTTGCCGTTTTCTTTAACAGCACTAAGCTTACCGGATACTATATCCGAACTTATGATGATCTTGCAATATCTGTTTGACAAAGGCTTCATTACCGAAAGAACTCGATTTTTTACAAGATTGTTTTCATCAAGATATTTTCCGTCACTGCCGACAAATTCCACATCTTTTATATCCTTCAGCGAAATCGGTGCTGCGCCTTCAATCCTGTTGTACAATACCTTGGCATTGCTGTCATATGCAGACAATACCACTGTTTCGTAGCTATTTACGATTACAACGTCAAATTTTCCGTCATTGTTGTTATCAACAAGAGTCACCTCGCCGCATTTCGGTTTCATAAGTTCTAAATGTTCCTCGTCACTTAATGCGGACGTTACCGCCTCGGTATTGTATATCAGCTTATAATCGTAAGCAAGAGTCTTTCTTGTTTTCTTTTCTGATGAGTTTTCGTATATCGTGTATACATTATTATTAAAACCGTCTATTTCATCATTACTGTATGTTTCAACCGTATTTTTGCTTTTCGGGGCATACACATAAACAATTTCATCGCTGTCCTTATTATAATAAGCATATACACTGCGACCCAAAAGCGACTCTGTTTCGCCGCCGTATATATACAAATCCTCACCGATTTTAACATTTACCCTGCCTGCATTGCTCACGCCGGCAAGTGCGCTTATGCCGTTATCATTCAATATACCTCGTGTTTCATATATATTAAATCTTTTTTCAAGTACGGTTTCAACCGCATCGTCCGATATTTCTCCGTCCACTGTATTATCGTACTTAAGGTCGGTAAACAATGCATTATATATCATTTTCATGGCATTTGCTTTTGTGATATATCCGTCAGAATTCTGCACGCCGGCGGTTACCCCGATTTTACCTGCCTCAACCACATACTCGTTATTTTTTACATCTATATCATAGCCGAGCAGTCTTACCATAATTGCACATGCGTGCTCATATTTGATATTATCATCCGGAGCAAAACTCATTTCGGATACACCGCTTACAATTCCGCAGTTGACCAGCTTGGTAATACCGTCAAAATATTTTGTACCGTAAACCACATCGGAAAATTCCTGTTCGGATTTTCCGAACTGTGCTTTATACGGTATAAGCTGTGACGCCCAATACGCAAACTCTCCTCTTGAGATATTTTCGTTTTCATCTTCAATTGTGTCTTTCTGCACTATTCCCACACTGCTTAAAAACTCATCTGCAGGTATATCGTTTCTTCCTTTTGCGGCAGACGCAGTCGCCCCAAAAACAATAAGAAACAGCAAAGAAAATATTATACAATTTTTCTTCATACTTATCTCCATTCTGCCGCCCTGTGGCAGCGTATAGTCATACCGAATAAAATAATCGTTTTATTTTATCGAGCTGTCAAGCGCCTTTATCAAAATTGCCGCCTCAGCTCTTGATGCTTTTGCTTTAGGATCAAACATATTGTTGTCCTTTCCTTTTATAATGCCTGCACCGGCAAGCTTTTCCACTGCTTCTTTTGCATAATCGCTTATGCTGTCAAAATCGTCAAAGCTTACTTCGCCTTCTTTCAGCTTTACATTATTCTGCTGCAGTGCCCTGTAAATCATAACAGCCATATCCTCACGTGTGATTTCCATACCTACGCCGAAATTATCATCATCTATTCCGTTTATGTAACCCATGGTTTTAGCCGTGAAAATATACGGTGCATACCACGCTTCCGTATTGACATCACTGAACGAAGGAGCATTTTTGTTTGATGTTCCTCCCGATGCCAGAACAAGCATTTTTGCAAATTCTTCCCTCTTTACAGACTCCGACGGTTTGAATTTCTTATCTCCCACTCCTGCTACTATTCCACGCTTTACAAGGTATTCGATTTCATTCTTTGCCCATTCAAATCCTGCCAAATCATCAAATACATCTTTCGTTTCAGTTGCATTGTTTATCGGAGGATTATTTGAGGCGTATCCTCCACTGCTTGAAGATGATCCGCCGGAGGGTGAGCCGCCGGGATTATTATAAGCGGGATTTTTAATCTTTCCGGCTTCTTTTACCTTTTCATCAAAGAACACCTTTACATCATAACCGGAATTAAATAAAATTCCTATAAATGCCGACTGTACCTCAGATTTCTTTTGACTGCTTAATTTATTGTAATCCGTAAAGTCAATCCCTGTATATGTAAGTCCGTCCTTAAGCTTGTCCTCTATATAACCCGAATATGTAATCTTTGAGAGCTCCTTTAAATATGTCAGCTCGTTCTTAACATATTCTATATTTGACTGAAACCGGGCTACATATGATGCATCATCCGGACCTGTAAGAAGGTTTCTTTTTTCATACAGTCTTTTTGCAAGCAGTTTCTTTTCCGAATCGGTTACAAACTCATTCTCAAAGTTTATTCCTATTCCGTCATTATATTTAATCAGTTCGCTTAAAATACTGTTCTCGGGAATTGCTCCGTCCGCCAACTTCTTGATAAAGTTCTGCGCCAAATCCTCCATTGATATAAACCCGAAATTCTTTTTATATGCATTATCGGGAGTTATCAGATATGCGGTATAGTCACCCGTCGGATAATTAAATCCGGCATATCCGCTGAATACTCCCTGCGAATTATCCGCAAAGGTAAGTCCTATAAGCTTATCATTTATTTCCGCAAGCGGTGTGTCGCTGCCCGAAAGCAATACTACAGTATATGTCTGCAGCTCATTTCCGCCTTTTCCCGATATTCCTATGATTGCGTTTTTAATATCAACCGGTTTTACTGCATAATTATCAACGCTTGCCCCGTAATCAAAACCAATATTCCGCACTTCCGGCGAATATATTGTATCGGGACGATGTATAAGTTTTCCGGGAGTTCCGTCCTCATTCACATACCATACAAACACTCTCAAATACTGTGCTCCGCCAGGTATATCCGTTATATCAAACTGATTTTCCTCCGCATTCAGAGTCTTTATCTGCTTTGCTATAAGCATATCACGTTTATCATAAACAGCTACACAACCGAGCATATTATTCGCATCGGATTTATTTTTCAGTATCAGATTATATGATATATGATCCGCCAGTACAAGCCGCTTTCCGTAAGTTTCAACTGCGGCTCTTGCATCATCGGTATCGACATATACTCCGTCTGATTTTCTTGTTGTAAACTTACGTGTAAACGGCTGCGACATTTTTCTCATAGATTTTCCGACAAGTCCTTCTATGTTAAGATTATACTGCGTATAGCTCTTAAGTCCCGAAATATTAAGAGAAAATTCCGTGTCCTGACAGGTTACTTCAATATTACAATCCACCTTTTTATTGTTTGCATCCGTAATATATACATTTTCTTTGACATTTGCAATATCAACCGCATCGCTCAGTTCAAAAGTTATATTGCTTGTATCGACGTAATCCTCGGCATATTCAAAGCTTACATTGTCAACCGTCAGATTATTTGCCATTCTTGAAAAATTAAAGTTACGTATATATATTGCAGATTCGTTATTATCATTCAATGCTCTCAGCTTAAATCTGACTTGCCTTGCAAACATATATTTACCCCAGCTGTACCATGGATCAATCGTTCCCCAACCCATTGGGTCAAACATACTTACCGTAGGCTGAAGCTGTCCGTCCGAGCGCACCCAGTACACAGTACCCGTGCTTGTGTCTATCATTCCCGATACCTTTATCCATTCGGAGCATTGTTCCGCATTGCATATCTTATACTGGTTGTTTGTGGAGTGATAAAGATTAAATCCCTCGCTGTTTGTCAATATCGTGGAAAGAGTCGGCTCTGCATTACCGTTCTTATCACCCTCATCCAAACTTTTCTGTGTTGCGGTAAACACAAACAGCGCATCTGCCTCCTTTATATCGTTTACCGAAGGAGTTTTTATTTCATATTCAAACTTTATATAGTTATAATGAGAAAGCAACTTAGACGCTGTTTCTATACTGTCCCACTTTGTATTTGAATTAGGGTAAAATATACTCATATCGGACTTTGTGTTTGTTGTTGACAATTTTAAATATTCGCCCTCGTCATCTCTTTCAAGAGTAACATTTCCGCCGTTTTCAACCACCCACTTATTTGTGTTTTTCATATTCTCCCACGAAAGCAGAACATCATCACCGTATCTGTCGGGGTTGTACGGGTCTGTTTCCGGAATAACCTGTTTTTTCTTTGTTTTTAAGTTTATTTCCAATCTGCTTTTCAGCGGCAGTCCGTCTTTGCTTGTCATTGCCGAATCTATCGTAAAAGTGTATCTTGTAAATTCCTGACTCAGCAATGCGCTTATTTCCGCTTTGGTATCCGAGAGCATATTGTAAGAAACATTTACGGTATTTCCGTCCTCATCAACCATGCCCGAAAAATTCTTTAAAGTATCAAGTTCTACGGGTCTTGAAAACTCAAGACCGATTTTTACTTCCTCAGGCATAACCTCTGTACCGTCAGCCATGTCAGAAACAACGGACATGGTTGTTGCGGGCGAAGTGACAAATTTTACACTCTTATCGGTATCCATAGGCACTGCTTCGGCTGAAGCAGCCTCCTTTAATACGGTAAGAGTATAGTCTGTTTCGTCCCGCATTAACGGACTGGTAATGCTTATTGTATTTTCATTAATGTTCACGGCATTTATACTAATGCTGTCCGTTCCGTCTGAAAGGCTGATATATTTCTTTACAATATCCGCCTCAACAGGCTCACTGAAAGTGATTTCAACAGAATCTTCAACACCTATCTGTGCATCATCCGATATCGAAAATTCACACGTCATACCGTTGCTTTGCGAAATTTCAATATTATCCAGATAAAATGCTCCCTGCGGAATTTGCACATTCTTTGCAACTATTCTCATTCCGAGCATATATTCCGATCTGATATTTAGTCCGCCTGTCTGAACACTGCGCACATTGATTCCGTTATCAACATATACCTTTGCATAGCTTTTTGCCGTGTCCTGCACCCACGTAAGCCTGTGCCATTTGTTTGGCTCTATTTCCACGCCGCTTGACGGACTTGAACCCAGAAAAAGCTTATTGTCTGTACTCTTACAAAAACCAAAGTTTAAGTCTATGCGATTATCGTTCCAATAGTTTCCCGTACCTGGCGAAATGTTAAGATCCGCCCCGGCACTTGTCAGCTGTGATACAAGTGCGTCCGAAACATAAAAATCCATTTTGTATGTAATCGTTTTATCCGACACCGCTCCGTACTCCGAATACACTTTCGGATACATAGTGCTTAAGTTTGTCATTATACGACCTGTTTTATTGTCATCAAAAACAGTCAAAGCTTTATTATTTTCTCCCAGCATCTGAGTAATCTCATCGCACACAACCTGCTGAGTAATATCAACCGCCGTATTGCTGACATTCTTACTGTCTATATCATGTTCGTACAAAACTGTTTTGCCGGCTGTCGTATTTAATACGCCAACCTCATCTTCCTCCCATGCAGTAACATCAGAGCTATTGATGTCCTGTCCAAATTCGGTTTTAATCTCACCGTCCGATGTTTCTTCCTGCGCATAATTTCCCTCTGCAAATGCAGCGGCACTTATGCTTGCTGTCATACATACAGTCAAAACAACTGCAAATATTTTTTCATATCTTCTTTTCATAAAAGCTCTCCTTCCTAGTCTGTTATCGGTTTTCTGACCGCTTCCGCATTCCGCACATAAAATTTTGAATTGTTTGTGCCTATCGGATTTACGGCAATATCAAAATGTCTTAAAAAGCTTTCGCTGTTCCATTGATATGTATATTCCGTACAGCCGTTTATTTCAAATTCCGCCGTCACATTTCCGAAACTTCCCGATGCCGTTCCGTCTTTCATATTGACAGATATATTAATATCAATCCATTTTCCGAACAAATCATCTTTTGTCAGTCTACCGACCGTTCTTAAAGCCGGCATGGTGTTAGGAACATTTCCCACTCCCCTGTATATGATATACTCGTCTCCGCTTTTCTTGATTCTGAAATACAGGGACTGACCGCTCTTTCCCGCTTCCGATGAGGCATACTTCCACGGCGAAAAACTGATATGCGGAATATCTATGTATTCACCGAAAGAGTTCTCGTCTGGTATCATAATCTGCATACTTACTTCAACCGTTGTATCGGGGTCGCAGCAATTGAGAATACTTTCCGCTGACCTATATTCATCGGTGCTGTTTCTTATATATCTGTACGCCTTACTGTTGTCGCTTGTGTTAAAGCTTACATAATCGTTTCCCTGCCCTGTATAAGCATTTGAATCAAATTTTCTTACATACTCATTTCCGACAGCACCACGCCAGAAATCCGAATTGTTTGACTGTTCGGATGAAATAATTATTTTGTTTTCGGTCTGCTTGTATTTATCAAATGTAATCGTTCTTACATTTGATTTTCCTACCAATTCACGTGAATTTGCAAAATTATATGCCTCAACACGATAGTAGTACACTGCTTCTCTGCTCGGATATGTCTGCAATTCCCGGCTGTATCTGCAATCGTTAATCCACTTTTCCTCAACGATATTCTCAAACGCCGAATCCTCCGCAATAACTATCTTGTAAAAATCGACGCAATCGGCATTTTTCCAGCAAACCTCTATTTTATTATCACTTCTTCTTTGTGTGTCCTCAACGGGATAAAGAAAATCTATATTTCCGCTGTCACTGTATGCAACGTTTCTTCTTATTCCCGCATTACCTATCTTCTCCGCCGTTTCATCCGATGTTCCGTCTGCATTGGTATTGTTATACATCACACTGTAGTCGTTACCGTCAAATTGCGTTACGCCCTCCTCGGGATTTTCGGTTGTGTAATATTCCTTGTAATATATTCCTATAGCCGGTGACGGAGAATCAACCATTTTGTTATTGATAAAATAATTACCCGTCGAGCCTATCGCAAACTTCACCTTGTCACTGCTGTGATCACCGTTGTTCCACAGGCTTGCAATTTCCTTAATATACTTCCCTCTTTTTTCGGTAAACCTGTATCTTTTCGACCATTGTGCATCACTGCTTATGGAATATGCCATTCTTATGCTGTTAATCATCTGCCCGAAATTCTTTTCCTGCGCATACATATGATCTGTAGAATAAGCCGAGGAGTTACAATTGATAAACGTATTGGAATCGACTATATTGTTATCTCCGCCGTTTATACCTAATCCCGAATCAAGATTTTCAAACACGTTGCCGTAAACAAAGTTATCCTCCCCCATATCGTCAAGATACATTGCCGGAGCAATCTTAATTTCATTTACATCAGGTGAATTGTCATGTATATAATTATTTCTGATATGATTATACTTTGAAGAATACCATCCGTTTATATAGAACGGATACATTTCGTTTCCGCCCGTTCCGCCGGCATATGTTTCGTTACATTCAATAACATTTTCACAGCCGCCGAACACTCCTGTGAATATTCCCGTATATTTTTCGCCCGTATTATGAGAAATGACATTTCCGCAGCTTGTGCTGATATAAATACAGGTGTTGTTTACTGTGTTAAAATAACAATCCTGTACAAAATTACGTGACGGCACAAGATCGCTTATGTAGTTATTGGCGCCCTTAATTACAACGCCCATATTGGCTCTTGTAAAATCTGTTCCGATGATACCGCATTTTGTGCTCTGGGATATATTTGCGCAGTTTGAATGTATATTATCAAATCTGCAATTCTGCGCAACGACATTTTCACACTTGTCTATATTTATACCCTTATTCAGCGCCGTAAAATTAATATTATCCACCACAACATTCTTCACTTCGCTGATATTAAATGCATAATCATTTATTCCGCCGAGTATTTCCAGTGTATCGTTTTTATCCGTCTGCCCGTTCGGAGGATAAATATACAAACGCTGTTCCGCATCGCTCGAACACCATTCACCCGGCAAGCTTATTTCCTCAAACACATTGTAATAATAAAAATGCGACTTGTCCTCCGCACTGTTACTGAGATTTACACCGCACGGAGTGCCCTCGATAAGCGCCTGATTTGCCGGCACTTTTACCGTCTGTGCATCTTTATCTACAAATGCCTGCATACGATTGTAGTACCATGATACACAAATCTGCCCTCCCATTTTGATTTCATTGCTTTCTGCCCATGAGAAAGGCTTTTTATCAACAGGTACAAATTCGGCATAATCCGTATACTTTCCGTCACTGCCGCAGCCACTGTCTGTCACTTTTTCTATGTAAGTTTCACCGAAATCGGGATAACGTGACTGCTCCGCCTTTTTTCCGTTGTATAAAAGGATCGGACTTACTCCCTCATTTCCGTATGAATATCCCGGCATTTTACTTATACCGAGGTCGGAATAAGTGCAATAATAGAGATTTTCTACACCTTTATTTATTCTGCCGATAATGCTTGAATCGGTGTTTTGGGCCGTCACTTTCTCCAGCTTATCTGCTCCTACGCACCTTGTATTTTTAATGTATACCTTTTCGTTGTCATATGCTCCTATATATAATCGTGCATCGCCGCCGATGCCCGTCATTGTCTTGTTTATGTTGATTTCTTCCGTAATATTGTAAGTGCCGCCCCTAAGATATATTCCCGTCCATTCTTCCTTTTGGTCGGCGGTAAGGGCGGAATATTCCGATAATGCCCGATTTATGGTTCTGTACGGCGTATTTATACTGCCGTCACCATTATCATCACCGTCAGGCGAAACGTATATACTTCTTTCTATCTGGGGTTTTTGCTCTGATATTACATTAAACTCCTCCGGTATTTCACTTACCGCATTTTTATATCTTTTGTAATTATTATCTCCGGCTATCATTGAATAGCCGTCACGCACCTGATTATCAGCGTCCGTTCCGAAGCTTACGGTTACCGCACCGCCGTTCTCCGATAATTCTGCCGCCGGTATTATTCTCTCAAAGTCTGCCCACGCAAAAAGCTTGAGCTCGCCTATTTTTTGAACATCAACGCTGTATTTCGCCGGCATATTCTCCAAGTCGAACACCTTACAATCTTTAAATGTACCGTCCGCATCGTACTGTGCGGCTATAAGGCTTATTCTATCTGCGATTTCCCGTATCCTTGATAAATCGTAGCTTATATGATACTGCCCGTCCTTTTCGTAAACTTCATAAGGCAGTTTCATATACTTTGTTTCTTTTGTTAAAACATCATATCCTTTTTGAGATACGTTTTCATCTCCGTATCTTACCGAAAGTGAAAGTTCTTCAGCGGTTTGAGGCGCTTTAAGAAAAATTTTATAGGTACCGTCGCTGTTTACGGCAGCTTCCGATATATTTACAAGCTTTTCACCGTCACGCAATATAGCGGTAACAAAGTTGTTTTTATTCTTGTTTTCCAACTTACCCTTGACTTCTATAGTTTTATAGGAAACATAATAATCTATATCTCTGTATTCCGAAAAAACGCACATTTGTAAAAAAACAATAGTACAAAGCACTATTATTCCGCTGAAAATCTTCTTCATATCCTTCCCTCCGTGTCATCTTTTTGTTTGGTTTATCTCGGAGGGATAATAAAACTATCCCCCCGAAAATATCCCGATATTACTTAAAGTATTGTGCTGCCGGCGAAGCAGAAGCCTTCGTCAGCTTTGCTATGCATTGTGCTATACAATCCGCACCACGTTCATTGTAATGCAAATCATCCTCGCCGTAAAATACTCCGCCGACCTTGTATCCCCATTTGCCGCTCGGGTTCTGAACCGCCTCGCCGTTTCCGTAAAATTCCGCATAATTGTGAATTGTAAGCCAGAATTTTTCAAGAAGAATTTGCTGTTTCAAATTCTTGTTTATATACGGTAAAAGCTCTCCGTTTTCGTCGTAAAAATAGTCGGGAAGATTTTCCGTATCGGCATTGTTATATACATCATTGAATATTCTTTCCGTTTCGCTTGTAACATCAATAAGTTCGGCATTGTCAAATTCCGCCGCAAGCTGTTCAAGCTTGACATTCATATATCCCATTGATCTGTAGCCGTACCATGCACTGCTTGTTGTGGGACGTCCGTTTGATTTTGTGGTGGTATTTGCCAGAACAACATCAACGCCCATGTTCTTGCAGTCCGTAAGCATCATCTTCATATTATCGTAATAGCTGTCTGCCGCATATGAATGCTCGGCACCGTTTTCATCTTTATAAAAATATGTCAGATAGCCTTCATCATATGTTGACGTTCCCATAGGGTCTGCCTGAGGATTTGTAATGTACAGTTTGCCAAATTCCTTTGTTGTTATGTAAGCACCTTGCGAATCCTCACTGCGCTCGAGATATGTGCCTTCAAAGCCGGTATTTGAGAAATACTGTCTTTCACCGTTCTCGTTCAGTTCATAGTATTTTCCATTGTAACCCTTTACATTATAATCGTTATGACCCAAAAGGAAAATGACCGTATCGCCTGCTTTTAACAGTGATTTTGCATAATCCCATCCCGAAGCGGTATTATATATAAAGTCCACGCTGTCCCAGCCGGCATGGCATACATTCTTGATGTCTATACCGTTTGCCGTATACTTGCCGAGCATTTCGCCCCAGCCTTTCTGACAGCTGTTTGCACCGTAGGTCTGACCGAGAGAGTCGCCTATAAGCACAATACTTTTATCTTTTACCGTAACGTCACGCTTTGCCAAAGGAATAGGATTTCCTATCGACTCCCACAAGAAAACCTTTGCCATAGCAGTATTTTCGGGGACTGCCTTGGGTACGTCTATATTCGTATTTCCCCACGTGTACGAAACGTCCTCGCTTTCAACCTTGAAAAGAGCACCGTTTGCGTCATAATAAGAAAAAATAAGCTTACACTGCGATCCGTCAGTATACTTATTCTTTATATTAACGTTTACGTTCATCATTCCGTCTTTAAATTCACCGGCAGTGATTGTTCCGCACGGGTATACATTTTCCTCTTTTACGGATATAACCGTATTTTCGGCGTCATTATCGCCTTCTTTGACAAACATCTCGCAATTACTGTAATCACCCGTATATTTAAATTTAAGCGAGTAATTTCCTGCCTCATCTGCTGTTGTTTCATTTATATACTTCAGTGCTTTATCTGATTTTGAGCACATACGCATAGTTATATATGCATTGGGTGATGCTTTTCCCGAAACATAAATATTGTGTTCTTCGGGGTATGCTTCAGCCGTTCCTGCCATAGCCGGAATTGCTGAAGCTGATGCAAGCATCATTATACCCATAATGCATGATAAAAATCTTTTAAATGTTTTCATCGATGATATTTCTCCTTATAAAATTAAGAAGGGACTGCACTCAACGGCAGTCCCTGCCGCTTATTCTGCTGACGGCGTCCAAATTGCACTGCTCCTCTGAAGCGGAATCATATTTTCTTCTGAATCCCAAATATAAATTCTTGCACTTACTGCATTACTGCAATCATCTGTTATTGTAAATATATCCTGTATGCCGTTCTCCGGTACGATTATTGTTTTTGCGGATGCACCCAAAAGCATATTGTAACGGTCATAAACAGCCGTAACTACCCATGCTGATGTGCTTGTACCTGTTGCATTTCCCAACTGAACGGTTGCCGCAAATCCCGACTGTGACGGTGCTGTGACATCGCTGCTTCTGAGATATATTGTCTTATCTTCTTCTGCGGTGAAATTATATACAGTATTGCTTGTTGAAAGGAACTGCATATACTTATCCGAAAGAGCCGGTGTTATTATAACTTTGTAGTTCTCATTTGCTGTAAGATCACCCTTATCAAATGTTACCTTTGCGCTTAATCCGTCACCGGAAACGGCAACATTACAGGGAACAGCCTGATTTTCGGCATTTGTCACTGTTATATATTGCGCCTGGTCAGCTTTTACCGCATTGCTGAATGCAATATTAATTGTGTTGCCTGTCTGTGTAAATGCAGCGGTAAGATTCTGCGGTGCCTGATAAACCAACGCATTATCGAAGTACAGCGTATCCTGAGGTATTGCAAAATTGTTTGCTATAACCCTTACTCCCAGGAACATATCCGATGCTGTCGGCATAGTTCCGTCTATTGTACTTGAATACACAAGATCATTATCCACATACATCTTAAAATACCTGTTTGCAACATCAAATACATAATCCACATGATGCCATGCGTCTGTGCTTATTTCTTTGTTGGACAATTTAAGAACATTATCTGTTACGCTTAGTGTTGCCGGTCCTGCAATTCTGTTATTGTTCCATGCATTCGATCCCGCTCCGCTCGGATTCATAACAATACTGTTCGCTCCCATTGCTGTCTTAAGGCTTTCTTTTACGTACATATCATATGTATATACAATCTGTCTGCTGTAATCGGGCTTTGTAGATGTACCGAAGGTTGCTCCGCCCAGCGAATAAACACTGTTTGTATTGTTTGCTTTGCTCCAAACGCTTAATGCCTTGTTGTTTTCGCCAAGTTTTTTACTGACGTCATCATATCTTACATACGCCTCGGCTCTTATTCCGTCAACATCTGCCGAACCGCCCATTACGGTATCTGCGTCTTTATCCTGATATGTATTGTTAAACATATATGTACAGGGCGCTCCGCTCAGTGTAAACTTGAATTCCTTATCCACAGCGGCTGTCTTGTTTGTGTTATAGCAATCCGTCATATTCTGATAATATTTATCATGTATTGCATTGCCTACCTTGACAGTATATTCGCTGCCACCATCATATGCACTTGCGTCAAACGAAACAGTTGCCGATTTCATATCCGCACTCTTTGTTACAACGGCATCTGTTATTACATCATTTTTAGAATCAAGAACAGTAACTGCATTTGACAAATCCATATCCACCGCATTTGAGAATGTCAGTGTAACCTCTCCGCTCTGCGCATTTGTCTGAGCTGCCGTAACGTCAAACGGTGTATCAACCTGGTAAGCTTCACTGTTGTCAAAATAGAACGAGCCTTCAGGTACACTGACACCCCTTTCTATAAATCTTATTCCGATCATAGCCTGCGATGTATCGCTCTGATTTATTGTCAAAGTTTCAGACGAGCGAACACGTGTTCCGTCAAGATATACACTGCAAAACGCATTCTTATGGTCATACACATACGCCACATGGTGCCATTTTCCCGTTTCAACAATTCCATCGCCGAGCTTTAATTCATTATCTGCTTTTTTAAAACTCAAATTTCCCAAATTGGAATCATTCCAAAAGCTTCCGCTTCCCAAAGATACAACTACCGAATGGCTTCCGGTTATACTGTCGGCAAATTCCTTAGACGCATAGAAGTCATACTCCATAACCATCATTTTATTTGTATCATAACTTCCGTCTGCAATCAAAGCTGAATAAGATTTTCCAAAATTTATACAGCTTAAAGAAAAACGAGCATTCCCCGCCGATGACGTATCCCAGATGCTTAACGCTTTGTTGCCTTCGCCGAGCATACCGGCAATTTCATCGGATTTGATTTCAGTACTCATACCCGTACCGGCTCCGTTCCATGATTTTTCCTCGTCAAAGGTACGCTTATCATGGTATGTTGTTAATGTTTCTTCTGCCATAACAGGTGCTGCCGCTGCTGCCAGCGATGCGCCGATACACAGCGCCGTGACCAAGCTAACTAATTTTTTCATGGTTATCCTTCTTTCTTTTTTTATTTTCAGCAAAGATTACTTTGCTGTAATACTTATTTGATACGAAATCGGCTGTGAAAGCGTCTTTGCTTCTGCCGTATAATTCTTTACCGCCGTCTTTATGCTTTCTTCGTTCGGCTTATATTGTTTATACTGTTCAAAGAAATATGCATTTGGATCGTTCTTGCAATCTTCGATGAATTTACTCCAACCTTCATCGGTTTCGAGGTCATATGCTCTGCCTGCCTCCTCCGTATATGCGATTGCTCTGAGTTTGTCCGTTTCGGCGTCTTTTTTCATAAGTTTTTCATATGCCGAAAGCGCTCTTTTCTGATTGGGATTGCCCTCAAATGTAGCTATATTAACACCGTTTTCCAATTCCTCCGCACTGTATTCGCCAACTGCATTTCCATCCAGTATCAGTGAGTACTTTCCGCCGGTTAACCCTTTTGCACAGATAATCTCACGGTTTATATCCTCTGTCAGAGTCGGCACAAACTCCTCTGCCTTTTTGTAATTTGCATTAGCGGCAATCGGTGATGAATCGGGCGAATATAAAAAGCTTATACCGTTTGCATCTGCCGACAATTCACTTACGGTGCAATTATCAGTCTGTACATCGTTCTCGTCCAACACTACATTTGAAACATTTGCCGACGCTCCCTGTTCTTTAAGGAAACAATAGCCGAGAATTGTCGAGCCGACATCGGTCGGATGTACTCTGTCATTGCTTATTATTACATTTGATGCACCGTTACCATGACCGTAATCGGATATTTCCTCCGACATTTTATTTATGTCAATAACCTTAAGCCCGTATTCTGCCGCCAAACTCTTTTGCATTGCAACAAGTTCGTTTTCAATCTTGTTCTTTTCGGCAGATTTACCCACGTCACTGCTTATGAGCGGACTTGAATCGGTAATGGGTTTTGTTGCAATAACGGTTTCAATGTCCGCATTTTTGCATTTTTCTATTATCTTACGATAATTATTAATACTTTCCTGCTTGTATTTTTCCTGTGTTTCCGTACCGTGATATGCAGTCCACGCCACATCATTGGTGCCTGCCATAAGTGTAATCCTGTTCGGCTTTTCAGAGAAAATATCCCAATCCAAACGATTATAAATATCCTCAGCCGTATTTGCGCTTATTCCCTTATTGAAAAAAGTTATGTTTCTTTCGGGGAATCGTGTCTGATAATAATGCTCGATAAAATACGGATAAATACCTATATGTGTTATGCTGTCACCGCAAAATGCAACAACATCACCGTCACGGTACATTGTGTCATTCGGGCTCTGTTTTCTTGAATACGATATGGGTTCATTATTCCGCTCCCAATTCATAATTCTCACATACGCCGTATTTTGAGGAATAGTTATATTGCTCATACCCGATGACTGAATTGCGCCGTCACTTCCGTACTCAACCGCTATGTTTTCACTTCTCTTTACGTTTATCAATACACCGTTTTCATCATAGCAAGCAACATAAATATTATACGTGCCCTCATCGCCGTAAATATTTTGTATCTTTGTTTTTACGCCTATTGTTTCGTCAGCCGTAAAAAATTTATTTGCATTTTTATCATTTGCAAAATCGGAAGACACCTCATACTTTTCATTTCGTGCGCTGCTGTTTATGCTTTCCTTTGATACTCCGTCATTGCCCCTACGCACACACACTTCATATTCTCCCGATACGGGTAATTTGAATTTTGTAAAATATCCGTTGGCAGTTGAGTCTGTTTCACATATGTATTTTATTTTGCCGTCCGCCTTATCCTTTATAAGAACCGTAATCGTACTGTTTTCCGTGCAAGTTCCGCTTATAACGGTATTATCGGTTACGGTGTCCCGCTCTGCGGCAAGGCAGGTACTGCCTGCCGCCGCACATATGAGCAGAGATATTAAAATTTCCTTATACATTAATCAGCTTCCTTTCCGTTACAAAAAGCATTATTTGTTCTTTGCGAAATATTCGTCAAGCTGCTTTTTGACTTCATCGTATACCTTTTCTATTCCTGCTTCCTTAAGTCTTGAAATGTACTCGTCCATATATGTATCCGGATCTTTTACACCCTTATCGATTGCATTGTACTCACTGATAATTGTCGAGATATTTGAAAGATATGTTTTAACGTTTGTATTATCAAATACAAATCCCAAAAGCGATGACTTTTCAGCTTCTTCATTTACTTTTCTGGTTTCCTCCCAAACGTTATCATCCTGTCCTTCCATAAGCTTTGCATTGAACGTGTTTCCGAACTTCCAGCACTGTCCGAGATTGTCATATCCGCTGCCGCTGATAACCTTAACTCTGTTATTCTCCATTGTATAATGCTTGCCCTCAATACCGTAACAGATAAGGTTATAAAGTTCTTTATTTGTGTTAATGAGCTTTATAAATTCAACCGCTTTTTCAGGGTGCTTACAATTTGCTCCTACCGAAATCATCGTGCTTAAGCCTTTTCCTTTTGTCATATACGGTTTTTCAAGCTTTATGAATGTTGAATTCTTACCTATAATCTTTTTCTGCTCAACTTCCGCACCCGGTTTCCATACTCCGGGTGAAACCGCATACTTTCCGTTCTGATAGTCTGCCGTATCATCACCTATGCTCAATGCGTCTTTTCTGATATAGCCTTTCTGATACCAGTTCCAAAGCTGTTTTGCGCCATGCTTGAATTCTTCGGTATCATACAGATATTTTAACTCACTTGTATCGGTTGCGCCTTTGGGCAATACAATGTAGCTTGCCACAGACTCCCATTTGTTTGCATACCACGGATCAACGCCTGTACTCGGTCTGTAAGGATAAATTCCCGGCTCGCCGTTCTTAACCATTTCAAGGTACGGTTCTATATCGTCAATCGTCTTTACATTCGAAAAATCAAAATCGTATTTAGCCGCAATATCGTCAAGCACAGTCACAGATGCGGCTGCGGCTACAATCTGCAAATTCGGAACGCCGTAAATTTTCCCATCAATCTTTGCCATTTCCCAAATATAGTCCGGCAGAGCCTCTTTTAAGCCGTCTGTTTTTTCCACCAAATCGGTAATATCCATAAGACCGCCGTTTTTAACGGCGTTCGTATAGCTGTTGTTCCAACCCGTAAAATACAGGTCAATATCCGCATTCGCCGACATATTAAGCTTCATTTTCTCTGCAAAAGAACTGTCCTCAACGAACTGCATATCCAATTTTGCGCCTATTTCCTTTTCGGTTATTTTGTTTGCTTCCTCCATAACCGACATAATGTCAGCCTGTGCCTCTCCCGGAACAACCCATGTAAGAGTCGGGATTTCATCATCTTTTCCCTTTCCGACGCTGTTACAGCCTGCCGCCGACAACGCCATCACACCTGCCAATGTCACTGCCAATAATCTTTTTGTTTTCATTTTTACATCTCCTTTTTATTTTAGGGTTTCCCCATTATTTATCCTTTTACCGAACCTACCGTAAGACCTTTTACAAAATACTTCTGGAAGAACGGGAATATTACAAGTGCCGGGCCGGCTACAACAACCGCCATTGCCATTCTTACCGTCTCACTCGGAACATCCGCATACATGGAACTTGCCATTGAAGTTGATGCCATTTCCTGAACCATCTTAAGATTGTTCATCATTCTTTGAAGCATATACTGCAAGCTGTACAGCTCGGGATTATTTATGTAAAGCATTGATGTGCTCCAGTCGTTCCACTTGCCCAAAAACGTCATAAGCGCTATTGTTGCAAGCACAGGCTTCGACAGCGGCATTGCCGTTTTAAAAAACATAACATATGCATTTGCGCCGTCAATCTCCATGGATTCGAATATTTCTTCCGGCAGTCCCGAAAAGAATGTTCTTATCATAAATACCGACCACGGACTTATAAGACCCGGAATGATATATACCCATATGGTATCGTTCAGATGAAGATACTGTGTGATAAGTATATATGACGGAACCATACCTCCACTGAAAAGCATAGTAAAGAACAAATAGAACGATACTCCCTTTCTGCCCCGTACCTTTTTCTGCGACAGCGGAAATGCGCACATTGCCATAAGCAGTACAGATAAGAATGTGGCGACTACCGAAAATATTATTGTTGTTTTATATGCGTCTATAATTGTTTTCGGGTTTCTGAAAACAAACTTATAAGCTTCGGTGGATATCGTTTTAGGCAAAAGACTGTATCCGTAATTTACTATATCCGCCTCATCGGAAAGCGATACGCTTACAATCATCAAAAACGGAATGATTACCATAGCGCACAATATGCTGAAAAAAACAATCAGTATAAATTGATTTAATTTGTTTTTCTTTTTCATTACTCTTCCTCCTAAAACAGCGCATTGTCGGAATCGATTTTTCTGACAATTCCGTTGGTAATAAGAACCGTTATAAATCCTACAAATGACTGAAGCAATCCGACAGCCGATGACATACCCATATCTCCGACTTCTCTCATTGTACGGAATATGTATGTATCGATAACGTCCGTAGTCTTATAAAGCAGTCCTACGTTTCTCGGTACGTTATAGAACAATCCGAAATCTGCTCTGAATATGTTTCCTATGTTTAAAATAGTGAGCACCGTTACAAGCGGTATAAGCATAGGCAGAATTATGTGAAAAATAATATTTATTTTGTTTGCGCCGTCCACTTCCGCCGCCTCAAACAGAGATGTATCTATTCCCATAAGTCCGGCATAATACATAACACTGCTCATACCAAATCCTTTCCATACATTTGACAAGACAAGTATGAACGGCCAGTATTGCGGCGACCCGTACCAATCTATTGCTTCAAGCCCCATTTTTTCACGTGCAATATTCACTACGCCGTATTGTGCATTTAACAACGCAAACACCATATATGCAACTATTACCCATGATATAAAGTGAGGCGTTATAAATATGGTCTGAAATACTTTCGTTGCTGTTCTGCTTCTTAATTCAAACAGCAATATTGCTATGAATATAGCGACAACCGTTCCTATAATGATAAACAAAAAGTTCATCACGAGAGTGTTTCGTGTAATTCTTAAAAATGCGTCCGATTGAAAGAAAAATTTGAAGTTATTCAATCCTACCCATTTACTTCCCAATATACCCAAGTTGTATTTATAATCCTTAAATGCAATTATAATACCTCCCATCGGAATATACGCAAATACGAACACCAATGCTAACGGTATTGCCAAAAGAGAATACATTTGCCAATCGTATGCGGTAAGTTTTTTTCTCCTTGTTTTGTTCTGTGTTTTCGTTTTAAGTTTCATTGTTTTTGTACCTTTCCACATTCTTAAATATTTACGGTTTTGCTGCCGCCGTCCCAAAAAATATTCACCTTGACATTTACATTTGAATTTATATGAATTTTCGGTTCTTCCGAAGTGCTTGCTCTTTTTTCGCACTTAAAATCGATAAGTCCGTTTTCACCGTACGGATACTGCTCTATACCAAATTCATCTGTCAGATTGATATGCCAGTTTATTTCCCGCTTAAGCATATCCGTTTTTATACCGAAAATATATTCAATCATAATCGAAATGGGGAACAATCCCGACCAACCTACAAAATCTCCGCTTGATACGCTGCCTTGCTTGCATGATTCGGGTTCATAATTTTCCCACAGGGTGTTACTCTCATTAAAATTCTCTACAACGTTTTCAACACAGCATCTTGCTATTTCATATGCCATATCGTATTTGCCGTATTTATCCAATCCGCACAGCACCATATAGTTTGTCGGCGCCCATACCGAGCCTCTCCAATAAAAACCGTCTTTTCTGTAATGGGGATCATCCGCCGACAAAGTCGGAACTCTGTTTTTCGTCTTAAACTCTTTAGGATTGTCAAGATGAGCAATCAGCTCGTCAGCTCTTTCACTGTCCGCAATCTCCGCAATCAGCGCCCAATATGCTCCCACGGACTTCACCATGGTAAGTTGATCATCATCAAGCATATCATAATAAAACTTTGTTTTATCGTCCCACAATCTTTCATTGATAAGTTTTTTTAGCTTCTTTCTTTCCTCATCAAGCTCATTAACGTCATTTTCACGTCCCAAAGCCTCAGCCATTTTAATCAGTATGTTACAGCTCAGTATTTGCTGCATACAGGTATCCGACCATATCATTTTACCGTGAGTATATTCGGTATCTATACGTGGATGCCTCGGCGTATTATCCATTCCGCAGCCCCATCCGCTTGACCAGTAGCTTCCGTCACGCCATGTGTGAAAATCCTTAAGCCATTTGTGATAAGCAAGCAATACCGGGAATATTTTGCTCATTCTTTCATTATTACCGGTAAACTTATAATACTCATACTCGCTCCAAGGCATTATATTTGGACCTGTACTTGCCGGATCAAACCTTGTAAATTTTTCCGAGCCGTTCTTGAAATCGATTTCCCTTGATATAAAACCATCTTTGTGCTGAAGCGCATAAAAATTATCAAGTGTTCCCTGAAAATCAAACAGCCTTGACGCATACTTTCCGAACATCAGTATGAATGACGAGTCCCACATAAAAATACAGCCGTTAAATGCCGTGTCTATGAACGGGCTGATAAATCCCGAGCCGTCTGCCGGATTAAGCAAATTCCCGAATGCAATCTCCCATGCTCTGTAATAACACCGTATCGCATTGTCATGACCTTCCCACTGCGGTATCGGCAGTTTATCCTTTATATCCTCATATTTCGGAAGTTCGATACTCTTTGCCTTTTTTCCGATAAATGAATTTTCCTTTACGTATTCACTTTCTATGTATGTAATTTCTTCATTTTGAAAAAACTCCGGCATACACATTCCTCCTTAAGCGCTTTCTGAATTGTTTTAATTAATTTAGATATTATATACAATAAAACTTATATTATATTTATATAATACATCATTTTTTCAAAGCAGTAAACGTTACAATTCTGCAATTTGTATACTTTCTTGCGTTTATTCTACAGCATCCAATCAAGAGCATATTTTATATATTCGTCCCAAAACGCCCAGCAATGCGTACCTTTTGACTCTCGATAGGTATAGTCGTAATCAAGCGACTCAAAGAGTTTCCTGAGGCTCCTATTGGCTTCATATGTATGATCTTCCGTTCCCTCGCCCATAAAAATTCTCGGTCGGTTTGGATTTTTCTCACACATTACAGCAAGTTCAAACACATCTTCCTCTTTTGGAATTTCAAGCTTTTCGCCGAATATCGGAATAAGAACATCTTTACGTTTTTTATTATGAATGTCCACCGCCGCCGATAATGCCGCTACTGCACAAAAGTTGTCGCACTCTCGCAATGCAATCTTCAATGCGCCGTATCCGCCCATAGAAAGTCCGGCAATAAAGTTATCTTCACGTTTATCGGAAAGTCCGAATATTTCCTGCATCATCTGCGGCAGTTCTTTTGCTATGTATGTGTAATATTTCTCACCGTATTTCATATCTGTATAAAAGCTCTTTGCACCGTCCGGCATTATAACGCATATGCCCTTGTCCTGTGCATAGCGTTCAATTGCCGTTTGACGTGCCCAAGCCGAATAATTGTCACTCAGGCCGTGCAGAAGATACAGACTTTTCAGAGAGCCGTTCCCCGCTTTCCTATTTGTGACTATGTTCCCTTCTAAATTGATTTGCGGAATCACAACATTTACCTCTGTCTGCATTCCCAATGCTCCGCTGAATGTTTTTAAATGACAAAAAGCCATAGTATTACCCTCCGTTTTTTATTAGTTTTTATGATTTATATATATTAATAGGTAGTCAGTTGCTCATCAAGTTTCAAATCCTTTTGTGCAAGATAGCTGTCGTTTGGCTTTTTTCTAAGTTCAATATAACAAACCTCATCGGGCTTAAGGCTAAACTGTATACTGTCGCCCATATTGAGCACCGTATATTCCGGTTTTGAACAAGCTTTTAAAAACTCCTCCTCAAAAGCTGTCGGATTTGCAGGCTTACCCATTTCGAGCCATGACTCATATGCACTTCCCCTGCCTTTTTGTATCTTCGCCTGTTCCGCAATGCACTCGGAAAGATTTATGCCGTCAATTTTTATAATGTCCTCCCATATCGGCTGCTCTTTTATTTCAGGTAGCTGATTGTTCCAAATTAAAATTCTGTATACGCCGTTTTCCTTCGCGGCAGCCATCCCGCAGCCTGTAGGATATACAATATCCGATTCGATTTCTATTTCATATCCGCACATTTTCTTCAGCATTAAAAATGCATTATATGTTGCCTTTCTGACACCTTTTATATTCATAAGACCATATGTGCCCGAGAAAGGCGTATGGCTCATCTTTGCCTCCTCAAATATATCGCTGACAACCCAATACGATACTGCTTTGCAATAATCTCTTACCGCAAGCATATTTCTTACCGTACAGCTTGCTCCATACAATCTGTCCAATGCGGTATTTCCCTGAAATGTTATATTGGCTGTGCTATCCGTTGACAGGGTATTCCACTCGGTCCAATATATATCAAGGTTCGGCATACTTGACTGTTCTACCATACGCTTTGTTTTCTTTACGGTTTCTATGTAATATTCGCCCAATTCATACGGTGAGCCTTCCCTGTCATTGTATCTGCAGTACTCGTCCATCGGATATAGATGCGTGCTCACAAAATCAAGAGGAACATTTTCCTTACTGCAATAATCGATTAAATCCACAACCCATTCCGCTACCGCACTGGCAGGGCCGCCTATTTTATATTTTGAATTTACCGACTTAACAGCTTCTGCCGACGTCTTATACATTGTAAAATATTCTTCCTGCGTTCCCGACCAAAAGCAATCAAGATTGGGTTCGTTCCATACCTCAAAAAACCATTTTTCAACCTCATTCATACCATATCGGTCGGTAATATGATTTGTAAAGTTGTGTATCAAATCATACCACATATCCCACTCTTTTGGCGGCGTAACATTCATTTCATACCAGAACATCGTCTGCGTGCCGCTCGCAATCACCGACGGCATAGGATTTAATTCGATAAACGGTTTCATTCCGATAGACAAAAGATAATCAAACACTTTGTCTATATGATGCCAATGATAGCCGATTTGACCGTTTTCTTTTTTATACGCAATATCCATATCATCATGAAAAATCCCATGAAAGCGGCAATATGTAAATCCCAGCTCATCATGCGCTGTTTTCAGATGCTCCCTAACATCGGCACGCAGCAAATCATATGCACGCCCCACCGAAACGCTTTGCATACAGGGCAGTTTTATTTTTTTGTTTGTTTCATTCTTTAATCTTATCATAAGCCACTCTCCTAAACAACTGTTTATATATTCCTTTTCTATCAATCATAATATAATACAATCCCACTTAAGTAAACGTCACTTTTGTGTAATATGTATACTTTTTTATTTTATTTTGTGTAATCTCTTGATTTTTTTTAAATTACAGTATAAAATTTGATTATAAAGCGAATCCCGGCAGGCAATTATGGTATGCAGCGTTTTAATGCAGAAAAGGAGAGCGAATTATGTATAAGCTTATCATTGCCGATGATGAATCGGCAATACGAAACCTCCTCAATGAAATTATAGATTGGAATTCCATCGGCTTTGAAGTTGTTGGACTTTTTTCCGATGGCAATGAAGTAATTGATTATATTAAACTTCATCCCGTTGATTGTGTACTGTGTGACATTTGTATGAAAACGGTTTCGGGTATTCAGGTTGCCGAATACATATACAATAACATTCCTAAAATACACGTTTCTTTCATAAGCGGCTACCAGGATTTTAAATATGCACTTGATGCATTGAAATACAACATCGAAAACTACTTTTTAAAACCCGTAAAGATTGACGAATTATATCAGAGCTTTAAAATTACGAAAAAACAGCTTGATATGGAAAAAAGCAATGTTGAAATAATCGAACAATGGCGCCGTGACATTATCTCCAATATTACAAACGGCATATTCAGCTCGCAGAATTCTTTGGAAAATATGCTGAAAAAAATCAACGTTGCATTTTTGCCGTCCGACAGTTGTGCTGTATTGGAAATATCATTATCCGGCGATATTAATATTTCTTCGGAAATTTTCGCAAATTTCCTTAAAAACATGGCATTCCCCAACCACTCTGCAGTGTCTGTATTTTATGTTTCAAACGATATAAAAACCGCAAAATATTTTCTTGTATCAAAAGAAAAAAACTGTGATAAATTATATGATGCCGCACAAAATCTCTGCAGAAACATAAGCGACATATCTGATATCAAAGCAGAAATAGGCACTTTTAATTACTATGAGTCAATGCTGGACATTGCAAAAAATACACAAAACAATTCCAAAAACCAGACAAAACAAATGGAAAAACTCGAAAACTTATTTACCTGTATCATAAATTCGGGAGATTCTGCCGAAATGCAGAATCTTTTATCTGAAATATTCGATATTATTGTTGCGCAGAAAACCGATTTTTTGAAAGATTATTTCAAAAACCTCTTGAATAATATGGAAATCCGTGTTTTTGACACCTGTGATAATTCCTTGTATCAAAGTACAAAGAATGATTATCTTGCAAAGCTTGACAATGCGGTTTCACCGTTTGACATATATATTGTAATAAGCAACTTCTGTAATGACTTGATTAATATAACGAAAAATAACGATATACAAAAAGAAAGAATTCTTTTTGCACGTGATTATATAATAACTCACATTAACGAACCTTTGGGGTTGGAGCAAATGGCAGAAAAAATATATCTCACTCCTTCGTATTTTTCAAAGCTGTTCAAAAAATTCATAGGTCAGACGTATATAAACTTTATTATCACCTGCAAAATGAACAAGGCAAAGAGTATGCTTATAAATACCAATATGAAGATTTACGAAATAGGCAATTCTATCGGCTATCCCAACACAAGGTCATTTACAAAAATATTTAAAGCAAACTGCGGTATGACACCTTCGGAATACAGATATAAATTTGAAAAGGACGTATAAAAATGCAAAGAAAGAGTATATTTTTTACTTACTTTAAAAATTTGTTTATACTGATGCTTATTTGTATGGTTGTAATTATAGGATTATTCTCGTTTACCATGTACAATTATACAAAATCGCAGGAGGAAATATACAGAATGCGCACCAAAGAGCAGACAAACCAACTGGTGTCCTCTGTTTTTAATGACTGCACAAATTTTTTTGTCATAATCAATTCCAGTCCTGTCATAAGTGAAATAGCAGCCACCGATATTGACTCAATACCCGATTCCGAAGTGTATAATATTTCATCTCCTCTGACACGTATGCTTGCGGACAAAATACAAACTTTGAGCAATGCATATATAAAATCGGCATCAATATACATTCCCGAAAAAAATGTTACCCTCTCCAATTCCGGAATGGACGCCACCGGTCGGTATGACAGCCAAAGCTGGTACTATGACGGTTTTGCGGAAGATCAGAAAAACAACACCTTATGGATAAAAACCATAAACAATGCAAGTTATATGGGCATATACAATAAAATGAATACAAATATTTATAACAGCGAAATTATGGCTGTTATTATAAATCTTAACAATGTTAAATACAGTATTCAAAAAAATCTTACTGGCAACGATTCATTTTATCTCGTGGACTTAAAAAACAATTCTGTGATTTTCAGCGTTCAAAGCTCCGATAATACCGCTCTTACCGCTGAGGAAATTTCATCAATTAACAGAAAAAAAGAGTATGTTATTTCGGAATATAATGTGGCATGCATATACAGATATGATGACTCCAAAATTATAAATCAGGCACTTCGCAGCATACTCCCAATACTCCCTTGGATATTGATAATCTGCTTGGCATTTTCATTAATAGTATCACACTTTTTTGCACACACCTTTTACAAGCCGATTAACACCATAGTTTCCGTACTCAATTCGCCGGAAAACAAAACATTTTCGGATGGACTTAAGACAAACTATAAATATTCCGAAATTAAATACATTATCGAGGAAATAATCAAGTCAAACGAAGATAAGAAAATAACACAGAAAAAACTCAGCGACAATCTGATACAGCTTAATCATGCAAAGCACTACGCAATGCAGGCGCAGATTCATCCCCATTTTATTTACAATACGCTTGATTTGATATACCTCGAATCATACAAGCAGCTCGGAAAAGACAACAAGGTATCCGAAATGATCTACACGTTTGCGGAATTGCTAAGATTTTCTTTTCGCAATACCGGAAACTTGATTTCAATCAAGAGGGAGCTTGAGCATATTGAAAAATACCTCAAAATTCAATTATTCAAATACAGTGATGAGTTTGAAGTACAATGGGATATTGATGACGAAGTACTCAAATATCTGTGTCCCAGGCTTATTTTGCAACCGGTTATAGAAAATGCACTGATACATGGTGTTATTCCGGCAAAAAAACACTGTGTAATAAAAATATCGGTTGTAAAAAAAGATGACTCAATTGCTTTCATTATAAGTGATAACGGAGTCGGTATATCTTCAAAAAAACTTGACGAAATTAACGAAATGTTAAATGCGGATACAAATAACATCATGTTTGAACATATGGGAATTATAAATGTCCATTCAAGAATAAGAATTATGTTCGGCGACAAATACGGATACAAAATTTTATCCTCTGATGGGTCCGGAACAACCGTAGAAATATCCATTCCTATTATTTCACCCGACTCCGAATAAATACACCTGCAAAAGCAATGGCACCAAACTCTTACATTTGGTGCCATTGCTTTTCTTATCTGTACATCGGACCGTACTTCTTGCACGCCGCATAATCCGCCGCCTGTGCGTCCTCCGTTCCGAACGCCGACCATGCGTGGGGTCTCTTCGGGAACATTATGCATTGTTACGGGAATTCTCAGCATCGATGCAAGCGTTA
>ERZ808246.387-NODE-387-length-37758-cov-5.209983_pt1 | contig 37758 bp, 23 predicted proteins | sample MGYA00521083_ERZ808246 | MGnify/ENA primary metagenome ERZ808246 (study PRJEB31516, sample SAMN03275577) | gut metagenome | biome: mammalia-associated habitat; material: feces | host: Papio cynocephalus | place: Kenya | collected 2012-07-07 ...
TCTGCTCAGAGATCTGAGTCTTCTGCTCAGAGATCTGAGTCTTCTGCTCAGAGATTTGAGTCTTCTGCTCGGAGATAATCTTGTTCTGTTTCATCACTTGAGTGTCGCGAGCCTCAATAGCAGAATAATACTCATCCTCATCATTCATCTCCTGACGGACCTCTGCTGTCATTGCCGCCATACCCAAACGGTGGATAAGGTGCATCATATCTGGGTCATCATTGTATTCTTCAGCATCAAGACAAACAATCTGCTGATTCTTTACATCCCTTTGGGATTGGTCAAACACGCTTAGGACCTTTTCCAGCCTATTATTTATCTTGCCGTGAAGTAAAGGAATCTGAACAATTATACTGTCGTGCGTCAAACTACTGATAAACGGGTCCTTCATGCCGTTCTCCACTTCGTTGCCGTCATAATCCAATGTCTTGTGGTCTACATACACAACAGATTTATTTATATTCCCTACTCGATGCCCGAGCAAATACACAGCAACCATAGGCACGGCATATTTCTGTACATCGCATTCTTTCACCATATTTTCCTCTGCATTATACTGAGCGGCGAGGTAGCGACGAAAGCGCAACGTTTCTGTGTCAAGCCATGTTTTCTGCAACTCTATCAGTATCAGCCGTACACTGCCATCGTCTTCTTTCACTCTTGCGGCAAAATCTATACGAAACATAGAAATGTTGTCGCGTGTAACATTAGGGTGTTCATGCCGGCGCATTTCAACACTTACTATTTCTTTTTTTAGCAATGCCGAAAGTACAGTCTTGGCGATTCGCTCGTCTTCCATAAGAAATTTGAAAACGGAGTCGTATATTGGGTTTGCTACAGAATAATAGTTCATAATCGTATATTTATATTTCTGTTGCTAAATTAATGCATTTTTTCTTAACGGGCAAATCTTTTTCCGTAAATAGATAAAAATGTTTACTTATTGCCCAAGCGTTCACCCTCCATCCACAACTTAACGTAATAAATATTGTTAATATATAATACTCTATTAGAACATTCGAATTCTTTTAGTTAAATTTGCATCAATTCTAAAAACTTCTAACGTTTTTCTATAACGCATATTATCAACAACTATGAAACAAAACTTATTCTTAACGTTGGCTGCTGCAGCCATCGCCATGAACGGAATGGCGGCAGGCAAGAGCAGACAAGCGGTTAATGTTACTGTGCCAACCTATAAGGAATGGCATGACCTACAGGTAAATGCTATAAAGCGTTTGCCTCTACACACCGATTTCTTTTCCTTTGCTCCCGGCGAGACTAATGTGCTCACCTCGAGCGTGCTCGACAAATCTAAGAGCAAGAACTTTCTATCGCTCGACGGACTGTGGAAATTCAAATGGGTGGAGAATGCAGACCAAAGACCTACGGATTTCTTTCGAACTGACCTTGACGATTCTTCGTGGAAAGAGATGCCGGTACCGGGCAACTGGGAGCTTAACGGATATGGCGACCCGGAATATGTGAACACCGGATTCGGATGGCGCGGACACTTCAATGAGCAGCCGCCGGCTGTGCCGACAAAGGATAACCACGTGGGCTCATACAGAAGGGTCATCGACATTCCGGCTGATTGGGACGGCAAACAGGTTATAGCGCATTTCGGTAGCGTAACTTCTAATATCTATCTGTATGTTAACGGGAAGTTTGCCGGATATGCCGAAGACAGCAAGGTGGCAGCAGAGTTCGATATCACACCATATCTTAAGAAAGGCAAGAATCTTATTGCCTTCCAAACATTCAGATGGTGTGACGGTTCTTGGTGTGAAGACCAGGACTTCTGGCGGTTGAGCGGTGTGGCACGAGAGAATTATCTCTATGCCCGCAACAAGAACACTCATCTCGACGATATCAGGGTTGTCGGCGACCTCGACAGCCAATACCGAGATGGAATCTTGCGTTTGAAACCTTCTTTCTCTGTTGAGAAATCGAAGAAAGTCAACAATAATTTGGAGATTGAATATTCTCTTTACGATGCCGAAGGCAAGAAGCTCAACTGTGTGCCTCGTAGAGAGGCTTCAGGCGATATCATAATGCTTGTCGACAATCCTCACAAATGGACTGCCGAGACACCATATCTTTATACACTGACTGTGAAGATGAAAATTCTCGACAAAGTGATTGAAGAGGTGCCTATTAAAGTAGGATTCCGCAAAGTGGAGATAAAAGGAAAACAGTTTCTCGTGAATGGGCAGCCCGTACTCATCAAGGGTGCCGACCGCCACGAAATGGATCCGGATGCAGGCTATGCAGTCAGCTTGGAGCGAATGATTCAAGACATCAAGATTATGAAACGTCTGAACATCAACGCTGTGCGCACCTGTCATTACCCTGACGATCCACGTTGGTATGAACTGTGCGACAAATACGGCATTTACCTCGTTGCCGAGGCTAACCAGGAGAGCCACGGCTTTGGCTATGGCAAGGATGCGGCAGCTAAGAAGCCGATGTTTGCAAAACAGATTCTTGAGCGCAACCAGCATAACGTGTCGATGTATTTCAATCATCCGTCGGTCGTTACATGGAGTCTTGGCAACGAAACCGTGATGGGCGACAATTTCCTTCAGGCTTACAAATGGATTAAGGGACAGGACGAGAGTCGCCCCGTGCAGTATGAACAGGCTGGCAAGGGCGAGGGCACAGACATTTTCTGTCCGATGTATTACCCGGTAGACCTTTGCGAGAAGTATTGCAAAGATGAAACGAACACAAAGCCGCTTATCCAGTGTGAATATAACCACACAATGGGAAATTCCGGAGGTAACCTAAAGGAATATTGGGATCTTGTAAGGAAATATCCTATTTATCAGGGTGGATTCGACTGGGACTTCGTTGACCAGGCTCTACACCGCCATCTTGTGAAGCCGATGAGTATCGACGGCGAAAAGATGACTTATTCACAGCTGCGCAAGATTGAATATACCTACGGCGGCGACTATAATAAGTATGACGCCAGCGACAACAACTTCAACTGCAACGGTATCATCGGACCTGACCGCCAGCTTAATCCTCATGCCTACGAACTGGCTTACCAGTATCAGGATATCTGGGCTACGATGAAGGATGCAGCGAAAGGTATAGTTGAGGTTAAAAATGAATACTTCTTCCGCAACTTGAGCAACTACGCCCTCGAGTGGTCTTTGATGGCCGATGGAGAAAAAGAGCAAAGTGGCTCTATCAACGATTTGAATGTTGGTCCGCAGGAGATTAAGGACTTCCAGATTCCTTACTCACTACAAGGACTTGACGGCAAGGAACTGATGCTCAACATCGACTTCAAGCTGAAAACTGCAGAGCCACTGATGCAGGCAGGACAGACCGTGGCTTATGCTCAACTACCTATTGCTGCAAAAGCGGAAACGGCAACAACTGCCATCGACGCCACAGAAAAGAGAGTAAAGATAAAGGTTGACGAGAAGAATGAAAAAGCAATCTCCGTTACATCGCCAGCCTTACAACTCACAGTTGACCGCTCTACAGGACTTATCTCCTCTTACCGCTTCAGCGGAAAGGAAATTCTCGGAGATGGCGGAACTCTTAAGCCTAACTTCTGGCGCGCCGCTACCGACAACGATATGGGTGCCGGTTTGCAGAAGAAATACAAGGCTTGGAAGAATCCGGAACTGCGTCTCGCTAATATCAACGTGAGACAGCTGAAGAAGACAAATCTCGTGGAGATTACATCCAATTATAATCTTATCGGTGTAAATGCCGGACTGGTTATCACATATCTCATCGACGGCAAGACGGGCGAGATTGAAGTAACGGAGAATCTCTCTACTTCAGATACGGCAAAGATTAGCGACATGTATCGCTTCGGAATGATTATGCAGTTGCCTTACGCCATGAGCCAAAGCAAATTCTACGGTCGCGGACCTATCGAGAACTATTCCGACCGCAACGAATGTATGCGTCTGGGCATATATAGTCAGGATGCCAAGGAGCAGTATTTCCCATACATCCGTCCGCAGGAGTCTGGCACAAAGAGCGATATCCGCTGGTGGCAGCAGACCGGTGCTGATGGCTTCGGAATATGCATCGACAGCAGCAAGCCGTTCTATGCCAGCGCTATCCACTTCGACACCGAAGAACTTGACGACGGCGACAACAAGGAGCAGCGCCACAGCACGGAACTGAAGGAATCGAAGTTCACTAACCTCTTCCTCGACGCTGAGCACATTGGTGTTGGCGGCACAAACTCATGGGGAGCAAAACCGCTCGACAAGTATCTCGTAAAGTATGGCGACAAGGTGTTTAAGTTCACAATCAAGCCACTTGGTAAATAAAATATGGACATAAAAGAAAAATACACAGCCTCTGCTAATCGCTACTGCGATGCAGAGGCTTTGTACAAGAGATGCGGCAGGAGCGGCATCCTATTGCCTAAGATTAGTTTGGGGTTTTGGCATAATTTCGGAGGCAATGACTCTTACGAACGTAGCCGACGGATAACTCACTATGCTTTTGACCACGGAATAACCCACTTTGACCTCGCCAACAATTACGGTCCGCCTTACGGCAGTGCTGAGGAGACAATGGGCAGACTTATGTATGACGACTTCCGCCCTTATCGCGACGAACTGTTTATCGCGACCAAAGCAGGCTATGACATGTGGGAGGGGCCATACGGCAACTGGGGCTCACGCAAATATCTCACGGCAAGCCTCAATCAGAGTCTGAAGCGGATGAACCTCGACTACGTGGATCTGTTCTATAGTCATCGCTACGACCCTAATACTCCGCTTGAAGAAACAAAAGCATAAAAGTATGAGAGTGGAGTGAAATTGAAATGGGAAGCGAAATACAACAAAAAAACATCATGCTTATCACCGTGTAAGCATGATGTTTTTATATATCTACTGTTGCTTCTTGGGTGAAACCACGAGCGACGCCCCGATGCTCACCGCCAACACGCCGACAATAAACACGAGCGACGACACTGCATCTATCTCAATATATTTGTGGATGAGCATCTTCACTCCGATGAACACGAGCAGAACGCAAACGCCAAGTTTCAAGTAGCGGAAGCGGTCGGCTATTGCTGCCAGGAGGAAGAACATGGCGCGCAGTCCGAGGATGGCGAAGATGTTTGAAAAGAACACCACATAAGGGTCGAGCGACACGGAGAACACTGCCGGGATGCTGTCGAAGGCGAAGATAAGGTCGCTGAACTCTATAACGAGCACCGTTACGAGCAGCGGCGTTACCATCAGTTTGCCGGCACGACGGATAAAGAACTTGTCGCCCTCAAACTGGGTGTGCACCCTACCCGTCTTTGAAAGAAGCCTTACTACGGGATGCTTCTCCACGTTCATCTCTTCCTTCTTGTTGCGGTTGAGATACATCTTCACGCCGCTATACACGAGCACCGCTCCGAAGACGAGCAGTATCCAGTCGAAGCGACTGATGATGGCGGCTCCGAGGAAGATGAAGATGAAGCGCAACACGATGGCTCCAAGAATTCCCCAGTTCAACACATGCTGGTATTCGTTCTTCCCCACCCCGAAGGATGTGAATATCATCATCATCACGAAGAGGTTGTCTACCGACAGAGTCTTCTCTATCAAATAGCCGGAGATATACGATATCGTCATATAGTGGCGATACTGCTGCAGGCTCGCCTCAAAGTCGTCGGGATTTAGCTTCAAGTGGGCGGCATAGCGAGAGGCTACGGCCTGAAGGTCGCCAAAGTTGTCTATACCGTGAACCATATCGCCGTGAAACCACAGGAAAACCGAAAACAACAACGCGAGGGCTATCCAAACGGCAGTCCACGTGCCGGCTTCCTTTATTGACACCACATGGGCTTTTTTGTCGATTACAAACATGTCGAGGAGCAAGATTGCGGCGATGAACACCACGAAGCCTCCGAGAAAGAGCATTTCTGATAAATCCATATCTTATTTTTGTTTTTTATGCGGATGCAAAAATAATTATTATTTGTTACAGAATTGTTACAACCGCCACGGCGTTTGCATTTTTTATGATGTTTTCTGCATACAGCACTATTTAAACAGCATCGTAACCAACGGTATGGTGATGATTGAAAAAACTGTGGTAATGAATGTAATCTCGGTCATCAGAGCCGGATTTCTGCCGTATTTCATGCAGAACATGGTGCCGAACGAAGCTACGGGCATGGCAATCACCACCGTGTTTATATCATTGACCACTTCATCAACGCCACATACCTTGAACAGGAAATACAGCGACAGCGGTATGACTACGAGTCGTATCACCGACGACACATACACCTTCGTACTGCCGATTATCTCCTTCAGCGGCAGTCGAGCCATCGAGGAACCGATTACCATGAGTGCTGCAGGCACGGTGATGTTGCCCACCATCGTCACGGGGCGCGCTATTATATCTGGCGTATGTACATTCAATGCCACGAGCAAGGCTGCCACGAATGCTGCTATCATTGCCGGAGAGAAGAGCACCTTGGGATTGAGCTGTCGTATGCTGTATTCTCCTTTCACGAGCATCACGCCGGCGGTGAAGATGAAGAAGGTGTTTGGCATATTCAGCAGGGCGGCATAAAATATGGCATGCGGTCCGAATATCGACGATACGATAGGATAGCCAATAAAGCCCACGTTGGCAAACATCAGTGCAAAGCCTATCATGCCACGGTCATCGCGGTTTTTGGTGATAAGCCGCGGAACGAGGAAGCCGAATATCAACAGGATGAAATACGTGAGGAAGCCTACGCCTAAAAGTGGCATAATCAGAGAGCGGTCGGGCAAGGAGTCGCCCATTACGGACGAGAGGATGAGTGCCGGACAGGTGAGGTCGATGACTATTGCCGACAGCTTCTGGTCGAACTTGTCGCCCATATATCCTAACTTACACATTACATAGCCTACGATTACGATGATGAAGAGTATCACCATCACTTCAAGATTTTCCATTATCCTTTTGCTTTTTACCTATTATAAAATGCAAAAATAGTGCAAATTAATTACAAGACAAAAGAAATACGTTTTTTTATTACGATTTTCTATAGATATAGAATAGTAAGTCAACGTGGATTATGGATAAGTAATAACTGAGTCAACTTGTATTAACAATAATGCTAAAAGTGGTCAACTAAAATCGTTAAACCACAAACTAAAATCGTTAAGCCACAAATAAAAAATATTCAACACTGATAAACAATTATTCAACACTGATAAATAAATATTCATCACTGATAAACGATTGTTCAACACTGATGAATATTTTTTTAAACATAAACAGCCATATAATCTATCACTATCACATTTACCTTATTATGCTTTCCGCTTCCGTTTTTTCTATAACCAGAAAGGCGGAAGCGGAAAAGATAAAATCAAAAAAAATATGAGTATATGTCAAAAAACTATCAGAAGTTCACACCGAAGTTGAGCGTGAGGCATCCGTTATGGGATGTGTCAAACTCATCGTGGCAGATATTTGCAAGACCGATATCATAGGTCAGGTCGAAGTAGAACATGTCGTAGGCTGCTCCACAGCCCACACGCAGTCCGCCGTCGAAACGCTTGAAGCGGTCGCTCGAGAAGGAACTCTCCGATTCCCGCAGTCCGTAGTTCTTTATCTTTCCCCCCACTCCACAGGCGAGATAGCCTCCGGCAAACGGTTGCACAGAGAAGTGATTGTCTATTGCATAAGCATATTTCACGGTTATCGGCACCTCCAGATAGTTCAGGTCGTAGGTCATTTTCTTGCCGTTCTGCAGTTTTTTCTTACCTCCCTTTTCGGTATAATAGAGTCCTGTTTCAAGGAAGAGCGGTGCACGGTCTGAAAGGGCGATGCCTGCCACTGCGCCGATATTGAGTCCCGTCTGCGAATCGCCGCCGTCGAGGGTTTCGTCGTCGGAGTTTACGGTAGAGAACGACGGACCGATGCGCAGTCCGTAGTAGTTTTCTCCACTGGCATACATGTTTCCGCCGCGTCTGCCGGAATAGTCCAGATGTCCTGTGCGCTCGTTATAGTATCTGCTGTTGCGGTAGGCCTGTGCCTGTGCGGCAGAGCCTGTAAGCAAGAGTGCCGCTAATGTTATAAAGAAAAACTTTTTCATAATTCCGTTGTTTTTAATTAATAACTGTGATTTTGTATGGCAAAGATATCTTGATTTTCTTTTTGTTGCTAAGGGGATATCCCTAAAATGGCGTGGGGATTTCCATATTTCAACAGATATATGCAAACGTTTGCACCTGATGGTTGCAATTTTTTATTACATACGTGGAACAACAAACAACATTAAGCATTACATTTGCAAAAAATATCAAACAAGCCTAAAAAGCATAAACAAAAAGCATACTCTAAAACCACTCTTTGTGGTGTATATACATATTTATATATGCAATAAGTTGACTAACAATTTTAATAACATAAAAATTACTAATGATGAAGCAGGTTAAATTCAGTAATGCCCTGAGGACTGCTGCCTTGACTGGCGGGTTGTTCCTTACGGCAAGTGCCTTCGGACAGCAAGTCATCGTAAAGGGACACGTGAAGGACTCTACTGGCGAACCGGTTATCGGAGCTACGGTGCGAGTTGAAGGCACCGACGGCGGAACGGTAACGGATTTCGACGGTAACTTCTCTATTAAGGCTGACGCCAAGTCTGTAATCAAAATCTCCTACATCGGCTACGAAACAGCTACGGCCAAAGCAGGACAAAACATCAACATCATCCTGAAGGAAGAGGCTGACAACAAACTGAACGAGGTTGTAGTTATCGGTTACGGCCGCGCAAAAAAGACTGATCTCACCGGTTCGGTTACGGCAATGAAGCCGGACGACCTGTCGAAGGGTATCACCAACAACGCATCCGATATGCTCGTTGGTAAAGTGGCTGGTGTCGATGTGCAGACCACTGGCGGTGCTCCGGGTGCCGGCGCACAGATCCGTATCCGTGGCGGTGCTTCGCTCTCGGCAAGCAACGACCCTCTGTATGTTATCGACGGACTCGTTATCGACAACAATACGGCTACGGGTATGAGTAATATCCTTGCCAACATCAACCCTAATGATATCGAGAGTTTCACCGTATTGAAGAGTGCTTCGGCAACGGCTATCTATGGTTCGCGTGCCAGCAACGGTGTCATCATCATCACTACAAAGAAGGGACGCAACGGACAGAAGCCTACATTCTCTTACAACGGCGACATTACCGTTTCTACTGCACTGAAGAAATACGATGTGCTCAGTGGCGATGAATACAGAAACCTTATCGAGTCGCTCGGCATGAGCCGCGACTTGCTCGGAGATGCCAACACCGACTGGCAGGACGAAATCCTGCGCACCTCGGTTTCTACGAGCCATAGCGTCAGCATGCAGGGCGGACTGAAGAACATGCCTTACCGCGTCAGCGCTGGCTATAATATCGGCAATGGTATCTTGAATACGAGCTGGATGCGCCGTTTCAACGCAAGTGTTAATCTGGCACCTTCGTTCCTCAACAAGCACTTGAACTTTAATTTCACGGCTAAATACATGTATGAGAAGGATCGCTATGCCGACAGCGGCGCCATCGGAGCGGCTCTCGCCATGGATCCTACTCGTCCGGTACGCATGTCTGACCCTGACTATGCCGTTGTTGGCGGATACTATCAGACACTGGTTAATGCCTCTTACAGCGATCCTAACTGGAAGAAGACTTCTTACTCGCAGACTCCACAGAATCCTGTTGCCATGCTTAACAACAAATATTGCTTGGCTAACTCCAACGACTACAGCGGCAACGCTGAGGTTGACTACAAGATTCACGGATTCGAAGACTTGCACATCCACGCAAGCTTGGGAGCACAGTATACTGCTACCGACCAGAAGACAGACATCAAGCGTACTTCTTACAGCAATAACTACTATGGCCGTCAGGAGTTCCTTACATATTATAAATATAATATCGTGGGCAATGCATACGCTCAGTATATGCACAAGTTCGGCAACCACGACATCGACATAATGGCTGGTGCCGAGCAGTCACACTACCACCGCTCTGGTATCGACAATATGGGCTATGGTACTGACCCGATGACTGGCGCACGCTTCGACGAGAAGACAAGGAAAGACAAGGAATGGGCTACCCACAACTCGCTCGTTTCTTATTTCGGACGTCTGAACTACAACTTCCTCGACAGATATCTTATCACTGCTACATTCCGTGCCGACGGTTCTTCGCGCTTTGCCAAAGGACACAAGTGGGGATACTTCCCATCGGCTGCCGTGGCCTGGAAAATCAACAGCGAGCCTTTCATGAAGAATGTTAAGTGGCTCAACGACTTGAAACTACGCTTCGACTGGGGTAAGACAGGACAGCAGAACGGTATCGATGACTTCGTATACGCTCCGGTTTACGTTAAGGGAGACCAGTACTCACAGTATCCGTTCGGAGACGCATATTACTATACTATGCGCCCTAACAAATACAACAAGAACCTGACTTGGGAGAAGACGGAGACATGGAACGTTGGTGTAGACTTTGCCGCCCTCAACAACCGCTTCACTTTCTCTATCGACGGATATATCCGCAACACGAAAGACCTTCTTGCCAACGTGTCTACACAGGCTGGCGTAACTTTGGGCGACAACCTTTTGCAGAACGTTGGTTCGCTGCGCAACTATGGTCTTGAACTTTCGTTCGACGTGAAGCCGGTAGTAACGAAAGACTTTACCTGGGATCTTACATACAACGTGGGATGGAACAAGAACAAAGTGACTGCCCTTAATGCCGGCGACGACGATTGGGTATGGGTGAACGATACTGAGGCAGCACGCGGTAATGCCACGAAACTGCAGCGCAACAAGGTAGGCGAACCTATCAACTCATTCTTCGTTTACCAGCAGGTTTACGACAAGGACGGAAAACCTATCGAGGGCGTATATGTAGACCGCGACGGCAACGGCGTTATCGATGACGGCGACCGCTACTACTACAAGAGTCCGGCTGCCGATGTACTTATGGGTCTTACATCTAAGTTCCTCTACAAGAACTGGGATCTGAGCTTCTCTCTTAGAGCATCTCTCGGAAACTATGTTTACTATTATGCACTTGCAAACAGTGCTATCGTTTGTGAACAGGGACTGCGCCGTCAGGCTGGAGCTTTCCAAAATGTCATCTCAGATGCCGTTCCACTCGGATTCACCGGACAGACAAATGCCATGAACAGTCTTAGCGACTACTTCGTGCGCAATGCTTCGTATTTGAAATGCTCTAACATCACACTGGGATATACATTCCCGGCTCTGCTCAAGTATGCAGGACAGGACTATTTCTCAGGACGAGTTTACTTCACGGTGCAGAATCCGTTCATAATCACCAAGTATAAGGGTCTTGACCCTGAGGTGGCTAACGGTGTTGACAAGGATCCGTATCCACGTCCAATAAGCTTCCAGCTTGGTGTTAACTTCAACTTCTAAGATTCTAAAAACTACGACAATTATGAAACATATTATATTGAAAAGTGCGGCACTCGCTTTTCTGACACTGGGAACAATGTCTTGTGCCGACGACTTAAATATATCCCCGATAGACCCGAAGACTTCTCCTACATATAATGTGGATGAACTTCTCGCTAAACAATACGGCACATTGGGACTTACAGGACAGAAAGGTCCTGACGGCGACGGCGATATGAGCGGTAACGAGGGAGAGAGCGGATACTACCGTACGGTGTTTAACCTCAACGAACTTAATTCCGACGAAATCCTGTGGGCATGGCAGGACAACGAAGACATGGCTCCTATCACTAATATGGCATGGACTTCGGCTTCTACCCGCGTAAACTGGTGCTATCAGAGACTGGCTTACGACATCACGCTCCACAACCAGTTTATCAGCGAACAGACGGGCAAGCTTTCTGATGATAAGATTGCAGAGATTCGCTTCTTGCGCTGTCTCAACTACTTCCAGTTCCTCGACCTCTTCCATAGAGCTCCGTTCAAACTGGAGTTCAACGGCGAACTGCCTGTTGAAAAGGTTGGCGTTGACCTATACAAGTGGATTGACGAGGAACTGACTGCCATCGAGCCGCTGATGAAAGATGTAGGTGCTTACTGCAACGCTAAAGATTTCGGTAGAGCTGACCGCGGTGCCGCTTATGCCCTTCATGCACGTCTGGCTCTGAACGCCGAAGTATATACCGACGGCGAGATAAACGACTATCAGAAAGCTAAGGACTATTGCGACAAGATTATTGAGAGCAATGCCTACGACCTCGCAAAGGCAACGAAAAACGGATATACCGGATACCAGCAGCTCTTTATGGCTGACAACGACGAGAACCCGGAGGCTATGAAGGAGATCATCTTGCCTATCCGTCAGGACGGAGCTAAGACTCGTAACCACGGCGGTTCTACAATGCTTATCAACGGTACACGCTGCGACGGTATGCCTTATTACTATCAGACGAATCCATGGCAGTGTATCTTCGCCCGCAAAGACCTCGTGGCTAAATTCTTGCCTTCGCTCGAAATCGTTAATGCCGACAATGATGCATGCAAAAAGGCTTACGAGAACTATCTGAAAGATAACAATCTCGATGCATCTAAGTTTACTGAAGCCGACATTATAAAGATGGACAAGGCTCTTGGCGGCAGCACAGAGGAGATTATTGACAAGGCTGGCGACGACCGTGCACTTCTATATGGCGGCTTTGCCGGTGGTGTGCGCCGCTTGACTCCAGACAAGCAGATTAAGAACTTCTTCGACGGACTCTCTATCGTGAAATGGTCTAACGTACGCTCTGACGGTAGTGCCGTTCACGGCGACAACTTCTGTGATACGGATATTCCTCTGTTCCGCCTTGGCGAGATTTATCTTACTCGTGCAGAGGCTCTCTATCGACTTGGCGATAAAGAGAATGCACTGAAGGATATACAGAAACTGCAGGAACGTGCCCACAGGAAGAACGTGGCTAAATCTATTGATCTCAACACTATACTCGACGAATGGTGTCGCGAGTTCTATCTCGAAGGACGACGCCGCAGCGACCTCGTGCGCTTCGACCTCTACACCAGCAGCCAGTATCTGTGGAGCTTCAAGGGCGGACAGCCTAACGGAGTGGGTGTGGACTCTCACTACAACGTCTACCCTATTCCTTCTACAGAAATAGCCGGAAACCATAACTTGCACCAGAATCCGGGTTACTAATCCCGCGAAACGGTGATTATAAAAATAGTTTTTAATTCACAAAAGAATACGTATCATGAAATATATAAATAAATTAATGATGCTTACGTTGCTCGTTCTGCCGTTCTTGTTCGCATCATGCGACAAAGACGATGACAGCAACCCGACGCTCGACCTTAGTCATGTGGCTGAAGGATTCAAGCTCAATACTCCTGCTTATGCAGGCAACACTTACGACCTGTCTAAATCCGACGGCGTAGAACTGACTTGCACACAGCCGAACTATGGCGAAGGCGTACCATACGTTGTTCGCTACTTCGTACAGGTTTCCATCGACCCTACTTTTGCCGAGGGTAACAAAGATGCAAAGTTTACTGAACTGTCTACATCTTTCACTGATGCCAAGATGCTGGCTAATGCCGTTGAAATGAACAATGCGCTTGTAGACTTATATCAGGAAGCTCATCCTGATGCCGACATTCCTACTTCAATGCCTGTATATATAAGACTGCGCGCCATTATCGACGGATCTATGATTGACAATCTGGGCGAGACCTACTCTAACGTAATCACTCTGCCTTCTGTACGTGCTGAATACGAGGCTCCGGATGTTGAATACCCTGCTTGCCTTTATGTGGTCGGCTCTTCTATACAGAATGCATGGAGCAGCTGGAAGCAGGTGGCTGCCGTATACGGCGTACCGGGACAATATTACACAGTAGTATATGTTCCAGACGGCGGTTCATTCAAGTGGGGAACTTCTGAAGGCGACTGGCGCGGATTTACACGCATCACTGTTGACGATAAAGCAAATGCTGGAGTTTCCAATAATGACGACGACAACATCGTTATTGCCAAGGGCGGATGGTACACTCTACATTTTGAGGGTACTATGAGCGCCGACAAGAAGAGTATCGGTTACACGCTGCATATCTTGCCTGCCGAGGTTTACATTACTGGTGCAGCTGCCGGCGGCGACTGGACCGAAGCTAATGCTGCATGGGCTTTGCAGGCTCCAACAGACCAAAATGGTGAATGGGTTTCTCCGGCTTTCGCTGGTAGTGGCGAGCTTCGCGCTTATGTTCATATCTCTGGTTTGGAGTGGTGGCGCACTGAGTTCACTCTCTACAACGGAAATGTGTTCTATCGCAAAGACAACATCGTTGACAACTGGGCAACCAATGTTGGCGAGGAGTACTCTGTAAGCTGTAACCCTGGTCAGAAACTCTATGTGAACTTCGACAAGAACACTGGAGAAGTGAAATAAGATTGAAAAATCAGAAGATTGAAATTAAAAGAGGGATTATAAGTCCTATGTGTCTTATAGACTCTATGTGTCTTATATGTCCTATGTGTCTTATATGTCTTATAGGTTTTATATGTCTTATAGGTTTTATAATCCCTCAAAATAAATAAAATCAAACGACAATGAAAAAAACATTATTATATAGCTTGGCAGCATTTATAGGATTTGCATTTGCAAGCTGCAACGGCGACTACGATGATTGGTCTGCTCCTCAGGAATGGGATCAGGAGGACGCCATTACTATTCCGGGCTTTACAGCCTCTGCTGCTTCTGCCGAGATTAACCTGGCAAATCCAGGTGAGAATGTGCAGACTTTCACACTTTCTACTGCAACACTGCCTAAGGGAGCGGAGCTCGACCATACTCGTGTTATCTTAACTCCTGCAGATGAAGAAAACATGACTTACGACTTGCCGCAGACTCTTGAGGCTACAGCTGAAGGAACGATAGACAGTACAGCTCTTCAAGATGCCGTTGTAAAAGCATACGGTAAACGTCCATCGGCTCGTCCTTTCAAAGCTAAAGTTTACTCAGATGTAGTAGTCAACGGACAGTCGCTTTTGGTTGATGCCGGAGAGATTACACTTAACATCAAGCCTAAGGCTCCGTTTATTTCAAAGGCTTATTATTTCATCGGCGACTTCAACGGATGGAATACTGATGTTAACGAACTCGTGAAATACAAGTTCTCTCACTCTGATGCTGACGTTTATGAGGATCCTGTATTTACTTATACAGTTACTACAACCGGATCTAACCAGTGCTGGAAGATTATTCCTCAGGAGAATATCGATGCCAACAACATTTGGGCTCAGGGCGTAGTCGGAACAGAGAAGGATGGTTCTACCGATACAGAGGGTGCACTCGTTACCGACAACCCACAGGCTGGTAAGTTTGCTGATCCTGGCACTTATGTTATTACCCTGAACATGCTCGACTATACCTACTCTATCGTTAAGGCAGACTCTTACTATATGGTTGGCGGCGTATACGGATGGAATGCCGAGGCTGCTTCTAAGCTTGCTTTCTATTGCGACGGTGGCTCTGTGGCATCTATCACCACACAGTGGACCGGCGATGCTAACCTGAAGATATGGAACCGCGACAATATCGGAAACTGGAATGCTGCATGGGGTAGCCTGACTGACGGCGAGACTAAAGCTGAAGGCGATCTTACTAACAACAATGCTCAAGCATTTGTTTGTCCGGAGAAGGGTGCTTACTACACTCTGACAATTGATATGGCTGCAAAGAAATACTCTTGGATGAAGCTTGAAGACCAGAATCCTAAGACTTTCAATACTGTCAGCATCATTGGCGCCTTCAACAACTGGAATGGTGATGTAGACATGGAGCAGACGGCAAAACACAACTGGTACTTGCGCCATACTTTCAGTGCTGGCACCGAATTGAAGTTCCGCTCTAACCACGATTGGAACTCTGACAACTGGGGCGGACAGCCGGCTTCTGTTGCCGGTATGATATATACTGCAAAGGCAGGTGGCGACAACATCAATATCCCTGCCGGCACGTATGATATCTATTTCAACGACATCACCGGCAAGTTCATGTTCGTGAAAGCTAACTAAGAAATAATGAATATTGAACTAAATCAGGAATTTGATTAATGCATATTTGATAAAGTATAACATTGGTTATTTGAATGAAGGCAGAGAGCTATTACAGCTTCTCTGCCTTTTTTTATTGAGAGAACAGAAACTGGCTGATATTTCGCAATATAGAGCACATAATGCTAAAAAAATGTGTTCTTGCTTTGCCGAGTACAAGAGTTTTCGTAATTTTGCAGTCGAATTATCTAATTATAAATGTATTACGTAAGAAAGAAAATGGAGATTGCGGGCTGCCACAGGCTCAATCTCCCGTATGAAAGCAAATGTACCAACCTGCACGGTCACAATTGGGTTGTCACCGTATATTGCAAGGCAAAAGGACTTAATGCCGAAGGGATGGTGATTGATTTCAAACACATAAAGAACAGGATACACGACTATCTCGACCACGGTAACTTCAACGAGTTGCTGCCGTTTAACCCTACGGCGGAGAATATCGCTCGCTGGATTTGCGAACAGATTCCACATTGTTATAAGGTTGAGGTTGAGGAAAGCTCTAACAACAGTGTGGTGTATGTGAAGGACGACGAGGATGTTGCCGACGGATTCTCCGAAAATCCATAACTAAGGTATAAAGAATGAGAATAAACGAGATTTTCTATTCCCTGCAAGGCGAGGGCCATTTTACAGGCACACCAGCCATATTCATTCGCTTTTCCGGTTGCAACCTGAAGTGTTCGTTTTGCGACACCGACCATTCCCACTATACGGAGATGACGGAGGAGGAGATTGTAGGCGAGGCTTGCAAATATCCGGCTCGCCATGTTGTGATTACGGGTGGCGAACCGCTATTGCAAATCACGGCATCGCTTACCGACAAGCTTCACGGCGCTGGATTCTTTATCCAGATGGAGACAAATGGAACAATGGTTCTCCCCGATGGTTGCAACGTGGACTGGATTACGTGTTCGCCTAAATACGAGGCTGTGAAGTTGGAGCATATCGATGAGTTGAAGGTGGTGTATGAGGGAGATGATACTAAAGTAGACTGTTTCAACAATATTAAAGCTGATGTTTACAGTCTTCAGCCTTGTGATGTGAAAGACAAGGCGGAGAACGACAGAAATCTTAAAGGTACTATTGATTATTGCCTGCGGCACCCCAAGTGGCATCTGTCGCTGCAGACGCATAAGATTATTGAGGTGAGGTAAAGCCCCACCCCCGCGCCGCTCCTTGGAGCGGCTTCCCCCTTCCCCATGAGGAGAGGGGAGTGATTACTAAAGTTTCGGAAATGTAGAGTCAAAGGTGTATTGGGGCTTTGGCGATGAATGAATAAAAGAATAAATTTAAAACTGAGTGAATATAATCTAAAAACAATTTAAGGTAAAATGAATGTATTAAAACAAAACATGAGACTCGTTCTCATGTCGCTGCTCCTAATTATATGCGGAGCGACATTTGCACAAACACAGGTGGTGTTTGAGGCTGGAGTGGATAAAGGACAAATATCTGGGAGACTTGCAATCTCCGGCGAAGACAAAGTAGAAAAAGATGGAGTAACTTTAAGTGGATCATATTCGAAACTTGGAAGAAATCCATACGAATTCAATTCTAGGTTTGACCAGAACATGACAATCTCGTCATCCTCAAACAACATCTCAAAGATTGAAATTGAAGGAAGCAACTTGTCTAATATAAATAGAGGTGTTAACGTTGGAACATTTGATGCCTCTACTGGTGTTTGGACAGGAAACGGCAACAATATTGTGTTTAAATATCACATCTCTTCTTTTACAATAAAGAAAATCACCGTTACTCTTTCTGAATCCGTTGCCACCACCCTATCCTTCGGCGACGGCGCTCAGCAGAGCTACACCGTTTACAAGAGCAAGGAGGGAGTTTTCAATGGTTTGGTAGCTACTGTAACAGAAAATAAGACCAACTCTATTGTGGAAGGTGCAGCAGTGAAGTATTCAAGCAGCAATCCAGAAGCTGTGGCAGTAGACGAGAATCTCGGAACAGTGATGTATTATACTCCGGGCGAAGCAACCATCACCGCCTCTTATGCCGGTGTTGACGGCGTTTATGATGCAGCAAAGAGCATTTCATACAATGTTGTTTACAAGAAGATTCCTACAACTCTTTCTTTCAGCGATGATCTCAGCAATACCGTAGTTGTTTATAAGGGTGAGGAGAATGCATTCATAAACGGCTACAATATTTATGCTGATCTTAAAGAGACTCTCGAAAATACTTATCTGCACACCGGTATAAAGTATTCAAGCTCTGACGATAATATCGTTGCAGTAGACGAAAAGACAGGTATGCTGACTTTCAAGAAGGCAGGCGCTGAGGTTACCATTACTGCCTCTTATGCTGGAACCGACGTGTATGAGGCAACACCAGACGCTACTTATAAGATAAAATATTCTCTCGCCACTACAGCTCTCTCTTTCGGTGAGGACGCTCAAGAGAACTACACCGTTTTCCGTGGACAGGAAAAGAACTTCACTGCTCTGAAGGCTACCCTTACAGACGACAGAACAGACGAGGCGATTGAAGGAAACGTAAAGTATTCAAGCAACAACGCCGATGTGGTAAGCGTAGACGAGACAACAGGAGCATTGACCTTCGGCGAAGTAGGTACTGCAACTATCACAGCATCTTTCGACGGTGTTGAGGGCGCTTACGAACCGGCAGAGTCTATCTCTTATACCATCGACTACAAGAAGAACTCACTGGAATTGGCTTTCTCTAAGTCTCTCGACGTAATCTATGCTGACAACAAGGATTCTTACGAGATACCTTCAATTACCATAACATCTACCCTCGATACAGATGACTTGGCAATAAACTACGAAACTTCAAACGCAGATGTTGCTACAGTAGACGAGAAAGGAAAGATTACTCTTGTTGGCAATGGCGAGGCAACAATCACGGCTTCTGTAAAAGACAACAATCTGTTTGACGATGCTACAGCAACTTATACAGTACGCGTGGCTGACCCAGACAACATCTTCTATGAGTCGTTCGACAATGTAGAGGGCAAGGGCGGTAACGACGGCACTTGGGAAGCTGGCGACGGCGACACCTTCAACAGTGCACTTTGCGACAACGAGGGATGGTATGAGAAGTCTACTACTGGCGGAACGCTCCAGACTGTACTCCCTGGCGACAAGTGTTTGAATATCTTCGGTCAGGCTGCACTTATCTCTGGTAATTTAAAAAATCTGAACAGTACTGCTCTCCTTACTTTCAAGGCTGGTGCTGCCGTGAAGAACAACCCCGCTACTCCTTCATTGAAGATTACAGTGGTAGACGGCAACAAGAACATCGTGGAGCAGTCTGTTGAACTTCCTGTTGGCGAGTTCAAGGAGTATTCTATCGTTATCCCTAACGGAACACCTAACACTCGTCTTGAATTCTTCGGCAATGAGGCTTGTTTCTGGATTGGTCCGGTAAACTACAACATCTTCATCGACGACGTAAAAGTAGTACGCCTCGTTCCTGTCTCTGAGTCTGCCGACAACACTGCAATCCTTGCAGCCAACGACGGCAACGACGTGAACGTGAAACTCGACCGCAAACTCTCTAACGAGTATTGGAACACCGTATGCTTCCCATTCAACCTGAGCACAGAGGAAGTAAACACACTCTTTGGCGAAGCAAGCCAGATTCGCGAGTTCAACCGCGTGGAGAACGGCGAGATGGTATTCGTTGAGCCTAAGACAAAGGCTATCGTTGCCGGTACTCCATATCTCTTCAAGCCGGAGAACAACATCGACAACTCTCTCTTCTTCCGCGCTACTGTAGACAACAGCAACAACGCAGTTGCTTATGCTGATGCAGAGGGTAAGGAGTATAAGTTCGTTGGCGTTACAAGTCCTACAGAACTTCTCGCTACCGACATCTTCATCGGCACAGACCAGAGTCTCTACTATCCGAACATGGAAACAGAGGGCGCAAACATCATCAACGGTATGCGTGCTTACATTCAGCTGCCAGAGGGAACAGATGCTAAGGCATTTGCTATCAATACAAATGGTGTTGCAACATCTATCAGCAACATCAACAATACCACCGATAGCAACAACACGGTATATACCATCAGCGGACAGAAGGTTGGCAAATACAACGGAAACCTGCCAAAGGGTATTTACGTGATGAACGGCAAGAAGTTCGTTGTAAAATAACAATATCATATAAAGACTAAAAAAATAAGGAAACATGAAAAAAGGCTATATATGTCCATCCGTATGTATTATAAAGATTCAAGGAGGCGATTTACTTGAGGGGCTCAAGGCGTCTGGACAAAAAGTCATAATACCAACCAACGGCAATATAAACAAGGGCAATGCCACTTCGGCAGCGTCGAAATATAATTATAGTCTGTGGGATTATGACGACGAAGACATTGAGGATTTTGAAGACAAGGAGGATGACAAGAGAAGGAAATAGCCCCACAATCTGAATATAAACGACACACATCTATAACGTCGCCGGTTGCTCACGAAAAGAGCACCGGCGACTTTTTTTCTGCTAAGTCGTGTTATACTGCTATGCTCTTCAAAAAACGTTGATAGCATCAAACATGCCGCAATTGGGTAATATTTGTTGATATTATGGTGGAAATAATTCAAATTAGATTAAAAAAGACCTTTCAACGGCACAACCTTAAAAAGAAAACATTACCTTTGCATCATAATAATAAGAAAAACATTTATACAAAAACATTTAATATAACTATGGTAAGTAATAACATTCCACAGGTCAAGCTCGGCATCATAGCCGTTAGCCGTGACTGCTTCCCTATCGCACTGTCTACACAGCGTCGCGAGAACATCGTAAAAGAATATAAAGGCGAGATCTTCAACTGCCAGACTACAGTAGAAAACGAGCAGGACATGCTCAAGGCTGTGGCTGAGGTGAAGAACGAGGGCTGCAACGCATTGGTGGTATTCCTCGGCAACTTCGGTCCGGAGACTCCTGAGACTCTCATCGCAAAGAACTTCGACGGACCAGTGATGTTCGTGGCTGCTGCCGAGGGCGACGGTGACATGATAAACGGTCGTGGCGATGCATACTGCGGTATGCTCAACTGCTCTTACAACCTTGGCATGCGCCACTTGAAGGGCTATATCCCGGAGTATCCTGTAGGAACAGCTGAGGATGTGGCTAAGATGATTGCCGACTTCGTGCCAGTGGCTCGCGTTATCCTCGGACTGAAGGGACTGAAGATTATCACATTCGGTCCGCGTCCACAAGACTTCTTCGCTTGCAACGCTCCTATCAAGGGACTCTATGAGCTGGGCGTTGAGATTGAGGAGAACTCTGAGCTCGACTTGCTCGTGGCTTACAAGCAGCACGAGAACGATCCGCGCATCGACGACGTTTGCAAGGATATGGCAAATGAAATGGGCGAAGGAAAGTATTATCCAGACTTGAGCCGCCGCATGGCACAGTTTGAGCTTACACTTCTCGACTGGGCAGAGCAGCACAAGGGCTCTCGCCAGTATGTGGCATTTGCCGACAAGTGCTGGCCTGCATTCCCGAGCCAGTTTGGTTTCGAGCCTTGCTATGTGAACAGCCGCTTGGCAAGCCGCGGCATCCCTGTAGCTTGCGAGGTGGATATCTACGGCGCTCTGTCTGAGTATATCGGAATGTGTGCTTCGGATGACACAGTTACGCTGCTCGACATCAACAACTCCGTTCCTAAGTATATCTACGACGAGGACATCGTGAAGAAATACGACTATAAGCTTACTGACACCTTCATGGGCTTCCACTGCGGAAACACTCCTCAGTGCAAGATGTGTGCCAACCGCGCCATCAAGTTCCAGCTCATTCAGAACCGCTTGCTGGAGAACGGTGGAAAGCCAGACTTCACCCGTGGTACACTGGAGGGCGACATCGCTGCAAGTCCTATCACATTCTATCGCTTGCAGTGCGACTCTGAGGGCAACCTGCGCTCTTACATTGCAGAGGGCGAAGTGCTCGACGTTCCTACACGTTCGTTTGGCGGTATCGGTATCTTCGGCATCCGCGAGATGGGTCGTTTCTATCGCCACGTGCTTATCCAGAAGGGATATCCACACCATGGTGCCGTTGCCTTCTCTCACGTGGGCAAGACTTTGTTCGAGGTGTTCAAGTATCTCGGCATAAAGGACATCGCATACAACCAGCCTAAGAGTCTGCCTTATCCAACGGAGAATCCTTGGGCATAAGGCAATAAAACAATAACAAATACCAAAGCGGGACTGGTCTTTTCCCTAAAGACTTGTCTCGCTTTTCTTTTTATCTTTTGAACAATAAAAATATTACAATAGCCTTCAAATAAATTTGTTCAACACTGATGAACCATTATTCACCACTGATGAATCATTGTTTATCACTGATAAACAAATATTCACCAGTGATAAACAAATTTTGTTCTATACCACATCATGTCTTAATAATATGCAGAAAAACATTTTTTCTTGAAAATTATTTTATTCCAATTTAAGAACACAAAGCATTTCTTGCAAATTTCATTATTCAAACCATTAGCCAAATCCGCATTATGAATAACAGTTTCCAGCAATTGTGCAAACGTTTGCAAAATTACATATAAAATAGGTAGAGATTAAAGGAACAAGTTTTAAAAGTTTAGTATAACTTTGTAGCCAGAAATCACTACCAAACTTATGAATGAAAGTCAGACAACGACAATGAAGGACATAGCCGACCATTTTGGAGTGTCGGTATCTACCGTTTCCCGGGCGCTCAGCGGAAGCAAGCGCGTGAGAAAGGACAAGCGCGAGGCTATCAAGGAATTTGCGGCCGAGCATAATTTCTATCCTAATGATATAGCCAAGTCGCTGAGATTCTCGAAACGCCAACCGGTAAAGATTATCGGCGTAATCGTGCCGGAACTTACTCATTACTACTTCTCGTCTGTGCTCACCGGCATAGAGGAGAGGGCAAGCGAACGTGGCTATCGCATCATTATCACGATGAGTAAGGAGAGCTACGACCGCGAAGTGCAGCTTTGCCAGATGTTTGAGGCTCATCAAGTTTGCGGTGTCATCGTGTCGCAAGCCAAGGAGACTACAAAATACGACCATTTCAAGTCGCTGATGCAGAAAGGTATCACGCTGGTATTTTTCGACAGGATATGCACTGGAGTGAGCGCCAGTCTTGTTGTTGTCGACGACTATATGGGGGCTTTCAATGCCGTGACGCATCTCATAAATACCGGTTGCAAGCGTATTGCCTTCTATGGTATGACGGGAAATGCCGTTATCGGCAAAAACAGATACAACGGCTACCGCGACGCTATACTGAAGGCGGGCTTAACGCCCAACGAGAATCTTATCTTCGAATGTGACAACAGGACTGATGCCGAAAGGATAACGCCAGCCATTCTGGAACAAGAGAATCGTCCGGATGCCTTTTTCTGCGTAAACGACGACACGGCAATCGGAGTGATGTACACGGCGAAGCGTATGGGGTTTAATATTCCCAACGACATCTCCGTTTGCGGATTTACCAACGGCAACCGTGCTGTAGCTTGCGACCCGCAACTTACTACCGTGGAACAGCGCGGCGTGGAAGTGGGCAGAGAAGCCGCAGATATTCTTATCGACAAAGTTGAAGGTATCATCCCTATTGACAAAATCGAAAAAAGAATCGTCAGAACAAGGCTCGTTGTTAGAGGAAGCAGTAAGTGAGTTAGGAATTAGGAATTAGGAAAGAGGAATTAGGAATTATTACCCCTATATGTCATATTTATCTTATATGTCCTATAAGCCATAGAACTCCCATCACTCCCAGTCAAAAGAAAAAACAATAAAAAATAACATAATCAAATGAAACAGAAACAAGACCTAAGTTTTTGGAAGCTTTGGAACTTGAGCTTCGGATTTTTTGGCGTGCAGATTGCATATGCTCTGCAGAGCGCCAACATATCGAGAATCTTCGCCACTCTTGGCGCTGACCCTCATTCTCTGAGTTATTTCTGGATTCTGCCCCCACTGATGGGTATCATCGTGCAACCTATAGTGGGAACGTTGAGCGACCGCACTTGGTGCCGCTTCGGCAGACGTATTCCTTATCTTTTTATAGGCTCGGCTGTTGCCGTTGCAGTGATGTGTCTGCTGCCTAATGCCGGCTCGTTCGGTATGGCGGTGAGCACGGCAATGGTGTTCGGACTTATCTCGCTAATGTTTCTCGACACGAGCATCAATATGGCGATGCAGCCTTTCAAGATGCTCGTGGGGGATATGGTGAACGAAAAACAGAAATCGCTCGCCTACTCTATCCAGAGTTTCCTGTGTAATGCAGGCTCGCTTATCGGCTATGTGTTCCCGTTCTTCTTCACGGCACTCGGCATTGCCAACGAGGCACCGAAGGGAGTTATCCCGGATTCCGTGATTTATTCTTTCTATATCGGTGCTGCTATTCTTATTCTTTGCGTGCTCTATACTTCGTTCACCGTGAAGGAGTGGAACCCGAAAGAATATGCTGAATACAACGAACTGAAACCGGAAACTCAGGAGCAGAAAGCCAACTGGATTGACTTGCTGAAGAATGCTCCGTCGATGTTCTGGAAGGTAGGACTCGTGCAGTTTTTCTGCTGGGCAGCATTCCTGTATATGTGGACTTATACCAACGGTACTATTGCCGAAACGGTTTGGCACACTACTGATGTTTCTTCGGCAGCCTATCAGGAAGCTGGAAACTGGGTTGGTGTTCTGTTCTTCTGCCAGGCTCTCGGAAGCGTGGTTTGGGCTATGGTCTTGCCTAAGATAAAGAACGGAAAATTTGCCTATGCCATCAGCCTCATCATCGGAGCCGTTGGCTTTGCCATGCTCCCGTTTATCGACGACAAGAACTTACTTATCCTCCCGTTCGTACTCATCGGCTGCGCATGGGCTGCCATGCTCGCCATGCCGTTTGCCTTTGTTACTAATGCTCTTGAGGGTTACGGCCACAAGGGGGCTTATCTCGGACTTTTCAACGGCACTATCTGCTTGCCGCAGATTGTGGCTGCCGCCATCGGCGGACACATCCTCTCGCTCATCGGCTCCCACCAATACAGCATGATGATTGTGGCTGCCATTTGTCTGGTGGCTGGAGCAATAAGCGTTGGAGCGATAAGAATTAGGAATTAGGAAAGAGGAATTAGGAATTAGGGCTATTACTCTCTGAACTCCCAGTTCTCCCATAAATATAATCAAAAAAAACAATACAACAATGAAGATTCATTTTAATCTGAAATACAACACTGCCTTCGGCGAGGATTTGCGACTTAACATCATAGATAATGTTGCAGCCGAGGCTAAATCATACGGAATGAATACTGTCGACGGCAAGACTTGGTCGTGCGACATTGAACTTAATTCTATACCTGCACGTATTGAATATTTCTATAGCCTCAACAACAGCGGAAAGGAGATTAGACACGAATGGCAGACTGTCTCTCACCGACTTGAACTTAATGCCAAGAAGGCTAAGGAATATACGGTGTATAACCGCTGGACCGACATTCCTTGTGATTCTTATCTGTATAGTTCGGCTTTTACCGACTGCGTGAACCGACGCCACCGCGAGGCTGCTCCGGCAACTGATTTTTCAAAGACTCTACGTCTCATCGTGCGTGCTCCACAGTTGCGCAAAGGGGAGCGGTTGCTCGTTGTGGGCGACTGCGGATGCCTCGGCAACTGGCACGCGGAACGTGCCGTGAAGATGTATGAGCACAACTTCAACGAATGGATGGCGGATATCAATGCTGATGCTTTTGACAATGACACAACGGAACTGAAATTCATTGCCACCGACGATAAGGGCAACGTGTTATGGGAAACGGGATACAACAGAAGCATCACTGTGCCGGAGATGAACAATGGTGAAGTTTGCGTGTATGAACTCGACCAGGCTTTCTTTGAAATCTGCGACACTAAACTTGCTGGAACTTTGATTCCGGTATTCTCGCTGCGGTCTAACGGCAGCTTTGGTGTGGGCGACTTCGGCGACTTGAAGTTGATGATCGACTGGGTTGCGGAAACGAACCAGAAGGTATTACAGGTTTTGCCGATAAACGACACTACGTCTACTCACTCCTGGACTGACTCTTACCCCTACTCTGCTATCAGCATTTTTGCCCTTCATCCACAATATGCCGACTTCCGCCAACTTCCTGCCATCAAAGACAAGAAGAAGGCTGAAGAGTTTGAAACTCTACGCAAAGAGCTTAATGCTCTGAAACAGATTGACTACGAAAGGGTGAACAATGCAAAGACGGAATATTTGCGCATCATTTTTGAACAGGAAGGCAAAGAGGTATTGAAGTCGCTCGACTTTAAACAGTTCCTGAAGGAGAATGAACACTGGCTCGTGCCGTATGCTCAATACTGCTACTTCCGCGACAAATACGGATGCGTGGACTTCGCTAAATGGGATGGACACAAGCAATGGAACGAGGCTGACCGCGGAGCTTTGCTGAACTCTCGCTCTAAGGAGTTCTGCAACGTGGCTTTTTATTATTATGCACAGTTTATATTGAACAACCAGATGCGCTCCGCTCATGAATATGCCATGGCTCGTGGCGTAATCCTGAAGGGCGACATTCCTATCGGCGTGAACCGCAACAGCTGTGATGTATGGCATGAGCCGCAGTATTTCAACCTTAACTCTCAGGCTGGTGCTCCACCTGATGCTTTCTCTATCAACGGTCAGAACTGGGGATTCCCTACTTACAACTGGCAGAAGATGATCGACGACGGCTGTGTGTGGTGGATTCGCAGATTCCAGAATATGTCGAAGTTCTTTGATGCCTACCGCATCGACCATGTGCTCGGTTTCTTCCGCATCTGGGCTATTCCTACTACGTGTGTTCACGGATTACTCGGACAGTTCTCTCCATCGCTTGCCATGACTCGCGAGGAGATTGAGGGATACGGACTGCATTTTCAGGAACAGCTGTTCACTACTCCGTTCATCGCCCGTTGGGTGGTCGACCGCGTGTTTGGCATTCATGCTGAAGAGGTTATAGACAAATATCTGAAACACGAGCATGACGATATCTTCTCTCTTAAACCGGAATTTGACACGGAACGCAAGATTGAGGCTGCCTTTAAGGGAAAAGATTCAGCCGATGATATCTGGATTCGCGACGGACTGTATGCGCTCGCCGCCGACGTACTCTTCGTGCGCGACATTAACGACCGTAACAAGTTCCACCCGAGGATTACTGCTCAGTTGAACTTTATGTATGAGGCTCTTGTAGACAGCGACAAGGAGAAATTCAACCGTCTGTATAATGATTATTACTATCGTCGCAACAACAATTTCTGGTATAATGAAGCAATGAAAAAGTTGCCGGTTCTTGTTCAGGCTACTCGCATGCTCGTCTGTGCCGAAGACCTTGGTATGGTGCCTGACTGCGTGGCTTGGGTGATGAATGAGTTGCGAATACTGAGTCTTGAACTGCAACAGATGCCTAAGGACCCGAGCGTGAAGTTCGGGGAGTTGTGGAAGAATCCTTATCGCAGCGTCTGCACGCTGTCTACCCACGACATGCCTACCTTGCGCCAGTGGTGGGACGAGGATTACGAACGTACTCAAGAATATTATTCTTCTCAGCTTTACCGCGGTGGCGGTGCGCCTCATCCTCTGCCGGGATGGCTTGCCAAGGAGATTATATCCAATCAGCTCACTTGTCCTTCGATGCTCTGCATCCTATCGCTGCAAGACTGGTTTGCTATCGACGAGAAGCTGCGTCTGCCTGACGCTAATGCCGAGCGTATCAACATTCCGGCTAATCCGCATCACTATTGGCGCTACCGCATGCATGTCAATATCGAGAACTTGCTTGCCAATAAGGATTATAACGACCAGATTAAGGAATTGGTTGGGTTGAGATAAGCCCCATCCAACTCCCACAATGAAAGCCCCATCCAACTCCCACAAGGGGGAGAATAAGGAAAAAAAGTTTCTCCAATAGAAAAGAAAAATTTTAAATATTAAAATAAATATGAAGAATATTATAACGAAATTATTTGGTCCACTTCTTCCCCACTTGGGGGAATTAGAGGGGGGCTCTAGGATCAGAAGAGGTCTCTCTCTCTTAGCCCTTCTCCCATTCCTTGCCTCAGCACAGACCGTTACATCGCCGAACGGAAATGTTACGGTAAAGTTCTCGCTTTCCGACAGCGGACAGCCTACTTATGAAATGAGTTACAAGGGAAAAACAGTGTGCAAGCCTTCTCATCTCGGACTGGAACTTGCCAAAGATAAGCATGCATCGAAGTTCATGCAGGAAACTGACCTTATGGACGGATTTAAGGAAACTGACCACAAGACTACGAGTTTTGACGAGACATGGCGACCGGTATGGGGCGAGACGGCAACTATTCGCAACAATTACAACGAGATGGAGGTGGACCTTAACCAACCTTCGTCTAACAGGAACATTATTATCCGTTTCCGTGTATATGACTACGGAATGGGACTGCGTTATGAATTTCCTCAACAGAACGACCTTAACTATTTCGTGATTAAAGAGGAACATACACAGTTTGCCATGAACGGCAACCATACGGCTTATTGGATTCCTGGCGACTACGACACTCAGGAGTATGAATATCAAATTACTCCTCTCACTGGCATAAAAGATATCATTCGCCGCGACCGCGAGAAATACAAGAGCAACTCGTCTACTACTGTCTTCTCAGACACCGGTGTGCAGACTTCTTTGCAGATGAAGACAAAGGACGGACTGTATATCAATATTCACGAGGCTGCTTGTATCGACTACCCAACGATGCACCTTAACCTAAATGAGAAGACGCTGACCTTCGAGTCGTGGTTAACACCGGATGCCGTAGGAAGAAAAGGATTCATTCAGACTCCTTTCAATACACCATGGCGCACGGTGCTCGTGAGCGATGATGCCCGCGACATGCTATCGTGCAAACTGACTCTCAACCTTAACGAGCCTTGCAAGATTAAAGACACGTCATGGATTCATCCTACTAAATACTGCGGCGTGTGGTGGAACATGATTGTTGGAACCAAGACTTGGAGCTATACTAATGATTATCCTTCGGTTAGACTCGGCGTTACAGACTACTCTAAGTGTAAACCTAACGGCACTCACGGAGCTACAACATCGGAAGTGAAACGATATATCGACTTTGCGGCTAAAAACGGTTTGCAGGAGGTTCTCGTCGAAGGATGGAACGTCGGCTGGGAGGATTGGTTCGGACACCAGAAGCTGGACGTGTTCGACTTTGTTACTCCTTATCCTGATTTCGACATCAAATATCTTAACGACTATGCTCACTCTAAGGGCGTGAAACTAATGATGCACCACGAAACTTCGGCTTCGGCTATAAACTATGAGCGCCATTTGGAGGATGCCTTCAATCTGATGAACAAATACGGATATGATGCGGTAAAGACTGGCTATGTGGGGGATATCATTCCACGTGGCGAATATCATTACAGTCAGCTGATGAACAACCACTACCAGCGTGTTGTAGAGGAAGCGGCTAAGCATCATATTATGGTTAATGCTCACGAAGCCACCCGTCCTACGGGTATTTGCCGCACATGGCCTAACCTCGTTGGCAACGAGAGTGCACGCGGAACGGAATATGAAGCTTTCGGTGGCAGTGTGCCTTACCACACGGTGATGCTTCCGTTCACTCGTCTGCAGGGCGGACCTATGGACTATACCCCGGGTATCTTCGAAACTAAGCTCTCGGAATGGAGCGACAACAAGAGTTTTGTTCACTCTACTCTCTGCGGACAGCTGTCGTTGTATCTCGTAATGTACAGTCCGCTGCAGATGGCTGCCGACCTGCCTGAACATTATGAAAAATATGATGATGCCTTCCAATTTATACGCGATGTGGCGTGCGACTGGGACGACTCCAAATACATCGAGGCTGAACCGGCAAAATATATTACTGTGGCTCGTAAGGCTAAGGGCACCGACAACTGGTTCGTTGGCGGTAAGACCGGCGAAGAGGCACATACTGCTGTTGTGAAGTTCGACTTCCTTGACAAAGGCAGAAAATATGACTGCGCCATATATCAGGATGCTGCTGACGCTGACTACGAAAAGAATCCTAAAGCCTACAAGATATCTCACCGCACTGTTAAGAAAGGTGATATCCTGAAGATTAAGGAGGCTCGTGGCGGAGGATTTGCCATCTCTCTTATAGCTAAATAAATTATCTGAAGAACTGAGAGTACTCCAAGAAAATCGGAGTACTCCCAATTCTCCCAGTCCTCCCAGTTCTCCAAGAACTCCCAGTTCTCCCAATAAAAAAGAATCACAATGAAACTACCAACCATATTTTTTTCAACATTGTTTGCCACAATAATTCCACAAACAATCCAAGCCCAAGCTTTATTTAGAGAGATGTCGTTCTCTAACAACAAGACTGTATTCCAGCTTGTCGCCCCTAATAATGCCACTTTACGGATATATAACGACGGCATCTCGGGAAAAGCCGTTAAGACAGTAAAGATGAAAAAAGTAGACAATGACTTATGGCAAGCTGAGTTAAAAGGAAATTTTAAAGGTAAATTCTATACGTTTGACTCAGGCAATGGAGAATGTCCCGGTCTTTTTGCCAAAGCCGTAGGAGTGAACGGAAACCGTGCCGCCATCGTTGATATGACGGAAACGAATCCTGAGGGATGGGAAACGGACAAAAGACCTGAGATTAAATCGCCTTGCGACCTTATTATATATGAGTTACACCACAGAGACTTTTCTATAGACCCTTCGTCGGGAATTGAGCACAAGGGAAAATTCCTCGCCCTCACCGAACCAAAGGCTATCGAATATCTAAAGCGACTTGGCGTAAATGCCGTTCATATCCTGCCATCATTCGACTATGCATCGGTTGATGAAACTCGGCTTAACGAACCTCAATATAACTGGGGATATGACCCAAAGAACTACAATGTTCCGGAGGGCAGCTACTCTACAGACCCCTATAATCCACAGACTCGCATCAAGGAGTTTAAGATGATGGTGCAAGCCTTGCACAAGGCTGGCATCAGAGTTATCCTCGATGTGGTTTACAACCATACTTTTGATATTGAGAACAGTAACTTCCAACGTATCTATCCGGATTATTTCTATCGAAAGACTTCCGACGGGAAATATTCCAACGGCTCTGGTTGCGGCAACGAAACGGCATCCGAAAAGCCTCTGATGAGGGAATACATGACTGAAAGCGTGAAATACTGGATCAACGAATATCATATCGACGGATTCCGCTTCGACCTTATGGGCGTTCACGACATCGAGACGATGAACTATATACGGCATGAAGTTAACAAGATTGATCATTCTATATATATTTATGGTGAGGGATGGAGCGCCGGCAACTGTGCTTACCCTACAGACAAGCTTGCAATGAAAGCCAATACCAAACAGCTTGACGGCATCGGAGCTTTCTGCGATGACATGCGCGATGCTCTGCGCGGACCGTTTAGCGACGACCATAAGGGCGGATTCCTTGCCGGCGAACCGGATATGGAGGAAAGCATTAAGTTTGGAATAGCTGGAGCTATCAGTCATCCGCAAATTGATATGAAGAAGGTTAATTACAGCAATGCGGCTTGGACTAACTCTCCTGCACAGATGATAAGCTACGTGAGTTGCCACGACGACATGTGTCTGACCGATCGTCTGCGTGCCTCTATCCCCGGCATTAAAAAAGACGAACTTATCCGTCTTGACTTGCTTGCACAAACTGCAGTGCTCACATCCCAGGGTGTGCCGTTCATTCTCTGTGGCGAAGAGATGCTACGCGACAAGAAAGGGGTGCACAACAGCTACAACTCTCCTGACAGCATAAATCATCTCGACTGGAACAATTTGAAGAAATATCCTGAGGTATTCAATTACTACAGTGGTATGATTGTTCTCAGAAAGGCTCATCCGGCCTTTCGCATGGGTAATGCCGATGAAGTGAGAAAGCATCTTGAATTTCTGGATGTTCCCAAAGGTGTCGTGGCTTTCCGCTTGAAGGATTATGCCGGTGGCGACTCATGGAAGGACATTATAGTTATTCTTAATGCCAACAAAGAAACCATAGAAATTACAATCCCTGAAGGGAATTATACTGTCGTTACAAGAAACGGGAAAGTTGACTGCAACGGACTTGGCTCTCTCACAGGCAACATTGCTATAGTTGAGCCTCAAAGTGCAATAATTATGCACCAATAAGCCTAAGTCCAAAGACAGCCCAGTTCTCCCAATACTCCCAGAACTCCCAGTTCTCCCAAAACAACATAAAATTATCAACAATGAGAAAAGCAATAACCGCCCTTCTACTGGGCACTACATTAACAATGAGCGCAATAAACAAGATTGACCGCATAGAACCGACAAACTGGTTCGTCGGCATGAAGAATCCTCAGGTTCAGCTTATGGTATACGGAAAGGATATCCGTTCGGCAAATGTTTCTACCGATTACCCGGGCATAAAAATCGACAGCCTGGTAAGACTTGACTCGCCTAACTATCTTCTCGTATACATGAACGTGAAAGATGCAAAGGCGGGTACTATAAATCTGAAATTTAACAGCAAAAGCGGAAAGCAGACAGTAAAATATGTTCTTAAAGAGAGAATGATGAAAGGTGAAGAACACAAAGGCTTCTCTAATGCCGACGTGCTCTATATGCTCATGCCCGACCGCTTTGCAAGCAGCGGCTTCGACAAGAGTAACATAAAGGGTATGCTCCCCTACTCCATCAACCGCAAAGAACCGAGTCTGCGACACGGCGGCGACATCAACGGCATACGCCAGCATCTTGACTATTTCAATCAACTGGGTGTAACGGCTCTGTGGTTCACTCCTGTTCTGGAGAACAATTCGCCCGACAATGGCAACCAAAGCACTTATCACGGATATGCCACAACAAATTACTATCGCGTGGACCCGCGTTTCGGCTCTAATGATGACTACTGCAGTCTTATCAACGAGGCTCACCGAAAGGGACTGAAGGTGGTAATGGATATGATTTTCAACCACTGCGGCTTCGACCATCCATGGGTTAAGGATATGCCTTCAAAAGACTGGTTTAATTATCCGGAATGGCTCTACCCCGAGAATCAAGCAAGGAACAAAAAGACTAAGACTATCGACGGGGCTGCTGAGGTGAACGACAAATACCTGCAGACGAGCTATAAACTGACTCCTGTGCTCGATCCTTATGCAAGTAAGGTGGATTTAAAGGAAACCGTAGACGGATGGTTCGTGCCGACGATGCCTGACCTTAACCAGCGGAACCAGCACCTTATGACTTATCTCATACAAAACAGCGAATGGTGGATTGAAACTGCCGGAATTGACGGAATACGAATGGATACTTATCCTTATGCCGACAGGAAGGGAATGGCACGATGGATGGAAGTGCTTGACGAGGAATACCCTAACTTCAATACCGTTGGTGAAACATGGGTTACGGAGCCGGCATATACTGCCGCATGGCAGAAGGACTCTAAACTCTCTGACCAAAATTCTTACTTAAAGACTGTTATGGATTTTGCATTCTTCGACCGTCTGAACCAGGCTAAGAATGAAGAGACTGACGCATGGTGGAATGGCTTCAACCGTATCTATAACTCTCTCTGCTATGATTATCTCTACAAAGATCCAAGTCATGTCATGGCTTTCATAGAGAATCATGATACCGACCGCTTCCTTGGCAACGGCACCGATACGCTGGCGCTCAAACAGGCTCTTGCACTGTTGCTCACCATAAACCGCATTCCGCAACTTTATTATGGAACGGAAATTCTTATGAACGGCACGAAACAAGTAACCGACGGTAATGTGCGTCGCGATTTTCCAGGCGGTTTCCCCGGCGACAGCCATAATGCCTTTACTAAAGAGGGCAGGACAAAAGAAGAAAACCAAATGTTCAACTGGCTCAGCCGACTGCTTCACTGGCGACAGGGAAACGACGTTATCATAAAGGGTAAACAAACGCAGTTTATCCCTCAAGACGGGGTATATGTAGTAGCACGCACCTTGGAAAACAATGCCGTACTTACCGTTCTCAACGGTACAAATCATCAGAAGAAGATGCATGTGGCACGCTATGCCGAGATAATAAACGGTGCCGGCGAAGCAATCAACATCCTAACCGGCAGAAAGATTGACTTGACAAAGGATGTTACATTGCCTGCAAGGGGAACTATGATTTTGGAAATAAAACTTTAATAATACAATGAACAAGAAATTATCATCACTTTTAGCAGCTCTCGCCGTTCCTACAGCTATCATGGCTCAAGGATGGCCAGCCAACTATCAAGGCGTTATGCTCCAGGGATTCTATTGGAACAGCTATGATGCCTCAAACTGGAAGAACCTTGAAAGTCAAGCAGACGAACTATCGCAGTATTTCAAACTGATATGGATTCCGCAGAGCGGAAACTGCGGTGGGGAATCCATGGGATATGACGACCTATACTGGTTTAACAACTATAAGAGTGCCTTCGGTTCTGAAGAAGAACTGCGCTCTATGATAAAGACTTTTAAGGATAAAGGTCTCGGCACTATTGCCGATGTCGTCATTAACCACCGCAAGACATTGACAAACTGGGTGGACTTCCCGAAGGAGACATATAAGGGAGTAACCTATCAATTGCAGTCTACCGATATATGCAAGGACGACTGCAACGGACAAACTGCTGCATGGGCAAAGAGCAACGGTTATGAACTGAGCCCAAACTATGACACCGGAGAGGGAGCAAGCTTTGCACGCGACCTTGACCACAACAGTCAAAACGTACAGCAAAACGTTAAGGCTTATCTTGACTTTCTGCTCAACGACCTTGGATATACTGGAGTGCGCTACGACATGGTGAAGGGATATGCGTCGAAATTTACTGGTATTTACAACAATGCTGCGAAACCGGAATTCTCTGTTGGAGAATACTTCGACTACGACAAGCAGAAGGTGGCAACATGGATTGACGGAACTAAGGTTGACGGCAACATACAGAGTGCCGCATTCGATTTTCCTATCCGCAACGCCGTTAAACAAGCAACTGCCTACAGCAACTGGACAAAATTGTCACAGGCTTCTCTTGCCACAGATCCGCAATACTCACGCTATGCCGTAACTTTCGTGGAGAACCACGATACACAATGGCGTTCAGCAACTGAACAACAGGATCCGATAAAATCGGATACTCTCGTAGCCAATGCATACATTCTTGCCATGCCCGGCACACCATGCGTATTTATGAAGCATTGGATTGACTGGAAGCCAGAGATTAAGAATATGATTCTGCTGCGCAACCTTGTTGGCATAAGCAACACAAGCTCTTTTAAATGCAACGAAAGTGGCGTAACATACTACAGCTTTACTTCTACCGGCACAAACGGCAATCTCTATGCCGTTGTAGGAACTAAAGCAAACACCGTTACTCCAGACAAGAGTGTATGGGCGCTTGCCGCAGAGGGTAAGAACTATCGCTATTTTATTGAAAGAAGCAAAGAAACAGCATGGACTTCATTGCCTTCCGGCACCTATTACGGCAATACCACGGCCACATTGCGTGCCATATCACAAAGCGACAACGCAAAACTCGTTTATACTATAGATGGTTCCATACCGACTGTAAACAGTACGGCTGTAGACAACGGAACCAAGGTGTCGCTTCCAGAAGGTGACTATACAATGAAAATCGGACTGCTTGTCGACGGCAGCGTTACGGGTATCGTGGAACGCACATACAGCATAAAATCATTCAAGCCATATAACATATCTGTAAACGTCAATGCCGAGAATGTAGGATGGACGAGCATGAACGTATGGTCGTGGGGCGGCGACGGAACTCACAATCCGACAGCGGCAAAATGGCCAGGAGACAATATTACGACTACCACGAATACCGGAGGAAAACAATGGTACACCCTGGGCTATACAATGAATTCAGCTGACGATTATGTGAATTTTGTATTCAACACAGACAATGGTGCACAACAAACTGTAAACGTCCAAAACATCAACAAGACATCATATATTGAAATCCTTAATGACAAGGATGCAGCCGGACATTACAAAATAAAAGATGTTACCGAACAATATGCAAGCGGTATAAGCTCTACCGTTTACGATAGGAACGACAAGATGTCTAACACAATAGTTATCGGCATCGACGGAAAAACAGTCAGACGGTTTAACAAGCATGTGCCTACAAGCGAAGCAATAACAGGACTTCCTTCTGGCATATATATTGTAAACGGCAGTAAAGTAGTGAGATAAAAAAATACCGGCGGTTGAGCAATCCAAACCGCCGGTATTTTTTATTTATCCGCATAGTTATCTATAATACTTCTCACTTTCTCCTCAGTAGCACAAAATGGTCCACTGTGCTCAAGTTTCAACGTACACATGGCGGCTGCAAAACATCCAGCCTCATAATATCCCAGTCCTTGAGCTCTACACCAGAGATAACCGGCAGAATATGTATCGCCACATCCCGTGGCATCAACAACCTCTGCTGGCTCATAAGCCGGAATATCATAATAAACGCCATCTGCGTATATTATAGACCCATGGCTACCTAATGTCACACATACTTCTTTCACTCCCCACTCGGCAAGCTGGCGTGCAGCCTTGTGCGGATCAGAAAAACCAGTAAGTGAAACAATCTCATGCTCATTCACTTTCAGAATATCAGTCATGGCGAGTATACGCAATTTATCTTTCCAGTCCGTAGGCAACACGCTCTCACCTTCAAGCCGGCGCAAATATCCCTGTGCATCAATGGAAACGAGTCCTTTACGGGAAAGATACTCCACTACATCAACAGGGAAATCATCATCAAGTAGCGACCCTAAATGAAACACCTTAGCCTCAAGTGGCGCAACCTCATCAACTGTAAACGGTTCTGCACGCTCAAGCACCCTCTGCGTTCTATTGTCCGACACCTGACCATATTTATTCTCAAAGAAAACCGTATGAAGGCTCTTGTATGAAATCACATTCACATTCTTTGAACGCAAATCTTCAACTGCCTTAACATCTTCATCCGATAGTTTCGTTACGAGTTCGAACGAAACTTTCTTAGGCAAGCAACTTAAAGCATGTGCAAAATAAAACGACGTACCACCGTTCATATACGTAGTACTCAATGGCGTAATTATCTTGTCTTTTGTTATATGTCCTATGCAACAAATATCTTTCATTTCTTATTCAGTCAATTTTGCAAAGATAATAATTTTATACAACAAACTAACCTTATATTTCTCAAATAGGACAAATAAGACACATATTGCACCATTTTACTGATATAAACAGATCGAAAAAGCCATATTCTCTGGGAATTTTAATATAATAGACACACCGAAAAAATAAAAAAGTTTTTTTTAATTTTACCCTCACACCCTCACTAACAGCCTTGAAAGTCCCTGTTTATCGAGCTTTTAAGGTGTGAGGGTAAGGGTGAGGGGTAGTGAGGGATACTAAGATTTTAATAAAATCCTCACGCTCAAGAATGATAATTGCTTATCATTCTTCTCACTTAATCGGATTTTTGCATTATCTTTGCAGAAGAAAGCTGCACCTCAGCAATAAATCCAAACAAGTTTGGCTTGTATTGCCTTCGGTTTGCATTATCTTTGCATAGGATAATCAAAAAAGTTGTATCAGTCTAATAATCAGAGAAGTTGTTGCGACTGGATAATTTTTGGTAACGATTTAGCGAAAGTCA
>ERZ808246.388-NODE-388-length-37751-cov-58.547936_pt1 | contig 37751 bp, 30 predicted proteins | sample MGYA00521083_ERZ808246 | MGnify/ENA primary metagenome ERZ808246 (study PRJEB31516, sample SAMN03275577) | gut metagenome | biome: mammalia-associated habitat; material: feces | host: Papio cynocephalus | place: Kenya | collected 2012-07-07 ...
ACCACACGAGGGGGTTATGGATGCGGGATGCCGCTTACTTCTTGAGCAGCGGTTCGACCTGTTCCTCGTACGCGGTCAACGCGGTGTCGATCACCTGGTGCATGTCGTAGTACTTGTACGTGCCCAGACGGCCGCCGAACACCGTGTTCGGCTCGGCCGCGGCCAGCGCCTCGTACTTGGCGTACAGCTCCTTGTCGGCCTCCGTGTTGATCGGGTAGTACGGCTCGTCGCCGCGCTCCGCGAAACGGCTGTACTCCTCCCACACCACGGTCCTGTCCGGGTTCTGCGACGCGCGGCGCTCCGGGTTGAAGTTCTTGAACTCGATCGCGCGGGTGTACGGCACGTCCGCGTCGGAGAAGTTCATCACCGGGCAGCCGAAATGGTCGCCCTCGTCGTACCTTACTTCCTTGAAGTCCACGGTCCTCCACTTCAGCTCGCCGAGCGAGTAGCCGAAATAGCGGTCCACCGGACCCGTGTACACGACCGGCACGCCCGCCGCCGCCAACGCCTTCCTGTTGTACGGCTGGGATCCGTCGAAGAAGTCCGTCTCCAGGGTCACGTGGATGCGCGGGTCGTCGATCATGCGTTCCATCCACTTGGTGTACCCGTCCGTGGGCAGGCCCTCCCACGTGTCGCGGAAGTACCGGTTGTCGTAGTTGAACCGCACCGGCAGGCGGCTGATGATGCCCGCGGGCAGGTCCTTCGGATCGGTCTGCCACTGCTTGCCCGTGTAGTTCTTGATGAACGCCTCGTACAGGGGACGGCCGATCAGGGAAATGCCCTTGTCGTTCAGGTTCCTCGGATCCGTGCCCGCCAACTCGCCCGCCTGCTCCTCGACCAGTGCCCTGGCCTCGGCCGGCGTGTAACGCGCGTGGAAGAACTGGTTGATCGTCCCCAGGTTGATCGGCAGGGGATACACCTCCCCGCCGTGCGTCGCGTACACGCGGTGCACATAATCCGTGAAGCTCGTGAACCGGTTCACGTACTCCCAGACGCGTTTGTTGCTCGTGTGGAACAGGTGCGCGCCGTACTTGTGGATCTCCGCGCCGGTCTCCTCGTCCATGTACGAGTACGCGTTGCCGCCGATGTGGTCGCGCACGTCGATGATCTCGACCCTCGCGCCGAGGCGCTCGACGGCCTGCTGGGCCACGGTCAGGCCGAACAGGCCCGCGCCCACGACCACGAGATCGGGATACTCCACCGATTCAGTCATAAGAAACAACCTTCCAGACAATCAGACAAACACACAGTGAACGTGTGCGATTCCTCATATAGTGTACTCGTGTGCGGTCCACCTTGCTCGGAATCGCATGAGGCACCAAATGTCGATGCGGTCGCATGGTCGCCGTCATGTTCCACGGAATTGTATGGGGGATATTCGGCTGCGGTGGCCATACGACGAATGCGCCAGCATCGTTCGGAATCGCATGGTGCGCATAGGAGTGTGCCGAGATGTGCGGCAATGCATCGAACCCGAGATGTTTCGGCGGGCGGCCGCTCCATCTCCTAGTCGGAAGACGGAATAGGGCTATGGCGCGATGCGTGTTCTGTGCGGGCGTCAAGTTCTTCGATTGATCCCGGGCGCTGCCGGCATGGTCCGGGCATGGTGTACACTGGTTCTTGCCTCCGCGTGGCGGTACGTCACCCAACTCCCCCAGGGCAGGAATGCAGCAAGGGTAAGTGGCCTCTTCCGGGTACGTGGAGGTTTTTCATATCTTCTGGTTCCCGCGGCGCCGTGCCGTATGGCCGTTGCCGTATCCTCGGGGAATATGACCAACGAATTCAAGCCACTTATTCGAGATCCTCACCAGTCAGTGAACATGCTGCAACAGCCTGATTTGGCGGAATCGTTGGAAACATTGTCATTCCCCAGCGACGACCAGATCGAGCAGGCTCTTCCCCAGGAGGAGGTGAGCCGAGGACTTGCCGGCGTCGATCCGATGACCCGGCATCCGCGTGTTTCCAGCGTCGTGTTGTGCGTGGTGTTCGGCGCGCTGCTGCTTCTCGCCTCGGCGGGCGTCTGGTGGCTGGGTGTGCGCACTTTGGAAGGCCAGAGCTATGAGGACATCGTCTGGTCGAAATTCGACGCGGCGCTGCCGGGGTGGCTGGAGCCGATCGTGCACATCTTCACGATTTCCGGGGTGGTGATCGCGCTCAGCGTGCTGATGGCATTGGCCGCGCTTGCCTGCCTGATCGTGCGCAGACGTTGGATCCTTATCGCGCAGATGGCCGTATTCGGCGTGGTCTGTTTCGCCGCGGCCGAATTGCTGAAGCCTTTGCTGCCGCGTCCGTATCTGATTAACATCGCTTCGAATCCCAGCAATTCCGCGCCATCCGGTCACGCCATCCTCGCCGCTGCGGCGAGCGTGATATTGCTGTGCTCCGTGCCGCGCGTGCTGCGTGCGCCGGTCGCGGTGATTGGTTGGCTGTACACCTCGCTGGTGGGATTGTCGGTGATCGCCGGGCAGTGGCACCGTCCGACCGACGTGTTCATGGCGTTGCTGATCGTCGGTGGCTTGGCGCTACTGGCGCTCGCCGCCACGTACGCCAATGGCATGGACGCGCTTGGCACGCGCGTTTCCTCGCCCGGCGTGCAGATCGTCGGCAGTGTGATGCTCACGTTCGGTGTGCTCGGCACGTTGTACGGCGCGTACATCGTATGGCAGATCGAGCCGGGATTGACGATGAGCGCGCAGTGGACGAATTCCGGGGCGCACGCCTCCACAGTGGTGCTCACGGTGGCGTTGTCCGCGCTGACGTTCGGATTGACGCTGGTCATGCGTCAGCTGACCGCGTCGCCGTTGACGAAGCTCGGGTTGGTGGGCGCGCCGCCCGAGCCGCCGAAGGCCTGACCGACGCGTGGCATGACTCGTCTATATCGATTCATGCCACGGTTCCATCGCGGTTCAAGGTCGGTCACGCCACACGGCTGGTTTGCCATTCTTGCCCGGTCCATGAGTATTATTGCGTTGCAAACGCTAGTAATAAGGAGTGGCTATGGCTACCGGCAGCAAGCTCGTTATTGTGGAGTCTCCCACCAAGGCCAAGAAAATAGGCGGATATCTGGGCTCTGAATACACGGTCATGGCATCGGTGGGCCATATCCGCGATCTTGCGCAGCCCAGCCAGGTGCCGTCCTCCGACAAGGCGAAATACGGCAAGTTCGGCGTTGACATCGAAGATGGATTCAAACCGTATTACATCGTCGGCTCGAACAAGAAGAAAACCGTTTCCGAATTGAGGGACGCGTTGAAGCATGCCGACACGTTGTACCTCGCGACCGATGAGGATCGCGAAGGAGAGGCCATCGCCTGGCACTTGGTGCAGACGCTGAAGCCGAAGGTGCCGATCAAGCGCATGGTGTTCCATGAGATCACCCCGGAGGCCATCAAGGCCTCATTGCACAACACGCGCGATGTGGATGGCGCTTTGGTCGACGCCCAGGAAACGCGTCGTATTCTGGACCGTTTGTATGGTTACGAGCTTTCCCCGGTGCTGTGGCGCAAGGTGGGGCCGGGGCTTTCCGCTGGACGCGTGCAGTCCGTCGCCACCCGTCTGATCGTCGAGCGCGAGCGTGAGCGCATGGCGTTCGTGCGCGCCCCGTATTGGGATGCGACCGCCACGTTGCAGGCGCCGGACGCGGACGGCGAGAACACCCTGTTCGACGCGCGCATGGTGTCGCTGGCGGGGCGTCGTCTGGCTGGTTCCAAGGATTACGGTTCGGACGGCAAGCTGACTGCGGCGGCGGTGAAGGACCACGTCGTCCAGCTGGATGCGGTTCGGGCCGACACCATCGCGAAATCGTTGGAATCCGCGCCGTTCACCGTCGCCTCCATGGAGACGAAGCCGTATCGCCGTCGTGCGCTTCCCCCGTTCACCACATCGACGTTGCAACAGACCGCGGGCAACCGTCTCGGCATGAGTTCGCGGCAGACCATGCGTGCCGCGCAGGGGCTGTACGAGAATGGTTTCATCACCTATATGCGTACCGATTCGGTGACGCTTTCCCAAGAGGCGATCAAGGCCGCGCGCGAATCCGTCGTGAAGCATTTCGGCGAGCGGTACCTTTCCGACAAGCCCAAGCAGTATGCGACGAAGGTGGCGGGCGCGCAGGAGGCGCACGAATGCATCAGGCCCGCCGGCGCGCACTTCCGCGATCCCGACGAGATCGCCGCCAAGGTTCCGGCGGACCAGCTGAGGCTGTATACGCTGATCTGGCGTCGCACGCTCGCCTGCCAGATGGCCGATGCGGAAGGCTCCACCGCGACCGTGCGTCTGAGCGCGCCGACCGCCGCGGACGGCGAGGCGATGTTCCAGGCATCCGGCACGGTCATCAGCTTCCCGGGATTCATGAAGGCCACGGGCGAGATGCGCCATACCGCGCACGTCGACGCCAAGAACGGCGAATCCAAGAACGCGAAGACGGAAAGCGCCTCCTTGCCGCCGATGCGGCCGGGTGATACGCTCGCCGCCGTGTCGGTGGACGCGAACGGCCATGAGACCCAGCCGTTGGCGCGATATACCGAAGCGTCGTTGGTCAAGGAACTGGAAAAGAAGGAAATCGGACGACCATCCACCTATGCCAGCATCATTTCCACGATCATCGACCGCGGATACGTGTACGAGCGCGGCCGTGCGCTGATTCCTTCCTGGCTGGCGTTCTCCGTCATCAAACTTCTGGAGACGAAATTCCCGAAGTACGTGGATTACGAGTTCACCGCGCATATGGAAAACGGGCTCGACCGCATCGCGGGCGGCAAGGACACCGGCAAGAACTGGCTCACCCGATTCTATTTCGGTTCCGGTGACGGTGCCGCGCGGTCCGAGGACGAGGCGCATGCCGGATTGCAGCAGCAGGTGGCGCAGTTGGGCGAGATCGACGCGCGCGCGATCAACACCATCGAAATCGGCGATGGATTGCAGGTGCGTGTGGGACGTTACGGTCCGTATCTTGAGGATGTGAAGCATCTCGACGATGACGGCAATCCGAGGCGCGCGTCGCTGCCGGACACGCTTGCTCCCGACGAGCTGACCGTCGAAGTCGGCCATGATCTGATTGAAAACCATTCGGGCGGCCCTCGCGCATTGGGCGTCGATCCGGTTTCCGGTGGCACCGTCGAGGTGCGCAACGGCAGGTTCGGACCGTATGTCGCGCTGGTCGTGCCGGAGACGGAGGATTCCAAGACCGACATCTCCGCCGAATCCAAGCCGAAGCGCGGCTCCAAGGCCAAGAAGGCCGCGGCCGAACGTCCGAAGATGGCATCGTTGTTCAAGACGATGAAGCCGGAATCGTTGACGTTGGAGGACGCGCTCAAACTGCTGTCGCTGCCACGCGTGGTCGGATCCTATGAGGAAGTGAACGCCGAGACCGGTGAAATGCAGACGGTCACCGTGCAGGCGAACAACGGCCGCTACGGTCCGTACCTGACCAAGACCGGGGACGACGGCAAATCCGATACGCGTTCGCTGGGTTCCGAAGATGAGATCTTCACCGTGGATGTGGACAAGGCGAAGGAACTGTTCGCCCAGCCGAAATACGGACGCGGTCGTGGACGCGGCGCGGCCAAGCCGCCGCTGCGCGATCTGGGAACCGACCCGGAGACGCAGAAGCATGTGACGATCAAATCAGGCTTCTACGGCGAGTACATCACCGATGGCGAGACGAACCGCACGTTGCCGAAGCAGTACGACGCCGCGACCATCGATCCCGCCGAAGCGTTCCGTCTGCTGGCGGAAAAGCGCGCCCAAGGCCCGTCGAAGCGCGGTCGTGGGCGCAAGGCCGGCAAGAAGGGAACGACCACCAAGTCGGCATCCAGAAAGACGGCCAAGACCCCCAAGGTGAGCGCCGCCGAAAAGGCGCGTGCCGACCGTCGCGCCAAAGTGCGCGAACTGGCCGACAAGGGCTGGGCAAACACGCGCATCGCCAAGGAGATCGGTTCCACGCCGGCCACGGTGAAGGCCGATGTCGTTTGGCTCACCGAGCATGAAGGCTACAGCCGTCCGTCGGTGGTTCCGGCGCGCTGACGGCATGTGACGCGGTCGCACGCTTCTTCACCGTGTGAAACATTGTGTGAAACGCTGGTCGTTGGCGTCGCGCTGCATATAAATGCCGTATAGATGCCGCACGATTTTGATTTTGGTGACCAATTTTGAATCGTGCGGTGTTTTGTATCCCCCAAGTGTAGAAAACGGCAAGGAAACCATGCTTAGGGGGCATGTATGCATGGTTTGATGTCACATGGTTCCATTTTTTGCCTGAAAATCGAAATCGTGCGGTATTCTGCCATGATTCGGCGGCAATGCACGGCACCGCGCACGGTACAGTGATAACTATGCAGGGCATGTTTATTTCGTTTGAAGGCGTTGACGGTGTGGGCAAGACCACGCAGGTCGAGCGGTTGCGCGCGTATGTTGAGTCGCAGGGGCGCGAATGCGTCGTGACGCGCGAGCCCGGCGGCACCGCATTGGGCGTCGCCATCCGCAGGATGTTGCTGCATGGCGTGCCATCCGGGGACGGCGCGGATGGTTCCGCCGTCCAGGGCGCGGACATCGCTCCACGTGCCGAGGCGCTGTTGTTCGCGGCCGACCGTGCCCAGCACGTCGACGAGGTGATTCGTCCCGCCTTGCGACGCGGCGCCGTGGTGATCACCGACCGCTATCTGGACTCCTCGCTCGCGTATCAGGCCGGAGGGCGTGAGCTTACGGTCGATGAGGTGCGGAATCTGAGCATGTGGGCCACCGATGGCCTGTTGCCCGACCGCACCTACCTGCTTGATCTGGACCCTGTGGAATCACACGAGCGGCTGCAGCATGACGAGGATCGGATGGAGGCCGCGGGCGATGATTTCCAACGTCGCACGCGCGCCGCGTTCCTTGATCTGGCCGAGGCCGAGCCTATGCGTTTCCGCGTGATCGACGCCGGGCGGTCCATCGACGATGTCTGGACGCAAATAAAGGATGATTTCTCCACGCTGTCTGCCGACGGCGTGACTTGCGCGGAAGCCGTTTCGTCGGAACACGCGGGAAAGGGGACCGTCCGATGAGCGTATGGGATTCGATAGTCGGCCAGAACCGCGTGGTCGAACAGTTGCGGGCCATCGCCGATGGCGATCCGAAGGCCATCGCGCAGTCGTGGCTGATTTGCGGTCCTCCGGGATCCGGCCGTTCCAATGTGGCGCGCGCCTTCGCCGCGGCGTTGGAAAGTCCCGACCACGGCGCCGATGACGAACCGACCAAAGTCACTCAGCAGGTGCTGGCCGGCACACATCCCGATGTGACCGTGTTGTCCACCAACAAGGTGACCATCGGCATCGACGAGGTGCGCGACATCATCGCGACTTCGGAACAGATGCCGAGCACCGCGCCTTGGCGGATCATCATCATCGAAGACGTGGACCGCATGCTCGAACGCACCACCAACGTGCTGCTGAAAGAAATCGAGGAACCGAGCGCGCACACCATCTGGCTGCTCTGCGCGCCCAGTGCGCAGGACGTGCTGCCCACCATCCGTTCGCGCACCCGCATCGTCAATCTCGCCGTTCCATCGAACCGTGCCGTGGCGCGATTCCTGGAAGGCGAGGGATTCGATACGAACATCGCGGCGCGCGCGGCCCGCTTGTCGGAGGGGCATATCGGCATCGCTCGATTGTATGCGGGCACCGAGCGCGTCATGACGGATCGCGACGAGCTGATCGTCGGCGTATTGGGATTGCGCCGCGCATCCAACGCGGTGCTGCTCGCCGGCAATCTCATCGACAACGCCAAAGGGCAGGCCGAGGAGGAAGTGCGCAAGCGCGCCACGAAGGCGGAGGCCGATTTCCGGCGGATCAATGGCCTTGGTCCCAAGGACCGCATTCCGCCGAAGCTTCGCGGCGCGTACAATGCGATCGCGAAGAAGGACGAGTTGAAGCGGCAGACGACCCGACTCACCCGCGATGTGCTCGACCGCGCGCTGAACTCGATCGCCAGCGTCTACCGTGACGTGGCGGTGCTGCAGAACAACGCCGAGGATTCGGTCGGTCTGATCAATCTGGAGAACCGTTCGGCGATCACGGAGCTTTCGGTGAAGCTCGACCGCACGGCCGCAGTGCGGCGTTTGGAAAGCATTGCGACCGCGCGTCGCAGGCTCAATGGGAACGGCGCGCCCGCGTTGGTGTTCGAAGCGTTGTTCTGCTCGCTGATTCCATAGGCGTTCGCCGCCATACCCGATGGCGACTGGTGCCAAGTATGGGCCGGCGGCGATTCAGCGGCGGACCACCGATGAATCACGCACGATCAGCTGCGGTGTCAGCATGATGCGCGCCGCGACATGCTGACGCATCGGCCGTGCCGCCGGTTTTCGACCGGTTTCCGCCGTGGCGGATCGCATGACGTCGGCTTCCGCGATGGCATCGCCATGTTCTTGGATGTTGTCATCGGCCGTGCCGCAGCCCAGCAATCGTAGGGATTCCGAGACGATTTGCCGGAACGGCGGCCGCACGGAAGTCAGCTTCGGCAGGGCGGTGGCCGCGATGGGGGAATCGTTGAAACCGACGACCAGCACATCCTCCGGAACGCGGATCTCCAACGCATGCAACGCCATCATCGCGCCGAACGCGATCGCGTCATCGGCGCAGACCACGGCCTCCGGCTGCACCAATGGTCCGTGGAACAGCCGCATCGCGCAGGCGTAGCCGCGTTGCACGCTGCGCTCGCCGAATTGGTTCCAATCCTGCTCGGTGCGCAATCCGTAGGTGCGCAGATGCGTGTGGAACATCGAGAACAGTTCCGCCGATTCGAAGGAAAGCTCGTTGCCGGCCATATACGCCGCGGAGGCGATGCGCTGTTCTGCCAGATGCCGGATGACCATTTCCATCGCGGCGTCCTCGTTGATGCCGACCAATGATGTGCGGAACGAGGTCTGCCGGCCTCCGATCTGCACGATCGGCAGGGCTTCGGCGTGGCGGTCGAGGCATTCCGCCAGATCGGCGCCCGCGGCGGGGACGACGATCAGCCCGTCGACGTTGCGTCCGGCCAGCGATTCGATGCGGTTCTCCTGCTGTTGCCGCGTGCCGCCAATACCAAGCAGCAGCTGCCGGGAGTCGTTGTCGATGATCGGTTCGATCTCATCGAGCAGTTGCGCGCTGAAGGGTTCCGTGGCGCTGGGAATGACCAGTCCGATGGTTTTGGTGGTGTCGCTGCGCAGGGAACTGGCCGCGTAGTTGACGGCGTAGCCGAGCTGTTTGGCCGCCGCGCGCACGCGTCGGGCGATGTCGTCGTCTTTGGCGCGTTTGCCGGAAAGCACGCGCGAGACGGTGGCGATGGACACATCCGCCAGCGCCGCGACATTGGTGATCGAGCTGGAGCCGTCGTTTCTTCCCGCCATGTCGGTTCCTTTCCCTCGTGATGCGCCTGCTGCCATGATGTTTTCGCGCATTCAAGAATAGAACAGCCGCCTGCCGATTGCGGCAGGCGGCCATGTTCATTGGAATCCCTGGAATCGCGGTTCGATGCCGCGCATGCCGGATGGATTCACTCGGCGCTGATGAGGATCTTCGCCAGATCGTCGGCCACGGCTTCGGCGTTGTCGCCCTCGACGTCGAGCACGACGGTGTCGCCCTGCTTGATGCCCAGACCCATGATGGACAGGATGGATCCGGCCGGGACGGCGTTGCCGCCTTCCTTGGCGATGGTGACGGTCTGGCCGGACGTGGTGACGGCCTGGGCGAACATCGCCGCCGGACGGGCGTGGATGCCGGAAGGATCGTTGATGACGAGGTTGCGGGTTGCCATGTGACACTCCTTTGAGTCGTATTGCGATGGTTGCGTTGTTTGGTTGTTCATGATTTCGTCGCGATGCCCCAATGCGCTTCGCTGGTACAGACTATACCACATTTTTCAGAAAATCGGAAAACGTTTACCGTTTGTATTTATTGGAAAATTGTGTATACTGACATGCAGGCTGAAAATGATTTACCGGCGATGACGGTGGGAATCATTGCAGTAACGAATCCACGCGGAACCACTTTGCAGGCAAACATCCGTCTCCGCGTGCAGTGGCCTTCCAAGGAAACGAAAGGGAGTTTCTATGAACATCAAAGGTGTTGGCATCGGTCGTGGCGTCGCTGTCGGTCCGGTCATCCGCATGGCCGCTCCATTGCCGGAACCATCGGACGCCCCACGCGCCGAAAACATCGCGGCGGAAACCGAAATCGCGCGTGCCAAGCACTCGCTCGCCTTGGTGAACGCCGACCTGAACCGTCGCGCCGACGAAGCCGCCAACGGTGATGAGGGAGCCAAGCAGGCCGCGCCGATTCTGCAGGCGATCGCCATGTTCGCGTCGGATCCGTCGTTGGCGCAATCCATCGCGGATCTCATCGATCAGGGAAAGACCGCCGAACGCGCGGTGCTGGAAGGCTTCGCCGCGGTGGAGGACATGTTCCGTGCGATCGGCGGATACCAGGCCGAACGCGCCGCCGACCTGCACGACGTCGGCCAGCGCGTCATCGCCGATCTGATGGGCGTGCCGGCCCCGGGCCTGCCGGCCAGCGAGACCCCGTTCGTACTCGTCGCCGAAGACCTGTCTCCCGCCGACACCGCGGCCTTGGACATGGGCAAAACCCTCGCCATCGTCACCTCGCAGGGCGGCCCGACCTCGCATACCGCCATCCTCGCCCGTGCGCGCGGCATCGTCGCGGTGGTATCCGCAACGGAGGCGGAGCACCTGAAGGACGGCGAGAACGTCATCGTCAACGCCGCCAAGGGCGAAATCGTCGTCGATCCGACCGACGAGGAAATCGCGGACGCCGAGGCCGCGCGTTCCCGTGCCGCGGCCGCCAAGGAGTTGCGTGGCAACCCTGGCGCCACCAAAGACGGCCATCCCATTCCGCTGCTCGCGAACGTGGGCAAGCCGGCCGATGCGGCCAAGGCACTGGAATACGGCGCCGAAGGCGTGGGGCTGTTCCGCACGGAATTCCTGTTCATCGGCAACACCGAACCGCCGAGCGTCGAAGAGCAGACCAAGGCCTACACCGAACTGCTCGGCCAGTTCCCGGGCAAGAAGGTCGTGATCCGCATGCTCGACGCCGGAGCCGACAAGCCATTGCCGTTCCTCACGCCGGAAGACGAGCCGAACCCCGCGTTGGGCCTGCGCGGCCTGCGCACCCTGCGCGCCCACATGGATGTGCTCGAAGGCCAGCTGAAGGCCCTCGCAGCGGCGGACGCGGCCACCGACGCGAACCTGTGGGTCATGGCGCCGATGGTCGCCGACCAGCATGAGGCCGATTACTTCGTCAAACTCGGCAAAAGCTTCGGACTGAAGTTCGTAGGCGCCATGGCCGAAGTGCCCTCGATCGCGCTGATGGCCGACAAGGTCGCCGAAGTGGCCGACTTCGTATCCATCGGCACCAACGACCTGACCCAGTACACGCTCGCCGCCGACCGTACCCTCGGTTCCGTGGCCAACTACCAGACCGCATGGCATCCGGCGGTGCTGCGCGCCATCAAGATGATCTGCGACGCGGGCAACGCCAAGGGCATGCCGGTGGGTGTGTGCGGCGAGGCCGCCGCCGATCCGGACCTGGCCGTCGTGCTGGCCGGCCTCGGCGTCAACTCGCTGTCCATGACGCCGGTCGCGCTGGATGACGTGCGCGCCGCGCTCGCCGAGGTCACCTTCGAGGAAGCCAAGGCCAAGGCGGCCGCGGCCCTCAACGGCGACTTCTACCAGCCGGCCGAATAATCGCGGTCATCGTCCGCGCGCACGCCTATGCGCATACGCCTATGAGGTGATTTGATGCCTCGATAGGCCCTGTTTCCCTGAAGAGGCCCCGTTCGTATGTTCGTGCGAACGGGACCTCTTCGGTTGCGGCGCATTTCATCATCTTCCGCCATCGATTCGTCGTATGGCTGCGCTTTCGGCACATCGGCCCCATGATGCATCGAGATCGCGCAGACGCCTGTTTCCGGGGAATCATGCGCGCGACTGGCCGGCATCGCGCCGCCGATTCGCGTTTGCGTGGCGTCACGCGCATGCGCGATACTGGAGCCATGAAGATTTCCGCAGATTTCACCGTCATTCCTGACGCGTTCGCCAAGGCGGCGCCGCCTGAGAACCGCATCGACGGCACGCCGATCGTCTCCTTCCCCTTCTACATCGACGAGCTCGACCCATCGGTGCAATACCTGCATTGGGAATTCGTCGATCCCGATTCGATTCCGGTGTGCGGCTTCCAATGGAACCACTGGTCGCTCGCCAATCTTCCGGTGGATGCGCTGATGTACGACTTCAACGACTCCCATGCGCTGGCCATTCCGGCCGATTTCTCCCGCACGGTGTCCGCGATGATTCCCGAAACGCTGCAGGGCCGCACGTCCGCGGCTTCGCCGCTGTTGCAAGGCCGCAGCACCGATCCGGCCGTCACGATGCGCTACAACGGGCCATATCCGCCGGACAAGGACCACGAGTATTTCCTGCATGTGTGGGGCACCACGGCACCGCTCGCCGGCCTCAACCAGGGATTCTGGCTCAATGAGTTGGAGCACGCGCTGCGTGACTCCCGGTCCATCGCCGACCAAGGCGGCATCTTCCTGACCGGCAAGGCCTGAGCCGGTCCTCGTCGCGCGGACGGACGATGGACGCGAAAGCGCCGAAATCCGAAATGATCTGCGACGCGAATGCCGCAAAGGCGTGAATATCCGTATAAAAACGGATGGGCAATCATCCGAAACCTACGAACGAAAGGACAACAACACAATATGGCGTGCACCACAATTCTGGTCGGCAAGGACGCGAGCTACGACGGGTCGACCATCATCGCCCGCAACGAAGACAGCGCGAACGGCGAGTTCAATCCCAAGCGCTTCATCGTCGTCAAGCCGGAGGAACAGCCGCGCAAGTATACAAGCGTGATCTCCCACGTCGAAGTCGACCTGCCGGAGGAGCCGCTGCAGTACACCGCCGTGCCGAACGCCGACCTCAAGGAAGGCATCTGGGGCGAAGCCGGCGTGAACGAGGCCAATGTGGCCATGAGCGCCACCGAAACCCTCACCACGAACGAGCGCGTGCTCGGCGCCGACCCGTTCGTCGAACTCGTGCCGGCCAAGGGCGACGAGCCGGAAACGCCCGGCGGCATCGGCGAGGAGGATTTCCTCACCCTCGTGCTGCCGTACATCAAAACCGCTCGTGAGGGCGTGGAGCGTCTGGGCGCGCTGCTTGAGGAATACGGCACCTACGAGATGAACGGTGTCGCGTTCTCCGACGTGAACGAGATCTGGTGGCTGGAAACCGTCGGCGGCCATCATTGGATCGCCAAGCGTGTGCCGGACGAAGCGTATGTGACGATGCCGAACCAGCTCGGCATCGACGAATTCGACCTCGATGACGCTCTGGGCGACCAGGAGGACCACATGTGCTCCGCTGACCTCGGCGAGTTCATCGAAAACAACCATCTGGACCTGTCGGTGGAAAGCACCACGCCGTTCAATCCGCGCGACGCGTTCGGCTCCCACTCCGATTCCGACCACGTGTACAACACGCCGCGCGCCTGGTACATGCAGCGCTTCCTCAACCCGTACGACGAGGTGTGGGACGGCCAGGACGCCGACCATCGCCCGACCTCGGACGACATTCCGTGGGCGCGCCAGCCGGAACGCAAGATCACCATCGAGGACGTGAAGTACGTGCTGAGCTCCCACTACCAGGGCACGCCGTACGATCCGTACGGCAAGCTCGGCGACCAGCATACCCGCCACCTGTTCCGCCCGATCGGCATCAACCGTCAGAGCCAGCTCGCCGTCATGCAGATCCGCCCGTACCGTCCGCAGGTGAGCCGCGCCATCCAATGGCTCGCATACGGCTCCAACCCGTTCAACACGCTGGTTCCGTTCTTCCCGAACGTCGACTCCACCCCGAAGTACCTCGAAGACACCACCACGCGCGTCACCTCCGAGAACTTCTACTGGGAGAACCGCATCATCGCGGCGCTGTGCGACGCGAGCTTCGCCGACACCGCCAACGCGGTGGAGCGCTACCAGGAGAAGACCGGCGCGATGGGCCACCGTCTGGTCGCCGATACCGATGAGCGGATCGGACGTCTGGCGGAAGGCGTCGCCGACGAGTTCGACGCGGCCGACGCGAACGGCGACGTGCAGCCGATGGAACCCGATGAGGTCATCGAAGCCACGCGCGACGACGAGGCCCGGCGGATTCTCGCCGCGGCCAACGAGACCATGGCCGCGCAGCTCAAGGAGGAGACCGACAAGCTGCTCGACTCCGTGCTGTACACCACCAGCATGAACATGAAGAACGGCTTCCATATGTCCGACTTCTGATCTGCCATGACGCCGCGAACCCGTGCCGTCGTCACGATGGTGTTGTGGCGGGTTCCGCGGATGTTTCGGACGAATGGAAACAGCATGGATTCACATTCGGTGTGATTTGACGCACAGTGCATGCGGAACCGCCGCCTGTTTCCCTTGACTGGACTATGATTTCGGCTCCCATATCAACGGATTCCGCCGTTTTGCGGCGGCGTCCGCTGTACGGGAGCCGATTTTCGTAGATGATGGCGGCTCATTACAATATCGTGTGTCTTGCTTTCCGAGCCGTCTTTTCGGAAGGCTCTTCCAAGAAAGGAACCCAGTGACCAGCATTGAGGATTTCACCAGCCAGTACGGTCTGGTGCAGAAGATTGACGCATTCGGTTATCTCGATTACCTGAAGAACAATCCGGATGCTCCGCGCAAGCACGGCAAGGTCGTGCTTGTCACCGCAGACACCCCGCTGAAGGCGTCCCGCGGCGAAGGCAAGACCACCACCACGATCGCGCTGATCGACGCGCTCCGCAAGCGCGGTATCGACGCGGCCGCCGTGCTGCGTCAGCCGAGCATGGGCATCACCGCGGCTGGATCCAAGGGCGGTGCTTCCGGCGGCGGCAAGGCCTCGCTGACCCACCCGGAACTGATCGACTGGGGTCTGTGCGGAGAGATGGGCGCCATCGAGGCGGCTCAGAACCTGCTGGTCTCTTTCGCTGAAAAGGCCGTTGACGAAGGCAAGCTCGATACGATTCTTGTGCCGCGCGTCTCCGAGGTGCCGTCGCGTTCGCTGCGTCAGATCGCGGTCGACCGCGGCAAGGGCAACGTCGCGGAGCGCGTCGTGCTCACGCCGACCTGCGAGCTGATGCAGATCGTCGTGCTGTCTCGTTCCATGGACGAGATTTCGGAACGTGTTTCCAAGATGATCGCCGGCACGAAGGACGGCAAGGCCGTCACCTTCGGCGAATTCGTCGACCTGTGGCGCATCACCGGCATTTTGGGCGATGCCGTGAAGCCTGCCAAGACCGAGACCGTGAACGGCTCTCCGGTATACGTGCACGGCGGCCCGTTCGCCAACGTCTCCATCGGCATCCCGACGCTGGTCTCCGTGGAGATGGCGTGCGCTCTGCACGATGTGGTCATCGTCGAAGCCGGATACGGCACCGATGCCGGCGCGCAGAAGTGGCTCGACATCGCCTGCCGCGAATACGGCGCGCAGTGGCCGTCCGCGGCGATCGTCGTGACCCGCGCCTCCACGTGGCGTGACGACCCGACGCTGTCCTGGCGCTACCCGTTCCACGTGCAGCGACTCGAAGGTCTCGACATTCCGACCTTCCCGCTGGTCAACCTGTGGGACGGCGAGGACGATCAGATTCCGGTGCTCAAGAACACCGCCAAGGAACTGGAGTTCCGCGAGCCGATCATCGGCAACCTGTACCGCGATGGCGGCGAGGCGCTCGCCCCGCAGCTGGACGCGTTCGTGGACGCGGTGACGAACGGCTCCATGCCGGCCGAACCGCACAGCCACAAGGGCATGGCTCTGGTGGAGAACGTGCGCTGGGTCGCCGAACATGCGTATGGCGTTCCCGCTGACCGCGTGGTGCTCAAGGACGGTTTCGCCGAATCCCTGCAGTCCGCGATCGATCTGTGCGCCAGCGCGAACATCGACTTCGGCTCCCTCGCGCTCGTCGCGGTGAAGTCGCCCGCGACCATGACCGACAACGATTCCGCTCCGGAGGATGAGCGCACCGTCACGTTGAAGAAGGTCGAAGTGCATACCGGCGCCGGACTGGTGCATGTGAACCTCACCACGTCGCTGACCACGCCGATGCCGAAGATCGTCTGATGCCTTGCGTCCGCCGGCCGTTCGCCGGCTGATACGGCATCGCGAACGACGCTGCGAACGGCGTCGCGCGATATGGAAAAGCCATCGTTCCCTTGCAGTCGGGAACGATGGCTTTTTCCATATGAGGTTTCACGGATTCCGTGAGCGGAACTGACGCTTCGCATCCGAATCGCCGGGAATGGTGGAATCTCTTCGGCGGCTATCAGAAATTGCCGCCGTTCCAGCCCCAATCGGTGGTGGCGGTGTAACGGATGTACGTGCGGTCCTCCGGAATGCCGAGTTCCTTGCTCAGCGCGGCCATGATCTGCTCGGTCAGCTTCTCCCAGGAAGAGCCCGGCACGTTGCTGCCGAACACGTTCACCTCGACGTATGCCGCCGGCTTGGAATCGTCGCCGCCGAAATAAATCGGCATGTTGTCTTCGAACGGGCACATCAGCCAGCCTTCGGACTTGCCGGGAACCGCGGTGATCGCCTTGCCGTATGCGGCCTTCAGCGCCTCGCGCTGCGCGGGAGTGGTGGAAACGGAAACATGGGTGTGGATGACGGGCATGGGAATCCTCCTTGGAAATTAAACCGTCGGTGTTCTCGTCTCCCAGTGTAGGTGCTTTGCCATGGACGCGGCGGATGCGCAAGGTTTTATGATGATGCCGCGCATGCCGTTCCGCGGGGCTCGCGTCGCCGGCCCACGGCACTGGTCTGCGCGCATGTGTTAAATAACCCATGTGAGAAAACTGATCGAACAGCTTATGAAATTCGGCCTCGTGGGCGTGATCGCCTTCATCATCGACTGGGGCATCCTGAACATTCTGGTCGGCGTGTTCCATATGCACAACGTGCTCGCCGCCACCATCTCCTTCATCATTTCGTTGATCTTCAACTATGTCGCCAGCATGAAGCTCGTGTTCAAGCACCGCGATGACATGGCGCGTTGGATGGAAATCGTCATTTTCGTCATCGGCGCGGTGATCGGCCTGTTCATGAACGACGCCATCATCTGGATCTCCACGTACGGCATGAACCACGATGCCTACGTGTCGCAGAGCACCGAATACCTGATCCGCACGAACATCGGCAAGCTCATCGCAACCGCCGTGGTGATGGTCTGGAACTTCGTGACGCGCAAGTGGCTGCTGGACGACACGCACACCAACGCCATGAACCGCTTGAAGAAGCAGGAGAACCGCCTGACCGCCGAAGAGCTGGAAGCCAAGTGGGAGAACAGCTTCTCGCACAAACTCGGCGTCTGGTCGCTGGAGCACACCCCGAAGGGCTGGCCGAAGTAGGTTCGCCGCCCTGCGAATGATCGCCGGATGCGGCACCGCATCCGCAGTCACACGCTGACGGTGGTGAGCATCGGCTGCTCGGTGGAGGTTTTGATCTGTCTGATGCCGATCAACGCGATCGCCAACGACATCAAAGCCAATGCCGTCACCACGATGAAACCGCCATGCGAGCCCATACGGTCGATGAACTGTCCCGCGATGGCGGAGCCCGCGGACGAGCCGATCGAATTCATCGCTCCCATCCAGGCCACGCCTTCCGTGAATCGTGTGGGCGGTACCAGATGCAGCATCAGCTGGTTGCCGTTCACCCACGTCGGCGCCTGGCACACGCCGATCAGCAGATAGATGATCATGATCACCCACAGATGCTTGGCGAACATGAACGAGCCGATGCCCAGATTCACCACGGCAAGGCAGAAATAGAAGCGCTTCCACAACGGAATCGTCCAATTCTTCGCGCCGTAGACCAGCGCGCCGATCATCGAGCTGAACGAGAAGCAGGCGAAGACGAATCCGGTGTACTGCTTCATGTTCGCCTCCGTGGCGAACGCGACGATCGAAATGCCGGCCGCCGACTGGAACGCGCCCAGGCCGAACCACGTCACGCATACGGCGATCAGACCCGGGCCCCAGATGGACTCCTTGCGTCCGGCGCGCGCATCCATCTCGGCCTGCCGCATGGCCTCACGCACCTCGTTCTCGGACTTGCCCTCGGAACGCGCGCGGTCGCGGGCGTATTCGATCGCGGTCTCGACCTGCAACGCCTTGGAACGCGCGGCCTCGCGCTCGCGGTACTCCTTGCGCGTCATGCCTGCCTCGCGGGCCAATTGCGTCTGCGACTTCGGCTCGGTGGAAACCTCGGTGAGGAACATCAGCGCGCCGACGACCACGCACATGCCGGTGAACGAGAACGCCAGCAATCCGGAAATCACCGCCAACGTGGACGCCAGAGGATTGCCGACCACCCACATGCATTCGTCGAACACGCCCGACAGCGACAGCGCGCGGTTCGTCCGCTCGGCATCGCCTTTCAGCAACGTCGTCCACCGCTGGCGGCTCATCGCGCCCCACGGTGGAATCGCGGCCATGAACGGCACGATGCAGAACAGAATCCACGACGGCACGCGTGCCGTGATGCAGGAAGTCAACGCCGTGGCGGCTACGATCCACACCAGAATCGTCGGAATCGAAACCTGGCGCTGGCCGAATTTATCGACCAGTCTGCCAAGCACCGGACTCGCGAGGGCAAGCGCGATCGCCTGCACGGCGGTCAACGCGCCGGCGAGCGAATAGTTGCCGTAATAATGCTGCACGGAAATCGTGATGGTCATGCCGACCATGGGAAACGGCATGCATGCGATTACCGAACCGATGGAAAAACGCGCGGTGTGCGGTATCCGCAACAGCTCCGCGTATCCGCCGAAAAGACGATGGGCGATGCTTTTCGCGCCGTCGAGCACGGTGTTGGACATACTCGGCGCTCCTCCTCTCCAAGTACGGGTCCCGCGTCGCGCGCCATAACGCATATGCGCGCGGGGTGGAATGATGGTCGTGTCCGTCGATTGACACGGCAGGTATGATGGGTTGCCTCACATGGTCGTTGTCGACCAAGGCAACTTTAGGACGCGCCTTGTCGCAACACGCGGTAGATTGGGGACGTGGCGAAAAGTAGGCGCGTATTCGTCAGGACGGCGCATACAGGCAAGGGAAAGGCGGGACGATGCCGGCTACAACCATCCATTTCGTAAGGCACGGCAAGGTGGAGAATCCGGGGCATCTGCTGTACGAACGACTGCCGGGATTCCATCTGTCCGAAACCGGCGTGCGCATGGCGCAGGCGACCGCGCACTACATCGCGGTCAGCCCGCAGCTCAACACCGTGTCCGCGGTGTATTCGTCGCCATTGGAGCGCACGCGCGAAACCGCTGGGGAGATCCTTTCGTCGCTCAACGCGGTGCGCGGACTGCGCGGCGAGGCGCCATTGGAACTCGTCACCGACGAGCGCGTCATCGAAGCCGGCAACGAATTCCGCGGCAAACGCATCGGATACGGCGAGGGCGCGTTGTGGAAGAACGGCAACTGGAAGCTGGTGCGCAACCTGTGGAAGCCCAGCTGGGGCGAAAGCTACCGGTCCATCGCGCACCGCGTGCAGGAATTCGCATTGGAGAAGGTGGACGAGCATCCGGGCGAGCAGATCATCGTGGTCAGCCACGAATCGCCGATCTGGAGCTACCGGCACATGCTGGAAACCGGGCATCCGGAACACAACATGCTGCTGCGGCACACCGCGCTCGCCTCGATCACTTCGATCACCTACGATTGCGAAACGAAGAAAGTGATGTCCATCGCATACGCCGACCCGGCCGCAGACATCGCATAGCAGACGCGTGACGGCTGCGTGGCATGTCGGCGCGATGTTGTTGAACGCCGCCGCTTTCCATGACATGATGGAGACAGCGTGAGCAATCAGGCAGACACAATCGGGATGCAAAGGAGCAGACATGCCTTTTAAGATCGACCAGAGCGCGGTGACGCCGCTGTACGATTCCTCCGTGGTGGGAACGGCGATCGATTTCGGCACCGAACTGGTGAGGATGTGGCCGTTGCAGACGGCGCAGGAAATGGAGAACGACGCCCGGTACGCGGAAGACCTGCAGGTGCGCTTCTCCCGCATGATGGCGCAGACCCTGCTGAAGCTGCCCGACGAGATCGATACCTCGGTGGCCGAGGCCGTGTACGAAGGCATGGACGTCATCCCCGGCTGCGAACAGGACGTCATCCGCGCGTTGATGGACGCGAACCACGCATACGACGTGATGAGCGGCTATTCCGAAACCAATGACGCCGATCTGTTCTTCGAAGCCGCCACCACGCTCGGCATCCACCTCGATCCGGTCATCGAGCGCGACATCCGCGGAATCCTGCGTAGTGTGGCGAAAACCATCCGCAACACCTCCGGCATTCCGGTGGACGACGAGGTCGCCGCCAGCATCGGCCTATGTCTGCCCGCCACCAGGAACCGCAACACGCTCACCTCCCGGTACCTTGGATCGCTGACCGTCAGCGATGCGCTGATGAACCTGATGTGCTACGGATTCGACGATCCGCAGGAGCGGGCGATGCGCGTGCTGCCCGTATTGCTGTACGCCAACGAGCTGCGCGAACAGTTCGCCGTCCCGCACACCTCGCTCAACGCGTTGGACCTGCGCCATCTGATCGAGCTGCGCGATTCGGCGTTCCGCGACGACGAGCATGCGGTATCGGTACGGCGCAACGCCTTCAACGCGCGCACCTTCACCGCGTCCGTGAGGTTCCTCGCCATGCTGTCCGGTCAGGAATGGGCGTTGCACGCCAAATACCTGCGTTGGGATCCGAAGCAGGCCGAAAAAGAGGCGAACGAAGAGGATGAGCGGCGAAACAAGCAGGCGCTCGCCGACAAATTCAAGCATGTGAAGGACGATCCGGACAAGCCGGAGGTGGACCTCTGACGGAACCCAGACGGGAACGGTCTCACTGACCGGTCTTGCGCGCTCGCCGAACCCGATGCAGGCGGAATCCGCGGCGAGCGCGAATAATGGCACGCATCATATGCGTATGCGGGAAAGTCGGCCATATAGGGGCATGCCCCGCACGTCCGGTTTGCGCGGCACAATGGAACCTATGACTGAAGCTGAAAACACCAAACCGGAACTTCCGGAAAACGTTCGCGTGCGCTTCTGCCCATCTCCGACCGGCATCCCGCACGTCGGCATGGTCCGTACCGCACTGTTCAACTGGGCCGAGGCCCGTCACACCAAGGGCACGTTCGTGTTCCGCATCGAAGACACCGATGCGCAGCGTGACTCCGAGGAAAGCTACAACCAGATCATCGAGGCCCTGAACTGGCTGGGCATCGACTGGGACGAGGGCATCAACGTCGGCGGTCCCGACGGCCCGTACCGCCAGTCCGAACGCGGCGACATCTACAAGGACGTCGCCGCCAAGCTGCTCAAGGCCGGCTACGCCTACGAATCCTTCTCCACTCCGGAGGAGATCGAGGCGCGCAACGTGGCCGCGGGCCGTCCGAAGGCGTTCGGCTACGATGGCTACGACCGCAACCTCACCGAGGAGCAGAAGGCCGCTTTCCGCGCTGAAGGCCGCAAGCCGGCCCTGCGCATCCGCATGCCCGACGAAGACATCGCCTTCGACGATCTCATTCGTGGCCGCATCGAGTTCAAGGCCGGTTCCGTGCCGGATTACGTGATCGTGCGTCCGAACGGCGATCCGCTGTACACGCTGACCAACCCGGTCGATGACGCGTTGATGCGCATCAACGTCGTGCTGCGCGGTGAGGATCTGCTGAGCTCCACTCCGCGCCAGATCGTGCTGTACCGTTACCTGATCGAACTGGGCGTCGCCAAGGAGATGCCGCTGTTCGGCCATATGCCGTATGTGATGGGCCAGGGCAACAAGAAGCTGTCCAAGCGCGATCCGGAATCGAACCTGTTCCTGCACCGCGACAACGGTTTCATCCGCGAAGGTCTGCTGAACTACCTGGCCCTGCTGGGCTGGTCGATCGCGCCGGACCGCGACGTGTTCTCCATGGACGAGATGATCGAGAAGTTCGATGTGCGCGACGTGAAGGCCAACCCGGCCCGTTTCGACATCGACAAGGCCATCTCCATCAACGCCGAGCACATCCGCATGCTCGAACCGCAGGACTTCCTGAACCGTTCCGTGCCGTACCTGCACCGCGACGGCGTGGTGTCCGCGGATACCTGGGATGCGCTGACCGATCGTGAGCGTGAGGTGCTGACCGCCGCGGCTCCATTGGTCCAGCCGCGCGTGCGTCTGCTGGGCGAGGTCGCCGGCATGGTCGGCTCCCTGCTCTCCACCGAACGGTACATCGAGCCCGCCGCCGACACGCACAAGCAGCTCAAGGCTTCCGCGCCCGAGGTGCTGGACGCCGCCATCGCGGCGCTGGAAGGCGTTTCCGAAGAGAACTGGAAGACCGACTTCATCCACGAGACCCTGAACAAGGCCCTCGTCGAGGACGGCGGCTACAAGCCGCGTCTGGCGTTCGGCCCGGTGCGTGTGGCCATGAGCGGCCGTCGCGTGTCCCCGCCGCTGTTCGAATCCATGGAGATCGTCGGCAAGGAGATCTCGCTGGCCCGTTTGCAGGGTCTGCGCGAGCACCTGTGATTCGTCGCAAGACCATGCGCGTCATGTGAGTGATTGACGTGATGAAGGCCCGTCGAAGCGATTCGGCGGGTCTTCGTGTTTGTCGCGGACGTCCGGGCTTTTTAGAGGCTTGCAAGACTTGCGGGACTTCGCATACGGAACCGTGGGATTCCGCATTGTTTTTTGCGACTTTGTGTGTGGATTTCGCGCCGCGCTTTTGCGGCTTTGCGCGGTGCCGAAGGATTCCACCGTGCTGTTTCCGTATTGCCGGCATGGGAAAACGGCAGAAAATGGCGCGACACGCCGTGATTTGCGTAATGCCTGCGATTCGCGTATATTAATCACTCGTTGCGGTTCACAGCTTGCTGAGAATCACAACGATAATTTAAGCCCCCGTCGTCTAGCGGTCTAGGACTACGCCCTCTCACGGCGCCAACACCGGTTCAAATCCGGTCGGGGGTACGACGGACAACTTCTCGAAGTTGCCACGCCTGCCAAATTGGGATGTGGTGTAATTGGCAACACAGCTGATTCTGGTTCAGCCATTCTTGGTTCGAGTCCAGGCATCCCAGCCAATGACCCTCGCTGATGCGAGGGTTTTTTGTTTTTTCGCGTCATCGGTACCATCTCCGCAACCATTATGCGTTTCCCGAGCGCTGCATTACCCTAGGGATATGACCGAATTGCAGCATGCCATCAAAGCCGCGTCCACGCGCCCGCGCATCCAACCGGCGGAAGAGGGGGATCGGCGTCCGCTTTCCGTATCCGCACGGTTGGGCCGCCTGCAATTCCACAATTCCGGCAAGTTCCGCGTGCTGCAGCTCACCGACATTCAGGATGGCCCGAAGATCGGCGCGGACACCATCAAGCTCATCGAGGCGTCGCTCGATGCGACACGTCCCGACATCGTGGTGTTCACCGGCAACCAGATCGCCGGATATGACGCCGCATATGCGTCGACCATGCGGAAACGCCAGTGGAGCAGGCCAAACGGTTCCGTGGCCGATCGGGAGCGGTACTCCACCGCGTTGGAGCATACGCGCGATCTGGTGCGTGCGACCATCGGCCAATTGACGCGGCCGCTTATCGAACGTGGGGTGCCGTGGGCGGTCACTTTCGGCAACCACGATTTCCAGTGTGGACTCGGCGACGCCGAAATCGAAGCCATCTGCAAGGAGTTCCCGGGATGCCTGAACCCCGGCGCCGCCGAATCGTCTGGGACGCCGCGTGGCATGGCCGATGATGCCGCATACGAGGCATCGCGCGATGCGGCATGCGATGGTTCGGCCGATGCGGCGCGCAATGGTTTCCATGATGGTTCGGACGATGGCGCGAACAATGCGTCACCGCTGCCGGAGCAGCGCGTGTACGCGTGCGAGCCGGGCACGTTCGCATTGCCGGTGGCGGATGCCGGACGCACACGCGACGTGTTGGGATTGGTGTTGCTGGATTCCGGCGATTACGCGCGCTCGGGCGGCTATGGAAGCCCGAGCGCCGTGGCATTGCGGTTCCTCGCCGATGCGCCGCATCGCATGGCCTCATCGGGCATGGACACGTTGCCCTGCATGGTATTCCAGCATTTCGCGCTCGCACAGTATTATCAGTTGCTCAAACCGGCCGTTGCGAACGCCGCGCATGCCATCGAAGGCTACCGCGGTTTCGCCGGCAGACATTACACGTTGGACGAGGACCGCGTGCAGGCGGGCGGGTATCTGGGCGAAGGCGTCAGCTGTCCGGATGCCGACAGCGGTGAATTCACGATTCTGCGGAACAACGGGTACTTCGCCATCTCGGCGGGGCATGACCATCGCAATGCGTTCGTCGGCACGATGGACGGCGTGATGATGATCGCCTCGCCGACCAGCGGATTCGGATCATATGGTCCGGTGCCGGCTAAGCGCGCCGCGAGACTGATCGAATTCGACATACGGCATCCGTACCAGCCGCGCACGCAATTGCTGGAATACGGCGAGCTGGTTGGCAAACCAAGTGCCGGCAAGGCCTATATATATGGTATGACCAGCGAATCGAAGCCGGATTCCGAAGGCATGGATCTGCTGCATCGCCCCACATGGTGGAGCAAGTTGCTTTCCTGGGTGCGCCGCTGAGGTTCCCGTGATTGCGCGCCGTTCGCGGAGTGGATCGGTATAACGACGACGCCGGCCTTGCGGTTCTTCGTCCTGTGGCGGGAACCGCAAAGCCGGCGTCGTTCAATGCCGTGCCGGAACGGCTGTTTTGCCGAATCCGTCAGCGGCCGGTGGAGGCCTTGATCAGCGCTTCGGTGAGGTACTTTCCGGCCGCCATGACCAGCGGCGCGTAACGGCGTCCCGGATTGGAACCCATGCGGCCGTTCGGACCGGAAATCGAAATGGCGGCGATCACCTGGCCGGAGGCGTTGCGGATGGGCGCGGAAATGGAGCACACGCCCTCGTCGCGTTCGTTCACCGATTCCGCCCAGCCGCGCTTGCGCACTGCGGTGAGCTTCGCCGCGGTGAATTTGGCGTGGCGAAGACCCTGATGCAGACGCTCGGAATCCTCCCAGGCCAGCAGGATCTGCGCGGCCGAACCGGCCTCCATGGAAAGCATCGCGCCGACGGGAATCGAATCGCGCAATCCGGACGCGCGTTCCACCGCGGCGATGCACACGCGCATATCGCCCTGACGGCGGTAGATCTGCGCGGATTCGCCGGTGCGGTCCAGCAACGTCTGCAGAATCGGCCCGGCCGCGGTCAGCAGACGGTCCTCGCCGGCGGCCGCGGCCAGCTCCGCGAAACGGGAGCCAAGCACGAAACGGCCATGCTGGTCGCGCAACACGAAACGATGGCGTTCCAACGCGATCGCAAGACGGTGCGCGGTCGGACGCGCCAGACCGGTGGCGGAAACCAGCTGTCCAAGTGTGGCGGGGCCGTATTCAAGTGCGTCGAGAATCTTGACGGTCTTATCGAGCACTCCCACGCCGGAATGGATTTCCTTGTTTTCGGCGTCGGTTTCCTGGGAACTGTCCGTCGTGTTCGCAGCGTTGTTCTGCTGTATTGTGGACATGATGGTGCTCGTGTTCGAAGAAGTCATAAGACGGATTATGCCATCTCACATATTGAAATGCAAAATGTGCGTGATGTCGGACTGGGGTAAAGCAGAACATTTACGTTGGTTGATGATACCTGAATAAATGCTGAAAACGTTGAAATTCTAACGATTCCGGAAACGCGCGCAAGGCGTTTCGCCATGGTGCGGCCCGACGGCGCGGCACGTGCGTCCGTAGGCATCTCATATACCGGCATGAAGGTGCGCGAACGCAATGGCAAGCCCATAGGCTTATACCACGAGGAACGCGGGAAGGCAATACCCGCGATGCAATAAGTGAGCAAAATCTGAGGAGGTCCCACAATGGGAACGACATTGGCCGAGAAGGTCTGGGCCGATCATTTGGTGCGCAAGGGTAGCGACGGGGCTCCTGATCTGCTGTACATCGACCTGATGCTGATGCATGAGGTCACCAGCCCGCAGGCGTTCGAGGGCCTGCGTCTGGCCGGCCGCAAGCCGCGTCACGTCGACCAGCTGATCGCCACGGAAGACCACAACACGCCGACGGTCGACATCGACCGTCCGAACCCGGACGCCACGTCCGCGCTGCAGCTGAGCACGCTGGAGAAGAACTGCAAGGATTTCGGCGTGCGTCTGTGCCCGCTCGGCGATGCCGACCAAGGCGTCGTGCACGCGTTCGCCCCGGTGCTGGGACTCACGCAGCCGGGCATGACCATCGTGTGCGGTGATTCGCACACCTCCACCCACGGCGCGTTCGGCGCGATGGCCATCGGCATCGGCACCTCCGAGGTCGAACACGTCATGGCCACGCAGACCCTGAGCCTCAAGCCGTTCAAGACCATGGCCGTGAACATCGAGGGTGAGCTGCCGAAGGGCGTGACCGCCAAGGACATCATCCTCGCCATCATCGCGAAGATCGGCACCGGCGGCGGTCAGGGCCACGTCATCGAATACCGCGGCGAAGCCATCAGGAAGCTGTCGATGGACGCCCGCATGACCATCTGCAACATGTCGATCGAGGCCGGCGCCCGCGCCGGCATGATCGCTCCGGACGAAGTGACCTTCGAATACCTGAAGGGTCGTCCGCACGCGCCGGAAGGCGAAATGTGGGACAAGGCCGTCGAATACTGGAAGACGTTGAAGACCGATGACGACGCCGTGTTCGACAAGGAAGTGACCATCAACGCCGAAGACCTCGAACCGTACGTCACTTGGGGCACCAACCCGGGCCAGGGCACCAAGATCTCCGGCACCGTTCCGGATCCGGCCACGATCAACGACGAGACCGAGCGCGCCGCGGCCGAGCGCGCCATCGCCTACATGGGACTCAAGCCGGGCATGCGCATCAAGGACATCGCCGTGGACACCGTGTTCATCGGCTCCTGCACCAACGGACGTCTTGAGGACCTGCGCGCCGCGGCCGCCATCATGAAGGGCCACCACAAGGCCGACAGCATCCACCGCGTGCTCGTCGTGCCGGCATCCTCCCGCGTGCGCTTGCAGGCGGAGAAGGAAGGCCTTGACAAGATCTTCAAGGACTTCGGTGCCGAATGGCGTAACGCCGGCTGCTCCATGTGCCTGGGCATGAACCCGGACAAGATGGTGGCCCACGAGCGTTCCATCTCCACGTCGAACCGCAACTTCGAAGGCCGTCAGGGCAAGGGCTCCCGCACGCATCTGGCGTCGCCGGCAGTCGCCGCCGCCACGGCAATCCGCGGAACCATCAGCTCCCCGGCTGATCTGTGATCCGATTCGTGAATCGTCTGATATCGAAGGAATTTTGCAATGGAAAAACTGACTACCCTCACCGGCGTGGCCGTGCCGCTCCGCCGTTCCAATGTTGATACCGACCAGATCATTCCGGCCGTGTTCCTGAAGCGCGTCAAGAAGACCGGCTTCGAGGACGCCCTGTTCTACGCATGGCGCCGCGACCCGGAATTCGTGCTGAACAAGCCCGAATTCAAGCAGGGCAAGATTCTCGTCGCCGGACCGGATTTCGGCATCGGATCCTCCCGCGAGCACGCCGTATGGGCGTTGCGCGACTATGGCTTCCGCGTGGTGATCTCCTCCCGTTTCGCAGACATCTTCTATGGCAACACCGCCAAGAACGGCGTGCTGGCCGCGATCATGCCGCAGGAATCCGTCGAACTGCTGTGGAAGCTGCTCGAAGAGGAACCGGGACGCGAGATGACCGTCAGCCTGGAGGACCGTACCGTCACCTGCGGCGACGTCACGCTGCCGTTCGAGGTGAACGACTACACCCGTTGGCGTCTGATGAACGGCTACGACGACATCGACCTGACGCTGCAGCACGAGGACGATATCGTGGCGTATGAGAAGATGCGCGCCGAGAAGTTCCCGTTCAAGCCGAAGACCCTGCCCGTCAAGCGCGAGCCCGAACAGCCGATCGCCCCCGCCCGCGAAGGCGAATACCCTGACTGGCAGGGCCCGTTGGCCGATCGCGGCATCATCTGACGCGATGGCCGTCGGCGGTGCCGCGCACTGCCGACGGAGCTTTGACCGAGCACTGGAAACCCCGTCATGAACGCATCATGACGGGGTTTCGCGTTCCGCTCGCACACATGGAATTTCGGCTACTTGCAAACCGCCATCGCGCTACATTTGATATGTTGTTTCCGCGCATACATAGAGAACTTTCGGAGAGAGCATGAGCCAGGGTTTCGCACCGTTCTACGATGTCAATCGCACGTATGAGGACAATTATCTGCAGGGGCCGTTCGGCGCCTTCGCCGAAGCGCTGAAGACGGGCGCTTCGTCCGAGGCCGGAAACGATGCCGATTCCGAATATTTCCTCGGGCATCGGGTGAATCTGCCGTTCGGTATTCCCGCCGGCCCGCTGCTCAATGAAAAGTTCACCACCGCGGCGTTCCGCATGGGATTCGACTTGGCGGTGTACAAGACGGTGCGCTCGCGCGCCTGGGGCTGCAACGCCTTCCCGAACGTATTGGCGGTGCATCCGAAGAACCCGGACGGGTCGCTGGTTCCGGGCAGCGCGGAACTCGATGAGGGCGTGCTCGCCGACACCCGTTACGAACTGCCGATTTCGATCTCCAACAGCTTCGGCGTGCCGTCCCGCGATCCCGACGAATGGCAGCCGGACATGCAGAAGGCGATCGAGGAAGCCGGCGAGGGCCAGTTGCTGGTGCCGAGCTTCCAGGGGTCGCGCGTGGACGGCATGGACCAGAAGGCGTACATCGCCGATCACGTCACGACCGCGCATCTGGTGACGGAAACCGGCGCCGGACTGATGGAGATGAACACCAGCTGCCCCAATGAGGGCCATAACCGTCTGCTGTGCCACGATCCGCATCTGGTCGGCACGATCACGGAGGCCGTGAAGAACGAGATCGGCGACCGTCCGCTCATCGTGAAGCTCGCCTACATTCCCAATGACGCCGATCTGGAGATCATGGTGAGGGAGACCGCCGGCCACGGCACCGTGCAAGGTTTCTCCACCATCAACACGATCTCCGCGAAACTGGTGGACGCCAATGGCGACCAGGCGCTTCCGGGCGCGGGCCGCGACCGTTCCGGCGTCTGCGGCAACGCGATTCGCGGCGCGGGGCTCGACATGGTGTCACGCCTGGCCGCGATCCGGGAAAGGCTCGGACTCGATTTCGCCATCGTGGGCGTGGGCGGCGTGATTCGCCCCGACGACTATATTGCATACCGCAAGGCCGGGGCGAATGCGGTGATGAGCGCCACGGGCGCGATGTGGGATGCGGATCTGGCGCATGAAATCAAGGAGACTCTGCGCTGAACGTCGCAATTCACGAACCTGCTACATGCCTTATGGCAAACTGAAGGATAGTGTTTTTAGGCTGAACCGTACAAGGGAAGCGAAAGAGGTTGAGCGTGTCTGACAACAACAACGACATCCTGCACGTCGAGGGTGGCAAGCCGCTGAACGGCACCATCAAGGTGCGCGGCGCGAAGAACTTCGTCAGCAAGGCGATGGTGGCCGCGCTGCTCGCTCCGGGTGTTTCCGTATTGAAGAACGTTCCGGAAATCCGCGACGTGCATGTGGTTTCCGATCTGCTGCGCCTGCACGGCGTGGATGTGAAGGTGGACGGCGACGCCGGCATCGTCACCATCGACGCGTCCAAGGTGCAGCTCGCCGACGTCGCCGACGTGGACACCCTGTCCGGTTCGTCGCGCATTCCGATTCTGTTCTCCGGTCCGCTGCTGCATCGTCTGGGCGAGGCGTTCATTCCGGCGCTTGGCGGCTGCAACATCGGCGGACGTCCGATCGACTTCCATCTGGAGACGCTGCGCAAGCTCGGCGCGAACGTCGACAAGGAGCACAAGGACGGCATCCACATCACCGCGCCGAACGGTCTGCACGGCGCGAAGATCCATCTGCCGTACCCGTCCGTGGGCGCGACCGAGCAGACGCTGCTCGCCGCGGTGCTTGCCGAAGGCAAGACCGAGCTTTCCGGCGCCGCCATCGAACCGGAGATCATGGATTTGGTGAACGTGCTGCAGAAGATGGGCGCGCTGATCTCCGTCGACGTCGACCGCACCTTCCGCATCGAGGGCGTCAAGGAGCTCAAGGGCTACACGCACACGTCCCTGACCGACCGCATCGAGGCCGCGTCCTGGGCGTCCGCGGCCCTCGCCACGCATGGCGACATCTTCGTCAAAGGCGCCACCCAGCCGGAGATGCTGACGTTCCTGAACGTGTTCCGCAAGATCGGCGGCGAATTCGACATCACCGACAAGGGCATCCGCTTCTGGCATCCGGGCGGCGACCTGAAGCCGGTCGCCATCGAAACGGACGTGCACCCCGGTTTCATGACCGACTGGCAGCAGCCGCTGGTGGTGGCGCTTACCCAGGCGAAGGGCCTGTCGATCGTGCACGAAACCGTGTACGAGAACCGTTTCGGTTTCACCAAACCGCTGGTGCAGATGGGCGCCACGATCCAGCTGTACCGCGAGTGCCTCGGCTCCCTGCCGTGCCGTTTCCAGCAGCGCAACTACAAGCATTCCGCGGTCATCTTCGGACCGACGCCGCTGACCGGACGCGACATCGACGTTCCCGATCTGCGCGGTGGTTTCAGCCACCTGATCGCCGCGTTGGCGGCCAAGGGACCGTCCAATGTGCAGGGCATTTCGCTGATCGACCGCGGTTACGCCGACTTCCGCGGCAAGCTGCAGGCGCTCGGCGCCGATTTCGACTGATTCGTTCGGTCGAGGGCCGGCCGTCAAGGCCGAGTCCCATATCTTCCGCCGGCATCCGCATCATGCGGATGCCGGTTTTGTTATGCATGACGGCTTGTATGATGCGTGTGTGGCTGTTTTCTGCAGCATCGCCTGATCTGTCCCGTTTTCTTGGCGCCACTGGCTTTTGTTCGTGGCTGGGGGTTCTCCGATGTGGTTAAATATGAATTAAGCGGTCGAATAGCGGTCGAATAGCGGTCGAATTGAATGGGTAGAAGACTCCTGTAATGAGGTGGATCAATGGATATCGTGGAGTTTGAAGGTATTCTCCGTGCAGGCGAAAGTTCGACCGTGGAATTCAAACGGTGCGGAGGCAATCCTGAGCATGATACTTATGAGAATTTGCTCATTCGCAAATCATGCTGGAGGTGCCATCTTCCTCGGTGTGAAGGATGATGGCACGGTATTGGGCGTTCCTGAGAAATCGGCATTAAGTATTGAACGCAATATCGCCAATGTGACTGGACAGCCACAGTCGTTCTCTCCGACGTTGTTCGTGGAAACGGAACGTTTCCAATATGACGGAAGAACCGTGATCCGTATATGGGTGCCGCCGACCTCGTCTGTATTCCGTTATAAAGGGCAGGTATGGGATCGCGTCGCGGATGCTGATAGGCGAATTGACGGTGAGATGCAGATCACACAGATGTATATTCGCAAACAGAACATATTTACGGAACAGCGGATTTACCCAGGATTGACGATTGATGATCTTGATTCGACTTTGATAGCCAGAATTCGGGCAATGGCGGGGAACAAAACCCCTGACCATCCATGGATTGGAATGGATGATCAGACATTATTGCGCAGCGCTCGTTTATATGTGCGAGACTATGGCAGCAAAGCTGAGGGATTGACATTGGCTGCTGGGCTTTTGTTGGGCAGGGATGAAGTAATTGCCGACATGCTTCCCGCATATAAAACCGACGCCGTGGTCAGGCGTGAAGATTTGGACCGATATGATGACCGGCTCATGGTGCGCACCAATCTGATTGATGCTTATGGGCAGCTTTCGGCATTCATGCGCAGGTCGTTGCCTGATCGTTTCCATACGGAACATGACACGGCTGTTAGCGCTCGTGATTGGATCATCAGAGAATTAGTGTCGAATATCCTCGTGCATCGTGAGTATTCCAGTCCTATCCCGGCTCAGATTGTTATCACGGATGAGGGAATCGAAACCCGTAATGCCAGTCGTCCGGTTTTTGAAGGCGAGATTGATTTGGATAACTTCACTCCTGTGCCTAAGAATCCCGTGATTGCCGATGTCTTTATGCAGATCGGTTTGGCTGAGGAACTGGGCAGCGGCGTAAGGAATCTCATGAAATACACAAAACTATATTCTGGGGGAGAGCCGGTGTTCAATGATGGACTGGTATTTACGGCGTTCGTACCGATTCGTGAGCGTGGGGCCGAGCGTGAAGATGCGGTTGAATGGATGGCTGGCAAAGTGGACGGCACGGTTGGTGGCATTGAAGACGCCGTTGAATATCTGTTGTCTGCGCATAGTGAGATTACAATTGCGCAAATTGCGGAATTGAGTGGTTCTGATGTTCGTGCAGTGAGACGTAAGGTTGGTAAATTGATCGAACGAGGACGTTTGGTTGCGCTGGGCAAGACCCGTAATCGTCGCTATAGGAGAGCGGGGAAATAAGTCGGGAGCCGATTTCGACTGATTCGTTCGGTCGAGGGCCGACCGTCAAGGCCGAGTCCCATATCTTCCGCCGGCATCCGCATCATGCGGATGCCGGTTTTTGTTATGCCGTGGTTGGCTATGTCGGGAACGCTCCATTCGGGTCACGCGGCCTGCTCCCTCATCGGCATGGTTTTCTGCATCATTTGACGGTAAAATGGTGCAGAAAAATGCAGGATGAGGCAGAAAGAAGAAATAAGCCGATCGCCTGTCCCGCATCGGACCTTCCACCGCCTGGGTTCCGTATCGCCGGGCGGTGGCACAATGGAAACCATGGCATCCAAAGGAAAACCGTCGCCACGTTCCGCCGTGAAACCGCTGAGCGACGCGCAAGTGGCGAAGCTCGCGGCGAAGCATCATCTGGTCGATCCCACCCATGATTTCCCGACCGGACCGCGCAAGGCCAACACCGCGGAAATCGAAGCGCAGAATCCGAAGGCGACGCGACGCCTGCTGACGGGCTGCGACCTCGTCATGCGGGGGCACAGCAAAGTGCGCGCATGGGGACTGGAACGCGTGCCGGAAACCGGTCCGTTCATCACCGCCGCGACCCACGTGACGATGTACGACGTGTTCGTGCCGATGGTCTCGATGTTCCATCAGGGGCGCAGGCCACGGTACATGGCCAAGGCGGAGATGGCCAAATGGCCGTTGATCGGCAAATGGTTCCAGCTGGTCGGCATGCAGCCGGTGCAGCGCCGCTCGGGCAAGGCCAAGGCCATCGAGGAGACGTCGATCGAGATTCTGACCTCCGGCCGCCCGCTGACCGTATGGCCGGAAGGCACGGTGACACGCGACCCGCAGAAATGGCCGATGAGCATGAAGAACGGCGTCGGCGTGATCGCGCTTGAGGCGTCACGGCGTCTGGGGTATCAGATTCCGCTGTACTGCGCCGTGACCTGGGGCGCGGCGAGCATCAACCATTGGTGGCCATGGCCGCGCAAGAACGTGGTCATGTGCTTCGATGCCGCGCTCGACTACGCCGATCTGCTCGAAGGCTCCGACTCCTGGAACGGGGAAGTGCCGGCGGCGCTCGCCGACGAGCTGACGCGCCGCATCCGCGTGCGCATGACCGAGATCATGGCGGAGATCCGCGGCGAGCAGGCCCCCGACGGATATTGGGATTACCGCACCATGAGCCGGGTGAAGGAAGCGTAGGCCGCGCATGCAGGCCGCATAGACGGACGCGCACGCGCACCGCAGTAATCTGAGTGTGCGTGGTCGGCGGTAGCATGAGGGCGGATACTTTGAATGCGAGTCCGCAACAATCCAAGGAGCGAATATGGCGAATGTAACGGTGTTGGGCGCAGGTGCTTGGGGAACGGCTTTCGGACGGGTGCTTGCCGACGCGGGCAATGACGTGACCATGTGGGCCATCGAACCGGAGATCGTCGAGGGAATCCGCGACCACCATTACAACGGCGTGCGCCTGCCCAGCGTGAAGAAGCTGCCGGACAACATGACCGCGACGGGTGACCGCGCCGAGGCCGTGGCGGATGCCGACATCGTGGTCGTCGCCATCGCGGCGCAGTTCGCGCGGGTGGCGCTGGCCGAATTCAAAGGGCTCATTCCCGACCACGCGCTGGTGGCGTCGCTGATGAAGGGCATCGAACGCACCACGGGCAAGCGCATGGACGAGGTCGTCAAGGAAACGCTGGCATTGCCGGATGATCGGTTCGCCGCGATTTCCGGACCGAATCTCAGCAAGCAGATCGCGGACCGCCAGCCCGCGGCCACCGTCGTGGGCTGCGCCGACATCGACAACGCGCGCACAATCGCGGCCGCCTGCACCACCGACTACTTCCGCCCCTTCGTGACCCGTGACGTGATTGGCCTGGAGATGTGCGGATCGCTGAAGAACGTGGTCGCCTTGGCCGTCGGCATGGCGCGCGGCGCCGGCTACGGCGAGAACACCGCCGCCATGATCGAGACCCGCGGCCTGGCCGAACTGACCGCGTTGGGCGCGGCCGCGGGCGCCGACCCGAAGACCTTCGCGGGACTGGCCGGCGTGGGCGACCTGATCGCCACCTGCGGTTCCCCATTGAGCCGCAACTACACGTTCGGCGCCAACCTCGGCAAGGGGCTGAGCGTCGAGGAGGCCACCAAGGCAAGCAACGGCGTCGCCGAAGGCGTGCCGACCACCGACGCGGTGGTCGCGCTTGGCAAGCAGTATGGCGTGCCGACGCCGCTCGCCACTGCCATGAGCCATGTGCTCACCGACGGCATCTCCTGCGCGCAGATGCTGTCCGAGCTTTTCGGCGAAGGCATCAGCGAGGAATAAGCGATACGCGCTGAACGGCCGTGCGTGAATGTCCCGCGATACGTGGGATGCATGGTTTGCGGACCATGAACCAGCGTGCTTCGGGAATACCGGTGTGTAGCGGTTTGCTAGTATGCTAAGGCATGTTTTGTGGAGTCGCCGGGAGGTCTGCCCGGCGCGAGACTAAGGACAAAGGGCTGAACATGGCTAAGAAGCGCATTGTGGTGATGTACGGCGGCAAGGCCGATGAGCATTCGATCTCCTGCATTTCCACGGCCGGTGTGCTGCGCGCGTTGGATACCGATATATTCGAGCCGATTCCCGTGGGCATCACGAAGGACGGCCAGTGGATCGTCGACGGCGAGGATCCGCGCGGCTGGAATATGGACGAGGGACTGCCCGTCGTGAAGAAAACCGACGGCGCCAAGGACGTGGTGCTGGATGTGGCACTCGGCCAGGATGGTTTCTTCGCCCGCGAATCCGACGGCACGCTGACCTCGCTCGGCCATGTGGACGCGGTGCTTCCGGTGCTGCACGGGCCATTCGGCGAGGATGGCACCATCCAGGGCCTGTTCGAAATGATGGACGTGCCGTACGTCGGCTGCGGCGTGCTTGCTTCCGCGGCATGCATGGACAAGCACTACACGAAGGTGCTGCTCGCCGCCGCCGGCATTCCGGTCGCTCCCGGCGTCACGCTGGATGCTCGCGAATACGATGCGGCATCCGAATTCGCGGCCAACGGCGAGACGATCCTCGCCGAGGTCCAGAAGGCCGGACTGCAGTACCCGCTGTTCGTGAAGCCGTCCCGCGCGGGATCCAGCTTCGGCGTGACCAAGGTGGAGCGTGAAGGCGACGCCGCGGAACTCGCCGCGGCCGTGTTCGAGGCATCGCACCACGATTGGCGCGTGCTGGTGGAGCAGGGCATCGACGCGCGCGAGATCGAATGCGCGGTGCTGTGCCCCAAGGCCGGCGAGGAACCGCAGGCCAGCTGGCCGGGCGAGATCGTGCTCGACAAGCGCGCCGAGGGCGACGACCAGTTCTACGACTTCGACAGCAAGTACATGGACTCCGCCGCCAGCCACGTGGAAGTGCCCGCCAGCCTGCCCGAAGAGACGCTGAACCGCGTGCGCGAGACCGCCAAGAAGGCGTTCGTCGCGGTCGACGGCGCCGGACTGAGCCGCGTGGACACCTTCGTGACCAAGGACGGCGAGGTGATGGTCAACGAGATCAACACCATGCCGGGATTCACCCCGATCTCCATGTATCCCAAGGCATGGGAGGCCACCGGCGTGAACTACACCGACCTCATCACCACGCTGATCGAAGGCGTGCTGCGCTGAGATTCCCGTGGTGGTCCTTGACGTCATAGCCGCGTCATAACCGCATGGCCGATGATGCGATGCTCCATCTGTGGCCATCGCCGCTGCGGATGATGGCAGCGAATCCAAGCTGATATTCAGCAAACTGGTATTACAGTGTTGAATATCAGCTTTTTCGTATGCACGTATCGTAAGGCGAATCATGACGCTTCCGCAGCAACCAGCGCAACCTCAGCAGCCCCAGCCTCGGCCGCAGTCTCAGTCTCAGCTTCAGTTTCAACCTCAGTCTCGACCTCGGCAACCGGAGAATCCGTCGTTCCAGCAGCCACAGCCGGAGACCCCGCCGGTCCAACAGCCGCGGCAACCTCAGCCCCAGCAACAGCCATCCCCGCAACAGCCGCGCCAGCAATTTGCCATGCAGCAGCTCCAGCCGCCGTCCTTGCCGGCGGACCCATATGCGGAATGGCTCATGCGTGTACGCCGCGCATTCTCCCGAATCGGTGGAGCGCTGTGCGTCATGATCGTCATCTGGTACGCGCTCGCCACTGTGCTTTCCGGCGTGCTGTACACGGCGCTCCATACCGCGAATATGCCGAATTGGGCGTCGTATGTGGCCTCGGGCGCGCCATTGTATCTGTTGGCGATGCCGGTGGCGGTGCTGATCATGCGCAAACTCCCCGTGGTGGAAACACGCGCTTTCGACATGAAACCAAGCCTGTTCCTCAAACTGCTGGTGATGTGCTTCCCTCTGATGTACGTGGGCAGCATCATAGGCAATTTCCTGGCGGAGGCATTGTCGGACGGCAAGGCCAGCGACGCCGTCAGCGATCTGGCCATGCAGCTGGACGTATGGAACGTGGTGTTCCTGGTCATCATCGGCCCGATATTCGAGGAATGGATCTTCCGCAAGGAAATCATCGGCCGCGCCCGCCGATATGGTGAGAAAACGGCCATCGTGTTCTCCGCGCTCGCATTCGGCCTGTTCCATATGAACCTGTTCCAGTTCTTCTACGCATTCGCCTTGGGACTGGTCTTCGGCTACGTGTACGTCCGCACCAGCAAGCTGCGGTATTCGATCGCCATGCATATGATCATCAACTTCAACGGGGGTGTGCTCGCCCCATGGGTGATCACCCGCGTCGATACCCGGCAGATGGAAAGCATGGCGGAACAATTGGAAGGCGGAAACTCCGCCATGGCGACCGCGTGGCTGGAACAGAACCTTCCCTCGCTGGCGGTTGCGGGAGTCTACTTCGTGGTCTACTTGGCCGTGCTCATCGCCGGCGTCGTGCTGTTGGTGCGCGAACGCAGGCGCTTCGAATTCTATACCGCGCCCGAGGAGCTGCCGCGCGGACTGCGCGCGAAGACGGCGTGCGGAAACGTGGGCGTGATCACGTTCATCGTGCTCGCCGTGCTGCTGACCGCCATCAATCTGCTGGCGTGATCACTCCGCGTCCTCGTCCGAGGCGACGGTCTCGGACGAGGCGAAACGTCATCGAGAAGTGATCACTCCGCGTCCGCGTCCGTGTCCTCGTTCGCAGCGATGGCACGGTGTTCCAAATACGGCGAGCTCGCGATCGCCTGCGCCACCGCATCCGCCATGGTGGACAGCAGC
>ERZ808246.389-NODE-389-length-37717-cov-3.926584_pt1 | contig 37717 bp, 44 predicted proteins | sample MGYA00521083_ERZ808246 | MGnify/ENA primary metagenome ERZ808246 (study PRJEB31516, sample SAMN03275577) | gut metagenome | biome: mammalia-associated habitat; material: feces | host: Papio cynocephalus | place: Kenya | collected 2012-07-07 ...
AGGCAATGCCGAAATCGGCCACCTTCACGCTGCCGTCCCGCAGGACCATGATGTTTTGGGGCTTGATGTCCCGGTGGATGATCCCCCGGCTGTGGGCGTGCTCCAGGGCGCGCATGATCTGAATGATAAAGTGCAGGGACTCCCGCCAATCCATTTCGCCCCGGCGGGCCATATACTGCTTCAGGGTAATGCCGTCGATGAGCTCCATGACGATATACTCTGTGTCGCCGCTGGTGGAGACGTCATAAACGGATACAATATTGGGATGGGAAAGCTGCGCCACGGCCTGGCTCTCGTCCCGAAAGCGGCGGCGGATCTCCTCATTTTCGGCCATGTCGGCCTTCAAGATCTTGATAGCCACCATGCGGTTGAGCCGGTGGCACTTGGCCCGGTATACATTGGCCATACCGCCGGAGCCGATCAACTCGATGATCTCGTAGCGGTTATCCAGCATTTTTCCTATGTATTTATCCATAATGCAGTCTCCTTTAAATGTTCTTGAGCAGGATCGCCGTGACATTATCCGGCGCGCCGCGGCTTGCGGACAGATCCACCAGTCTTTTCAGGCAGTGTTCGGGCTCCTCCGTGTGGACCACCTCAAACAGCAGCTCCTGGTCGCTGACGGTATTCACCAATCCGTCCGTGCATAAAAGCAGATAGTCTCCCTGCTTCCATTTATAGGTAAATTCATCATCCTGTACGCTCTCCTCCGGCCCCAGGGCCCGGGTGATCAGATTCCGCCCCGGGTGCTTTTTGGCCTGCTCCGCGGTCATGTTTCCCTGCTCCACCATGGAACTCACCAGGGAATGGTCCCGGGAGATCTGCCGGATGCCCGTGCTTGAGAGCAGATAGGCTCTGCTGTCGCCCACATTGCTGATGAGAATGTCCTCACCCCGTATGATGGCGGCCACCAGCGTGGTGCCCATGCCATGCACGGCGGGTTCCTCCTGCCCCCGGCGGCGGATGGCGTCATTGGCCGCCGCAATGGCAAAGCCGGAGACCTCCTTCAGCTGGTCCATCGTCATGTGGCTGCGGAGATTTGCCTCCATCTGCTTTCGGTAGGTCTGCACCGCCAGCTGGCTGGCCACTGCCCCTCCGGCAGCGCCGCCCATGCCGTCGCAGACCACCGCGGCGGTATATTCGCCGATCAGCATCGTCTCATAGGCGTCCTGATTTTCATGCCGCACAAGGCCGATGTCCGATATGCTCCAGATTCTCATGGTTCCCCGGCTCCCCCCTCTTCTTCCATAGCCTTGCGGCGCAGCTGGCCGCAGGATGCGTCAATATCTCCGCCCAGGCTCCGCCGCACCGTGGCGGTGACGCCGTGGGATTCCAGTCTTTTTTGAAAGGCCGCCACCCGGCGGCTTGGCTTAAAGGGGCTCTCCACCACATCGTTCAGCGGGATCAGATTCACATGGCCCGGCATGCCCGCCAGCTTCCTTGCAATGAGGTCCGCCTGCCAGTCGTGGTCATTCACACCGTCGATCATGGCATATTCAAAGGAAATGCGCCGCCCGGTGATCTGAAAATACCGGTGGCAGGCGGCAAACAGCTCCTCCACATCATATTTCCGGTTCACCGGCATAATGCGGGATCTCGTCTCCGAATCCGGCGCATGGAGGGACACGGAAAGCGTCAGCTGCAGATGCCGCTGCGCCAAAAACTCAATGCCCGGGATCACGCCGCAGGTAGACAGGCTTATGTGCCGCATGCCGATGTTCAGCCCGTCGGGATGGTTCACCAGCTCCAGAAACTTCAGCACGTTTTCCCGGTTATCCAGGGGCTCCCCGATGCCCATGAGCACGATGTTGGAGATCTCCCGCCCGGAGTCCAGCTGGGTAAACAGCACCTGGTCCAGCATCTCAGACGGCGTCAGGTCCCGCACCCGCCCGGCAATGGTGGACGCGCAGAAGGCGCAGCCCATGCGGCATCCCACCTGGGAGGAGATGCACACGGTGTTGCCGTGGTGGTACTGCATGAGAACCGTCTCGATACAGTTTCCGTCCTGCAGCTCCCAGAGGTATTTGATGGTGCCGTCCAGCCGGGAATCCTGCTTTCTTGCCACCGTGGGCGCCGTAATGCGGCAGTCGGCCGCCAGCTTGGCCCGGAGCGCCTTGGAGAGATTGCTCATCTCGTCAAAGGACCGCGCTCCCCGATGCAGCCAGGAAAACACCTGCTTGGCCCGGAAGGCCGGCTCCCCCAGCTGGTGGAAGTATTCGCCCATTTCCTCCAGGGTCATGGATTTTATGTCAACCAAGTAAGTCTCCCTCCCGATCGGTGTTTTTAGTCCTTTCTGCGCATGCGGCAGATGTAAAATCCGTCCGTTCCGCTGCGCTGGGGCCACAGGGTCAGCCGTCCCTCGCAGCGCCCGATGGGCAGCGGCAGGGTAAACGGCGTCATTTCAAATTCGGGGTGTGCCTGCAAAAAATCATCCGTCACGGCTTCGTTCTCCTCCGGCAGCACCGTACAGGTAGAGTATACCAGTACGCCGCCGGGCCGCACATATTCGCATACATTGTCCAAAATCGCCCGCTGGATCTCCGGCAGCTGTCCCAGCTCCTTGGGATCCTTGTAGCGGATGTCGGGCTTCTTGCGGATGATCCCCAGGCCCGAGCAGGGCACGTCGGCGATGACCACATCCGCCGCCCGGTCCCAGGCCGCATGGTGCTCCCGGGCGTCAGCCAGCATGGTGCGGATGCACCCGATGCCCAGGCGCTGGGCGCCGCTGTCGATGAGCTTCAGCTTGTGCGGGTGGATGTCGCAGGCGATGATCTCGCCCTCTCCCTCCATGGAAATGGCGGCGGCGAAGGACTTCCCTCCCGGTGCGGCGCATACGTCCTGCACCCGGTCGCCTTTCTTGGCCCCGGCCACCACCGACACCAGGTGCGCGGCGGCATCCTGCACCAGGAAGCGCCCTTCCGCGAAGGCCGGCAGCCGCTCCAGATTGCCCGTGCCGCTCACGGTGAAGCAGTGCTCCAGCCACGAGTGGCGCTCCACCGCGATCCCCGCCTGCTTCAGCTCCTCCACCAGGGCCTCATCATCGGTCTTGAGCAGGTTCGTATGGATGGTTGTGGGGACGATCTCGTTGTTCCCCCGCAGGAACTGCTCCACCTCCTCGGGTGGCAGGAGCTCCAGCAGTCTTTTCACCAGCCACAGCGGGTGGCTGTATCGGATGGACAAATACTCCGCCGTGCCGCCGCAGCGTATCTCCGGCATATTCATCCAGTTGGTCACAAATTTCCGCAGTACGGCGTTGACCATGCCGGCCGCCCGGGGCCGGCCGTTTCGCCGGCACATCTCCACCGCCTCGTTTACGGCGGCCCGGTGGGGGATCTTGTCCATGAACAGGATCTGATACCCGCCGATGCGCAGGATGTTGCGGATCACCGGCTCCAGCCTGTGGGCCTTCTGCACGCAGTAGCAGGAGATATAGTAGTCCAGCAGCGTGCGGTTTTGGATCACGCCGTAGGCCAGTCTTGTAGCCAGGGCCGCCTCCCGGCCCTCCAGCCCGTTTTTGGCAATGGTGCGCTTGAGGCTGCCGTCGGACCAGGCATTGGCCCGCTCCACCTGCATCAGCACCTCCAGCGCCGTATCCCGGGCGGTCATTTTTCTATTCTCGCTCATTTTCCCGTCTCAATGGGATGGCCCCGGAGATAATCCGCCGCCATCATGCGCTTGCCGCCCTCGGCCTGCATTTCCAGGATCCACAGGCTGCATCCGTCGCCGCAGGCGATCTCCAGTCCCCGCTTTCCGGCGGTCAGGATCGTCCCGGCTCCGGCGTTTGTTTTTTCGCCGATCTTTGTTTTAAAGATCTTCACTTTTTTCCCGCCCAGCTCCGTGCTGGCGCAGGGCCAGGGGATCAGTCCCCGCACCTGGTCGTGCAGCTTTTGGGCGGGCTTGGTCCAGTCCATGGGCGAGAGCTCCTTGCTCAGCATGGGCGCGTAGGTAAAGGCGCTGTGATCCTGAGGCGTCCGGGGCGCCGTGCCGTTTGCCAGCTGCGCCACGGCCTCCTCCAGGGCGTCCGCGCCCAGCAGCGCCAGGCGGTGGGTCAGCTCCTGTGCGTTCTCATCGGGAAGGATCTCCGTTTTCTTCACGCAGATGATGTCTCCGGCGTCCAGCTCCTTAGCCATGTGCATAATGGTAACGCCGGTTTCCCTGCACCCGTCCAAAATGGCCCAGTTGATGGGCGCAGCCCCCCGGTACTGGGGCAGGATGGAGGAATGTACGTTGATGGACCCCAGGGGCGGCACCGCCAGAATGTCCTCCGGCAGGATACGCCCGTAAGCCGCCACCACCGTCAGCTCCGGCTGCAGCTTTTTCACGATCTCCAGGGCGCTGCCGTCCCGCATTTTTGTGGGTTGATAAACCTCCAGGCCATGTGTCAAGGCGTATTCCTTTACAGGTGAGAAGGTCATTTTCATGCCCCGGTTCTTGGGCTTATCCGGCTGTGTGAATACGCCGCAGATCTCGTGGCCGGTCTCCACCAGGCGTCTGAGCTGCTCCACGGCGAACTCCGGCGTTCCCATAAATAGAATTCGCATCCTTAGTCCTCGCTTTCCTCCTGCCGGCGGATGAACTCCTGCAGCTCCTCCTCGGTCATCAGGTGGTCCGTGTGCTCAATGAACAGATGCCCGTCCAGATGCTCGATCTCGTGGCAGAAGCACCGGGCCGTTAGGTCGGAATCCTCCACCTCAAAAAAGTCGCCGTTTCTGTCCTGGGCCCGAACGCGCACCACCTCCGGGCGGGTGACGATGCCGTACTTTCCCGGTACGCTCAGGCAGCCCTCCAGGCCCGTCTGCTCCCCATCGGTAAAAATGATCTCGGGGTTCACCAGCTCAATGACCTCGTCATCCTCGTTCAGCACCACACACACGCGGCGCAGAATGCCCACCTGGGGCGCAGCCAGGCCCACGCCGCCGGAATCCAGCAGCGTGTCCGTCATGTCGTCCAGCAGCGTGTGCAGACGGCCGTTAAAATCAGTAACCGGGCGGCAGACCTTGGTCAGGCATTCGTCGCCCTGCAGAACGATCTTTCGCAGTGCCATAATTCATCCTCCATCATGCGTTCAATTCATGCGGTTGCACTCTGCAAAAATATGCAGGGTGCGGTTTTCGTTTCTCTTGGCAAATTCCTTCATGTAGGCCGCCAGCAGCCTCCGCACCGGCGCGGTGCATTTCCCCACCACCGTGATGCGGTAGCGGTAGCGGTTGTTCACCTTCACAACGCTGGCCGGCGCAGGCCCCAGTACCTCCAGGTCCACCCCGGCGTAGGGCTCCCGGGAAACGGCCCGGCGCAGGCTGTCCCGCACCTGTGTGCAGGCCCGGCGCACATCCGCCTCCTCCGGTCCGGTCACCGTCAACACCGTCTCATCGGCAAAGGGCGGCTCCCGCCGGATCCGCCGCAGGTCGATCTCCCGCCGGAAGAAGCTCTCGTAATCCTGGGCCGCGGCGTTGCGCAGCACCTCGTTTTCCGGCGTGTAGGTCTGGATAATCGCCCGGCCCGCTTTGCTGCCGCGTCCGGCCCGGCCCACCACCTGCGTCAGCAGCACAAATGTGCGCTCCGCCGCCCGGTAGTGATCCACATACAGTGACTGGTCCGCCGCCAAAACACCCACCAGCGTCACATTATCAAAATCCAGTCCCTTGGCCACCATCTGCGTGCCCAAAAGGATCGGAATTTTTTCCTTTTCAAATTTTTGCAGCATTTTTTCATGCTGCGTTCCCACGGAATCCGCGTCCATCCGCAGGATGGGCGTGTCCGGAAACAGCTCCCGCAGCTCCTGCTCCACCTTCTGTGTGCCGGAGCCAATGGGCTTAAACGGTTCTCCGCATTGGGGGCAGTCCGGTGCAAAGGGCTCGGAATAGCCGCAGTAGTGGCACATCATCCGCCGGTTGGCGGAGTGATAGGTCAGATACACGCTGCACCGGGGGCATTGGGGCACATATCCGCAGCCGGGGCAGATCATCTGCCGGCTGTTGCCCCGCCGGTTCAGAAACAGGATCGTCTGCTGCCCCAGCTTTAGATTTTCCCGGATCTCCTCGTACAGTCGGCGGCTGATGGATGTATAGTTCCCCTGCTTCAGCTCCTGCCGCATGTCCACCAATGAGACCTGCGGCAGCGCGTTTTCATTATACCGCTTTCGCAGCAGGGACAAATGGTAGTCGCCGGTCTGGGCCAGGTAGGCCGTTTCCACCGTAGGGGTCGCCGACCCCAGCACCAGCCATGCACCCTCCTTGGCGCAGCGGTACTTGGCAATGTCCCGGGCGTGGTAGCAGGGCGGCTTTTCCGACTCATAGGAGCCCTCCTGCTCCTCGTCTATCACGATCATACCCAGGTCCGGCAGCGGCGCAAACACCGCCGACCGGGTACCCAGCACGATCTTCGCCAAGCCCTGGCGGATGCGCTTATACTGGTCATACCGCTCGGCAATGCCCAGGGCGCTGTGCAGCAGTGCAACGTCCTCCCCAAAATACATGGAAAACCGCTGCATCATTTGCGGGGTCAGGGCGATCTCCGGCACCAGGATCATAGCCCGTTTCCCTTCCTCCAGCAGCCGGCGGGCCAGGCAGATGTAAACCTCCGTTTTTCCGCTTCCCGTAACGCCCTGCAACAGCGTCACCCCGGGTTTGCCGCCGTGTATATGCTGCAGGATCTCGTCGTAGGCGGCCTGCTGCTCCTGGTTCAGCCGAATTTCCGGCGCCTGCTGAGCCGCCGGGCGCAGCTGCACCCGGAACGTCTCCTGTTCCCGCAGGGACAGGATCTCCGCCTTTTCCATCTGCGTCACCGCCTGGCGACTCACGCCGGTAAAATACAGCAGTTCGTGGAGGGATGTCTCCCCGTTTTGCAGGAGGAAGGACAATGCAGCGGCCTGTCGGGGCGCTTTTTTCTTTTCCCGGATCAGCTCCGCTGCCTCATCGGCCGCAATGGCCAGGGAGACCCGCTTGTCCGTCTTGTCCCTTGCACGGCGGCTGGATTCCCGGCGGCAGACCACCAGGCCCAGCCCCTCCATTTTTTGCAGCATTTCCCGCGCCCGGGGCTGCGCCGCCTGCAGATCGGAGAAGGATTGCTCCTTCTCCCGCAGCATGTCCAGCAGCGCCCGCTCTTTGTCCGAGAGGGTCTCCTCCTCCGGCTCACGCCGCAGCGTCCACATCTCCCGGTGCTGATACCACAGGCCGATGGGCAAGATCGCATGCAGCGCGTCGTAAAAGGTGCAGAAGTATCGCTGGCACATCCACAGCCCCAGCCGGATCTGCTCCCGGGAGAGCTGCGGCGTTTCGTCCAGCAGCGCCTCCACCGCCTTCAGCGGCCGGTCCGGCAGCCCGGGCTCCACGGCCAGCACCATCCCCTCCGAGCGTCGGTTTCCCCTCCCGAAGGGCACGGTGACCCGCATCCCGGGGCGGACCTCCATGCCATCGGGTACCAGGTAGTCATAAGGCTTGTCTATGGCAAAGGTAGCCGCTTCTATTGCGATTTTGGCGATCTGCGCCATGGTGTCAGCCTCCTGCAGCGGGTGGTTACTTATCGGTGTCGATCACCGTGTCAATGGTAGATGCGTCAAACAGGCCCTCGGCCACCTCGTTGATGGCCATGGTCACGGGCTTTTCCTCCAGGATCTCCCCGTTCGCCTCTGCCTCCTGGGCGATCTGGCGGGCGCGGCGCGCCACCACGTTCACCATCATGTAGCGGTTGGGAATGTACTCAGTGAGCTTTGTCATAGCGGGATACAGCATCATAATAATCAACTTCCTATCTGCCTTTCGGCGAAAAATTATAACTTATTCAACCAGGAGCTTTTCGATCCTGTCAACAGACTTGCAGTGCTCGGCGCAGAGGATGGACTTCAGCTGAAACACGGCGTTCTCCACGGTGTCGTTGACCACGAAGTAATCGTACCGGTCGGCCATTTTCAGCTCCACCTTGGCCCGCAGCAGCCGCTTCTGCACCTTGTCCTCGTCGTCCGTTCCCCGGGCGGTGAGGCGCCGCTCCAGCTCGGCCCAGGACGGCGGTGCGATGAAAATGCGCACGGTCTCCGGCCGCTTGGCGCACACCTGCTGCGCTCCCTGGATCTCAATGTCCAAAATCACATCCCGGCCCTGGTCCATGGCGGCATCCACGAACTTCTTGGGTGTCCCGTAGAAGTTGCCCACGTACTCTGCGTACTCCAAAAATGCATCCTCCTCGATCATCCTGTGGAAGTTCTCCGGCTCGATAAAATGATAATGTATGCCGTCCAGCTCCCCCTCCCGGGGTCCACGGGTCGTGGCGGAAACGGAAAAATACAGGTCCGGGTACTCCTTGAGCAGCTCGTTGAGAACAGTGCTCTTGCCCACGCCGGATGGGCCCGAAATAATGAATGTTTTTCCCCTGGTCAAAGCAATTCCTCCTGTGTAAAGTCTTCTATCTTCATCCCCAAACGGGGCGCCATTTTCTCTGTGGTCAGCGCGGACAGCACCACATGGTCGCTGTCCATAATGAGCACCGCCGCTGTTTTTCGCCCGTAAGTTGCGTCAATAAGCATTCCGCTGTCCCGGGATTCCTGGATCAGCCGCTTCACCGGCGCCGAGTCGGGGCTGACGATGGCAATGAGCCGCTGGGCGGAGATCAGATTGCCAAATCCGATGTTAATAAGATCCATCCGCCGTCCCTCACTCGATGTTCTGCACCTGCTCGCGGATCTTCTCCACCTCGGCCTTCATGTTCACCACATCCCGTGCGATGGTCAGATCGTTGCACTTGGAGCCGATGGTGTTGCACTCCCGGTTCACCTCCTGGATGAGGAAATCCAGCTTCCGTCCCACGGGCTCGTCTCCGGAAAGCATGGTGCGCAGCTGCGCCAGATGGCTCCGCAGCCGCACGGTCTCCTCGTCCACGGCGATCTTGTCGGCAAAGATAGCCGCCTCGGTGAGGATCCTGCTCTCGTCGATGGTGGTGGACTGCAGCACCTCCCGCATTTTCGCCTCCAGCCTGGCCCGGTATTCGGCCACGGTCTGGGGGGAGCGCTCCTCCACCTTGCCCACAACGGCCTCGATGGTGTCCGCCCGGCCCGCAATGTCCTGGCATAGCTTTTCGCCCTCCACGGAGCGCATCTGCCGGTGGGCGGCCAGGGCCTCCTCCAGCACGGCGCAGATGTCGGCGGAGATCATCTCCAGGTCCTCCTCCGCCTTGGTCACCGTCAGCACATCGGGGAATTTCGCCAGCGCCGCCGGGGAGAGGTCGCTCGGCAGCACAAACATCTCCTGCAGCCGGGACAAGGCCTCGTAGTAGCTCTTTGCCAAGGGCTCATTGACCTGCACCACCGTCTGATCCGCCTCCACGGCGTCCATGGTGACGAACACGTCCACCTTTCCCCGGGAAATGGACTTCTGCACCAGCGCCTTCATGGCGTCCTCGGCAAAAATATAGGCTCTCGGCATTTTCACCGTGCAGTCCAGGTAGCGGTTGTTCACGGAGCGCACCTCCACGGTAATGCTCCGCCCGTTGCGCTCCTGCTTTGCGCGGCCGTAGCCGGTCATACTTCTGACCATATTCATTCCTCCTCCAATATCTCAGCAGCAGTAGAAAAACCGTACCCCAGCGCCGGCCAGGCAGTTCACGCAGATCAGTGCGCCGCATATCCGGGTGCAGGCGTCGCCTCCGAATGCGGCGGTGGACCGGTTTCCGTAGCCATTGGGCCGATAGGTCGTTCCCTGCCCCGTCAGAATGTCCAGCGCGCGCCGGTATTCCGGATTGTTGGGGTTCATCTGCACCGCGGTCTCATAGTACCGCTTGGCCTCGTCCATCCAGCCTCTGCGATAGCAAATGGCGCCCTTTAGGAAATTCCACTCGGCGTTATGGTCGCTCATGGCGTTGAGCAGCTCCTCGGCCAGATTCAGCTCTCCCTGGGCGATGCTCATGCGCACCCGGGCAAAGGCCGGGTCGCCGCCGTAGCTGCCGCCATAGGCGCCGTAGGGGTTCTGTCCATAGGGATTGCGCCCATAGCCGCCATAGGGATTCTGTCCCGCGCCTCCGTTTTTGCGCATGGACTGCACTTCCTCGTAGGCCTCGTTGATCTCCTTCATCTTCTCCTGGGCCACATCGGCCAGGGGCGAGTCATGGTAATTGTCCGGATGATACTTCCGGGCCAGGTTCCGGTAGGCCTTTTTCACTTCTTCATCTGTAGCGGAGCTGGGTACACCCAGCACCTCATAGGGGTCACGCATTATTGGGTCCTGCCTTTCCTTTGGCGTTCTCTGTTTCTTGTATACTTTTGAAAGGTCCCGTTGAGCACGGCGCTGCCCACCGCATACAGTCCCTCATAAACCACGCTTTCAATGATCCGCCTCCAGCAGCCGAAATCGGCCAGCTCAAAGGCCGCCGCCATGGTGCGGATGGAGGCATCCAGTGTCGCCGCCGCCCGCTCCCGGTCCTCCGGCTGCAAGGCCCCGTCCCGGGTCTCGTAGCGCAGCAGCAGGGGGTTATAATTGCCGCTCCTGCTGTCCTCCTTCAGGTCATCCAGCGCATCTACCAGGTAGATCCACCGTCCCAGATGGTACAGCAGCTCCTCCAGCACCCGGCGCTTCACGCCCTGGGGGGCCAGGGCCGCCGTGTCCCGCAGCAGCAGCGCAAAGGCGTCCGCCGCCGCATCCGGAACGGCGCATTTCTCCCGTTCCAGGGCCGAGAGCTTGTCCAGATGCGTTCGGATCCGTTCGTCCAGCTCCGGCCGCAGCGCTTTCGCCTTTCGGTATGCCCGGCGCAGCAGCAGGGACAGGAATCGGTACTTCCATCCGCCCCAAAAGCCGTGATCTGCCACGCCGTCCCGCAGCTGCCACCAGGTCAGCAATACGCTCACATCCGCCGCCGCGTCCAGCGCCTCCGTCTCTTCGCAGAAGCATCTGGGACGGACCGGATGGACCAGGCACCGTTTTTCTCCGCACCGGGGCGTCTCCCCGTCAGACAGGAGCATCGCAAGAAATACCAGGTCGTAGTTTAGGATCATCCGGGCAGACAGGCCATACCGCCTGCCCAATGTGTGGCACAGGCCGCAGTAGCACGCCCGATACAGCTGCAGCTCCTCTCCGTTTAGCTTATCCGGAGAGATGTGTACATATCCAAACATCAGAACAGGCGCACAATGGTATAAGTCAGCACCTCGTGGCGTTTGGCATATCGGTCATAGAACACGCTGGGCACGAAGGCGGCAGCAGCGGCGGCAATGGCGATGATGTAGCGTGTGCCCTCCGCCAGTCCTTCCGACAGGAAGTACCCCAGCAGAAAGCCGACCACCGGCAGCAAATAAACCAGTGCCACCACGCCCAGCAGCTTTTTCGTCTCGCTCTGGACCACCACCTTGTCCCCCGGCTCCACGCCGACGGGGTCGCTGGCCCGGACCTGGATGGCCGCTCCGGTCATGCCACAGCCGGCGCACTCCTCGCAGTCATGTCCGCAGGCGGACTTGCGGGGCACGGAAATTTCCACAAAGCCCGGCTCCAGTTTTCTTTTTACAGTTGCGATCTGTGTCATGTAGTTTCCCTTTCGTTTTCGCCGGCCCCGCCGGGATCCAGCCGCACATTTACCTGGTAGTTGCCCTTGGCGCTGATATGGTCATAGCCGTTCACCACGATGTTCACCGGCAGGGTGTATTCACCGGCTGTGCTCAGCTTGCTGAAATCCACTACCGCCACGACCTGCTCATCGGTGATGGCGGCGATCTCATCCGCCAGGCCCCGGATGGTCACCTGGATGCTCTCGGTGGTACACTGCCCGGTAAAGCCTTCCCGCACCCGCTCCACAATAAACCGATTCACGGTCACGGTTTTCTCCGTAACGCCCGTCACGGTGAATGTCACCGTAGCGCTGTGATTGTCGCCCACCAGCTCTGTATCCTCCGGCGGGATGATCTCGTAATACAGCGTCTGGGACTGGGAAATATCCTGCAGGTATATGGTATCCAGGGCAATGGAATCGATGGCATCCAAAACGTCCTTTTCGCCCGCCAGGGTAACGGACTTAGGCGCGATGGTGTAGCTGGTCTGCTCCAGAGTGGAGCCCGCCGACTCCTTCACCACGATCTCCAGCGGCACCTCCTTGGTGGTCTTCACCGGCACCCTCACCTGCACCAGCTTCACGGCCGGGCGAATGGCAGAGTTGTCCACGGCGATGTCGTTGTAGTCATACAGGGTAAAGCCCACGGCGTTTTCATAGGACTTATCCGCGTCACTTATATCCACCGTCAGCTTGGCGTAGCTGATGTTCACCAGGTCGTCCCGCTGGCCGTGGAGCAGGACCTTGTCAATATCCAGGATCGGCTCCTCGGCATAGAAGCCCTTCTTGGGGGTGCCCACCACCTCGCACTGGACCGGCACCTCCGTGGAGTAAAGCTCGCCCACAGTCACCGTGACCCGATATGCGCTGGCCCAATCTACGGAGATGGAGTTTTTGGCCACGCCGTCGGGATAGACCACCTGATAGCTCAGAGTCTGGGTGCCCACCTCCGAAACGGTGCTGGTGTCTGCCACGATGCGTATATCCTTCTTGTCGATCTTGCGAAGCTGGCGGCGCGGGCCCTTCAGCGTCAGGTCGATGGTCGTGTCATAGCCGGACAGCAGCATAAGTCCTCTGTCGGCCAGGGTCGTGCTCTCTCCGGAGAATTCCACCGGAATATTCCGCACCGTCATGGGGACGCTGGGGGCACGCACCGTGTCCACATAGAGCCAGATGGCAATGGCGGCCACAATGGATGCCGCAACGCGTACAGCCTTACGTTTTTTACTCATCCTCGCCGCCCCCCTTCTTTTGGCGCAGCCGGCCCAGCAGCCGGGAGCTTTTCTGCGACTGTCCCTCCGGTTCCGTGGCGGGCATCAGCTCGTTTTTCAGCAGCTTCTCCAGTGTCTCGGGCATGAGGTGCCGCTTGAGCATCCCGCCGATTGCTACGGAAATAGAGCCCGTCTCCTCGGAGACGATCACCACCACCGCGTCGGAATTTTCGCTCATACCGATACCCGCCCGGTGGCGCATGCCCAGATCCCGGCTGAGATTCACGTTTTTAGACAGCGGCAGCATGCACCCGGCGCCCAGAATCCGCCCATTACGGATGATGACCGCGCCGTCGTGCATAGGCGCCTTCACGAAGAAAATGTTTTTCAGCAGCTCGCTGGATACCGCCGCATCCAGCACGGTGCCGCTGCGGAGCATATCGTTGAGCAGCATGCTGCGCTCAAAAACGATCAGCACGCCCGTCCGGGTCTTGGACATCTCCGTGCAGGCCACCACGGTCTGGTCAATGGCTTTTTCCAGCTCCGTTGACTGCTGCTCCGGGGACAGCAGCCGCACCAGGCGGATGTTCTTGCTGCCCAGCTGCTCCAGTCCGCGCCGCAGCTCCGGCTGGAAAACGATGAACAGGGCCAGAACGCCCCACTCCACCACATAGCTGAGGATATAGTTGATCCCCCGCAGATTCAGCAGGGACGACAGCCACAGGGCCAAAATAAAAATTACAATGCCCTTGAATATATTTTCGGCGCGTGTACTGCGCACCAGGCTCAACAGCTTGTAGATCGCAAAGGACATGATAGCCACATCCAGCACGTCCGTGATACGGACCAGCATGATGTATCGCCACGCGCCTTGCAGCACAGAAATGATAGAATCCACAGCCTGCTCCTTTCCGGTACAATTAGATGCCATAGGTAATACTTATTATATATAAATTCTCGGAAAAAAGCAACAGAAACTATACGGATTTCTCTGTATTTTCCCGCAGGATCTCACCCAACTCCCGCAAAAACAGATCCATCTGCCACTCGGTGTTGAAAACCGACGGGCTGATGCGGATGGTTCCCGTTTCCAGTGTCCCGGCGGTGCGGTGAGCCAGAGGCGCACAGTGCAGCCCAGCCCGCACGGCGATCTGCCGCCGGGCCAGCTCCTCCCCCACCTGCTCGCAGTCCAGCCCCTTCACCCGGAAGGACAGCACGCCCGTTTGGTTCCTCCCTGTTTTGTCTGCAAAGACCTCTACCCCCGGCATCCGGGTCAGTCTCTCCTCCGCCCGCCGTGTCAGCCGCCTTTCCCATTGGGCGATTCGCTCCGTCCCGGTACGGCTGACGAACCGCAGGCCCTCCAGCAGACCTGCAATGCCCGGCATGTTGTGGGTCCCGGCCTCCAGCCGGTCCGGCAGATCGGCGGGCATGATCTGCCGGCGCTCCCGGTGCCGCCAAAGAGCAGCGGTCTCGCTTCCGCGCCGCACAGCAGCAGGCCCGTGCCCTGGGGCCCATAGAGTCCCTTGTGCCCGGGCATGGCCACGAAGGCCGCTCCCCAGTCTGCCAGCGATACCGGCAGGATCCCCGCCGATTGGGACGCATCCACGATCAGCGGCGTGTACGCTCGCCTGCATAACTCCGCCAGCTCCCCCACCGGCTGCACGCACCCGAACACGTTGGACACATGGTTGCAGATCACCGCATCCACTCCCCGGCGCAGGGCTGTGCGGAACCCCTCCAGCATCTGTTCCGGCCGATAAAGCGGCGCATCCACCACCACGATCTCTACCCCCGGGATGCTGTGCAGCACCCGTGTCACGGCGTTGTGCTCGTAGCCGCTCACTGCCACCCGTCCGCCCGGCCGCACCAGGGTACGGATGGCGATGTTCAGCCCATGGGTGGCATTGGAGGTGACGATCACCTGCTCCGGCGACGGTACATGGAACAGTTCTGCCGCCGCTTCCCGGCAGTCATAGGCTGTCCGGGCCGCTTTTTGGGACGCCGGATAGTTCCCCCGCCCCGGGGAGGACATTTCCCCCACCGCCCGGGCCATGGCCCGGGCCACAGCCGGCGGTTTTTCCAGGGTAGTCGCCCCGCTGTCCAGATAGATCATACCCTCACCTCGCGATAGCCGCTTTCCGTTTTCTCATGAACGGACAGCGGTGCCAGGCCGCCCCGCCGCAGGCAGTCCATGGCCTGCCAAAGCTTTTCTCTGCGAATTTTCACCGCATAACTGCAGCCGAACTCCGTCAGTCCCACCGGAGCCCGGAATATTTTTGCCCAGATCCCGCATGCCTCCAGCGTGCGCATCATGCGCTGCGCCTGGGTCACGGAGCGGGCAATAAAAATCACATATTCCATGCTGCCATTCCTCCTCATGCCATATTTTATGTGCCGGGCAGGAGCGGTGACACCGTAAAAAAGCGCAAAAGAACCGGCACCCGATAGGGTGCCGGCCCTAAGGCTGTCGGAAAAACCTCCGGTTTTTCCCGACAAAAGGCTTGCAGTCTGCTGCGCGCATAATTTGTCCGTCTGCGACGAACAAATTCCACACTGGCAGCCTGAACGGTATTTTCTCTCACGCACATGTCGCGAGAGAAAATGATCTCAATTTTTCGCGTCTGCGGACGCGAACCTTGCGAGGCTTTTTTTGACAAACTAAGAACCGGCACCCGATAGGGTGCCGGTTCTTTTATAAATCCAGGATTATTCCTCGTCCTCAGCCTCGTCCTCGTGGTCGCCCAGCAGCGCGCGGATAGACAGGGAGATCTTCTGCTTCTCCTCGTCGATAGCGGTGATCTTGGCGTCCACCATCTGGCCCTCGGACAGAACATCGCCGGGCTTCTCGATGCGGCGGTCAGCGATCTGGGAGATGTGGATCAAGCCATCCACACCGGGAACGACCTCAGCGAAAGCGCCGAAGGTCATCAGCTTCACGATGCGCACGTTGGCCACGTCGCCCACATGATAGGTCTCCATAAACTTATCCCAGGGATTGCAGGAGCGATCCTTCACGCCCAGGGAGATCTTGTGCTTCTCGGGGTCGAAGGAAATGACATACACATCCAGAGTGTCGCCCACGGAAACCACCTCAGCGGGGTTCTTGATGCGGGACCAGGACAGCTCGGAGATATGTACCATACCATCCACGCCGCCGATGTCCACGAACACGCCGTAGCTGGTCATGGACTTCACGGTGCCGGTGTAGTGCTTACCCACCTCAATGCTCTCCCAAATGGCAGCCTGGGCAGCCTGACGGGCCTCGAACTGCACCGCACGGATGGAACCCACCACACGGCGGCGGGCACGGTTGACCTCGGTGATGCGCAGGGAGACGGTCTGGCCGATCATCTCGCTGAGATCGGCGCCCCGGGGCTGGCCGCTCTGGGAAGCGGGCACAAACACGCGCACGCCCTTGACGTTGACAACGATGCCGCCCTTGTTCTCCTCGGTGACCTTGCCCTCCAGGGTGGTCTTCTCCTCGCGGGCCTTCTCGATGTCTTCCCAAACCTTCACGGCGTCCAGACGCTTCTTGGAGAGCATGGCATAACCCTCCACGTCGTTGACGCGGATGATGTAAGTCTCGATCTCGTCACCGACCTTCACCACGTCCTCGGGCTTGACGTTGGGGTCAGCGCTCAGCTCATCCACGGCGATATAGCCGGCCTGCTTGCAGCCCAGGTCGACCTGGACCTCGGTGGGGCCGACTGCCGTCACAATACCGGTTACCTTCTCTCCTGTATTTAAAGTTTTAAAAGATTTTTCCAGCATTTCCTCGAAGCTTTCCTCGTTGGCTTCCATGGTCTTGATTTCTTCGCTCATCGTTGTATATACCTCCTTAATGATGCCCGCTGGCGTAGACGCGCCGGCCGTTAGACCTGCCACAAGACATCCTTCAAAAAGGTCTGACGAGAGCTCACCGGCCCGTTCGATCTGAACGACCCGTCCGCATTTCTCCCTGCAAATCTCCGCTAAATGCTTGGTATTGGCACTTTTCCGGTCTCCGACAACGACCATAACGTCCACTTTGGCCGCCAGTTCGGCTGCCTCCGCTTGACGCCTATGCGTAGCATTACATATTGTATCAAAGATTTTTACATTTGTACACTGTTTTTTTAAAATTTCTTTGGAACTTTCCCAAATTGTTCGCACACAGGTGGTTTGTGCCGCCGCCGTCAGTGGCAGAGCCCTGCGGCTTTCATCCTCCGCCAGCCATTTTTCCAGCTCCGCCGGCCCCGGCAGGATCACCGACCGCTCCGACCAGCTGGCCACGCCCATGACCTCCGGATGGTGGGGCTCGCCGATGATAAGGGGCGTCCGCCCCTCCTCCTGGGCCCGGGCCACCAGCTGCTGGATGCGCAGCACATTGGGGCAGGTGGCGTTGACGCACCGGGCGCCCAATGCCTCCAGCTTTTCAAAAACCTCTTTTTTCTCCCCGTGGGAGCGGATGACCACCGTCTCGCCGGGCCGGACCTCCTGCCAGGACTCCGCCTTGCGCATTCCCAGCGCCTCCAGCTCCGCCACCACGTTGGCGTTGTGGATGATGCTGCCCAGCATCACGCAGGGCTCTCCCCGGCGCGCCGTATCCCGGGCCATATCCACCGCCCGCTTTACGCCGTAGCAGAATCCCGCGCTCTGCACCACCATTACGTCCATGCTTCTCCCCCTAATTCATACGCCCGGCGCATCACCTCGTCGGCGTTAGCCTGGTATTCCTCCGCCGTACCCTTCCGGCCCGTGTATTCCGGCGTAAAGGGCTTGCCGAAAATAATGGGCACCTTAGCAAACAGCCGTTTTTTCGTCCCGATATAAATGGGCATCAGCTTGACCCCGGCCCGAATGGCCATCATGGCAACGCCCCCCTTGGGCCGCACGCCCCGGTTCTTTTTTCGTACCCGGGTCCCCTCGGGGAAAACCATCAGCATAAACCCGTCCTTTAGGGCTTGGATGGATCTTTTTACCGCGCCGATGTCGGAGTGCCCCCGGTCCACGGGAAATACGCCCATTTTTCGCAGGAACGTGCGCAAAACAGGGATCTTAAACAGCTGATTCTTGCCCATGATCTGCAGGTTTGCCTCCCGTCCCAGGGCGCAGATGAGCAGAATGGGATCCCAGTTGCTGCTGTGGTTAGGGCACAGCAGCACAGGCCCCTCCTTGGGCACGTTCTCCAGTCCCTCCACCCGGATGGGGTGCAGGAACGTGGCGATAGGCTTCACAATGTCATATACGGTGGCAAAATATTTGCTGCTCATTATCTGACCCGCTTTCTGATCTCCCGTAAAATAGCATCCTTGCTCTGCTGAAAATCCATGTGGGTGGTATCCACCGTCACGGCGTCTGCAGCCGCCTGCAACGGCGCCGCCTCCCGGTGGCTGTCCGCCCAGTCCCGCTGCTTCATTTCCTCCAGCACCTGTTCAAAGGGCTTGGGGGTTCCCCGCTGCTCCAGCTCCATAGTCCGGCGGCGGGCCCGCACCTCCACATCGGCGCTGAGGAATATCTTCACCTGGGCCTGGGGCAGCACCACGGTGCCGATGTCCCGGCCGTCCATAATGACGCTGCTGCGCCGGGCCATGTCCCGCTGCATTTCCAGCAGGAAGGTCCGCACCGCCGGAATGGCGGATACGGCGGAGGCATACATGGAGATCTCCGGCAGCCGGATCTGCTCCGTCACATCCTCTCCATTGAGGAGCATGTGCTGCAATCCGTCATCGCTGTAGCGCATGTCCACCCGGATCTGCGGCAGCACGGCCACCACCGCCGCGGCGTCTTTGGGATCAATGCCGTTTTTATACATATAGTAACCGATGCTGCGGTAAATGGCGCCGGTATCCACATATACGATGCCCAGCTCCTTGGCCACAGCCTTGCTCAGTGTGCTCTTGCCTGCACCGGACGGGCCGTCCACGGCCACGGAATATACGCTCATAGTTTTCTCTCTCCTTCTGTTTCTGCGGCGGCGATCCCTGCCGCCCGGCCCGTAGCCCAGGCGATCTGCAGGTTGAACCCGCCCGTGTAAGCATCTACATCCAGGATTTCGCCCGCGAAGAAAAGCCCGCGGGCCTTTTTGGATTCCATGCTGTTGGGGTTTACCTCCCCCACCTTGACCCCGCCGGAGGTAACGATGGCCTCTGCCACCGGCCGCGGGCCGGTAACGGATAGTCCAAAATGCTTCAGCTCCTGCAGCAGCGCCCGGCGCTGCTCCTTTTTCAGAGAATTGGCCTTCAGCTCCGGGGAGAGCCCCAGCCGCCGGCACATCACCGGCACCATGCTGTGGGGCAGCAGCGAGGAAAGCACGTTTTCCATGTTCCGGTTGCTCTGCTCCCGCAGCTCCCGCAGCAGCCGCTCCTCCAGCTTTTCCTCGGAAAGGGCCGGCTTCAAGTCGATGGACAGCCTATAGCTATGCTTCCCCCAGTCCCGCAGATGCGCACTGGCTGACAGCACCAACGGCCCCGATACCCCGAAATGGGTGAACAGCATCTCGCCGAACTCGCTGAACACGATCTTTCCCTTCTCGTTCCGGGCGGAAAGCTGCACGTTTTTCAGCGCCAGCCCCTGCATCTGTCCGCAGCAGGGGTCATCGCTCACCAGCGGCACCAGGGAGCCGTGGGGCTCCACAATGGTGTGCCCCAGCCGGGCGGCCATGCGATAGCCGTCTCCGGTAGAGCCCGTCCCGGGATAGGACACGCCCCCGGTGGCCAGAATCACCGCCGCAGCCGGATACTCCTTCTTTTCCCCCTGTACGGCGCAGACCGCGCCCTCCTCCGTCAGCAAAGACACCGCCCGGTCATGCTCCCACCGGACGCCCAGCTTCTCCATCCGCCGCTTCAGCGCGCCGGACACATCGAACGAGCAGTCCGACACAGGAAACACCCGGTTTCCCCGCTCCGTTTTCAGCGGCACGCCGATCCCCTCAAAAAATGCCATCGCATCGGCACTTGTAAAGCGGGTCAAGGCGCTGTAAAGGAATTTGCCATTACGGGGAATATTCGCCATCAGCTCCTCCACCGGGCAGTTGTTGGTCACGTTGCACCGGCCCTTGCCGGTAATATTCAGTTTTTTGCCCAGCCGCTCGTTGGGCTCCAGCAGCCGCACGGCCGCTCCACGCTCCGCCGCGGCGATGGCCGCCATCATGCCGGCTGCGCCGCCGCCGATGACCACGATCTCCTTATTCATCCTCTGCATACCCAAAGACCCCATACCGGGACCACACACGCTCCAGCTCCGAGAACGACTCGGCCGTTTCCTCACTTTTCTGCTGTCCCACCGCCATGATCAGCGCATTCAGCAGGCTCACAGGGGCCGCCATAGAGTCTACAAAGGAGATCATATCGCTGCTCACCAGCAGTGATGCACTGGCCAGCTTGTAAATAGGCGACATTTTACTGTCCGTCACGGCGATCACGTCCGCCCCCCGGTCCCGGGCGAAGCGGACGGCATTCACCGCCATTTGGGAATACCTGGGGAAGCTGATGCCCACCAGCACATCCCCCGGCCCGATGCGCAGCATCTGGTCGAATATCTCCCCCGCCGCGCTCTGCACCAGAGTCACATTCTCAAAGATCAAATGGAAATAGAAATTCAGATACCCCGCCAGAAACGCCGACGACCGCACACCCAGCAGATAGATGTGCTTTGCCTCCACCAGCTTCTCCACCGCCAGATCGAACTCCGTCCGGTCCATGCGCTCGATGGTACTGCGGATGGTCTCCATGTCCCGCTGCATGACGCTGCCGGCGATGTCTCCGCTGTTGATCTGCTCTCCGGAGGCCTCAATGCGCTGGATGCTGGTGAGCTTACCCCGGATCAACTCCTGCAGCGCCTTCTGCATGGCCGGGTAGCCGTCATACCCCAGCTGGGAGGCAAAGCGTACCACCGTGGACTCGCTGACCTGGGCGATCTGTCCCAGGCGGCAGGCCGTCATAAAGGCGGCCTTGTCGTAGTTGGACAGTATGTAATTGGCGATCCGCTTCTGTCCCTTGGAAAATCCGTCCATCCCTGTGCGGATCAGATAGAGCACATTATGGCTCATGGTTCATCGCTCCCCTTCAGCGTTTTGACCTCGTTCTCTGTCAAGGCTCTCCACTTGCCACATGGCAAGTTTCCTAATAAGATCCCATGTTCGGCTATGCGCTCCAGCCGCAGGACGGTCAGTCCCGCCTGCCGGCACATGCGCCGGATCTGCCGGTTCTTTCCCTGGTGGATGGTCACCAGCAGCACAGCCCTTTCCCCTTCACCGGACAGCACCTCCACCCGGGCCGGGGCAATGGGCTCTCCTTCCAGCAGGCGCATCTGCCGCAGCAGCTCCGTCCCATTTTTCCAGTCGCCCCGCACCGTCACCCGGTACAGCTTGTCCACCTCATATTTCGGGTGGATCAGCCGCTGCATCAGCTCGCCGTCGTTGGTAAACAGTAGCAGCCCTTCGGAATCCATGTCCAGCCGCCCCACGGGAAATACCCGCGCGCCGCAGTCCTTCACCAGCTCCGCGGCGGTCCTGCGCCCGAACTCATCGGAGAGGGTCGTCACATAGCCTCTGGGCTTGTGCAGCATCAGATAGACCTTCTTTTCCCTGCCGGCCAGGGGCTTTCCGTCCACGGCGATGCAGTCCGTGTCCGGGTCCGCCTGGTCCCCGGGCTGGGCCGCCGCGCCGTTCACCGTGACCCGGCCGCAGAGCATCCATTCCTCCGCCGTTCGCCGGGAGCACAGCCCCGCCTGGGCAATGATCTTCTGCACGCGCTGGCGCACCGGTGTCACCTGCCTTTTCTCATAAGTATTTTTCCTTTCCGGGCAAGGCCGCCGTTTCCGCGCCGTTTTCCCGATCAAAGCCGTATGCATACAGCGCCGCATGGTCAGCCCAGTCGTTGCCGTCCTGCAGCGTCACAGCCGCCAGCATCCGCCCGTCCCGCTCCACGCAGGACACCAGCGTCCGCCCGGCCGCCTTGGTATAGCCTGTTTTCATCCCCACGCAGCCCTCCAGCTCCCGCAGCAGCCGGTTGTGGTTTTTCATGCTTCGCCCGCCGATTTGGGCGGCGGAGGTAGAGCATATTCGCATCAGCGTGGGGTTTTTGGCCGCATAAGCCGCCAGCTTCGCCATGTCCCGGGCCGTGGAGTAGTGCGCCTCCCCGTCCAGCCCGTTGGGGTTTTCAAAGTGGCTGCTGTCCATGCCGATCCGTCCGGCCAGGTCGTTCATCCGCCGGACGCAGCGCTTTTCCCCGCCGCAGGCATCCGCCAGCGCCAGGGCCGCATCGTTGCCGGAGCTCAGCAGCAGGCCGTACAGCAGGGTCTCCACCGACACCCTTTCCCCGGGTCTGAGGTACATGGAGGAGCCCTCGGCCATGTGCCGCTTCGTCACGGTGACCTCCTGCCGCATCCCGCACTCCTCCAGCACCACCAGGGCCGTGAGGATCTTGGTGGTGCTGGCGATCCGCATTTGCTTGTCGGCGTTCTTCTCATAGAGGATCTGCCCCGTGCCGCAGTCCATGAGCACCGCCGCCGTGGCGGACAGGTCCACGGCCCATACCCGCTGCGTCAGCAGCAGCAATACCGCCAGCGCGGCGGCGATCACCCGTGCGAATTTCAATCCCCATCACCCTTTTTGCAGTTGATGGTGACAGTATACGCAGTTAAAATTCGGTAGTTTCCTTCTTTTTATCCAGGAAGCTCTCCACCCGGTCCATGACCTGTGGCACCATTTCGATGATGCGGTCCGCGGTGCCCATAGCGGGGATCGCCACCGGCATCACCCGGGTCACGCCGTCCTTCACCACCAGGAACGCCACCGGATCCACCTTTACGGCGGAGGCGGTGCCGCCGGCGAAATTCTTGCCGTCCGCCTGCTTGCCGAAGTCGCTGCCGCCGCAGGTAAAGCCGAAGCTCAGCCGGGATACCGGCACCAGGGTCACGCCGTCCGGCGTAGTAATGGGCTGGCCGATGACCGTGTCACTGCTGACCATCTCCCGCACCTTGCTCATGGAGGTCTCCATCATTTCGCTGAGGTTGGTCTTTTCCTTGTTTTCCATACTGTTCATCCTTTCCAGACTGCGTTTTTATATCGTTTTCCGCCTTCGGCGGCTGTTTGCGAAGTCGCAGGAACCATTTGATGAGCGGTACGCCGCAGGCAAAGCCGATGACCGTCAGATCCCAGATCAGGAGGGACACACCCACCTCTCCCGAGATCTTTGTCTTGCCTCCCTGCAGCTCCGGCTCCAGGTGGATGTGCGGGTCCGGCATGCGCACCAGCTCCTGCAGCACCGGCATAACCGCATACATGGCCGCGCTGAGCCGGCCATAGAGCAGCGCCGCGTCCGCCGGGTCGTCCCCGCCGATGACCGCCGAAACATCCATGGGCGAAATGCGGACCCGCCGAAAGGTCATCCGCAGCCCCTTTTTCAATATTCGCCACAGCTCCGGCAGGCTGTCAAGCACCGCCCGGGCCGTGATCTTCGGCGTCTCCTTTTTGGGTTTCTCTTTTTTCTTCTTGGGCGCCTTTTCTTTTTTCGACTTCTTTGCCGTTTCCTTCCTTGGCGCTACCTGCACATGCACGGGCCCCAGCAGAACTGTCACCCGGAGCTCCTCGCCGAAGGCAAGGCGCACGCCCACACGGCTCAGCTGCACCGCCAAAAAGATCGCCAGCAGTATTCCCACTGTCCACAGTGCCGTCAAGCCGTGTCCGCCTCCTCTCAAACGCTTCCGTCAGGTGTTCATGTCCTCGCTGATGGTCCCGTCGTTTTCCAGCCGCAGCTGCCCGTCATTCTCCAGGCCCGGCATCTCCGGCAGATCCTCCAGGGTGTTCAGATGGAATGCCCGGAGAAACTCCTTGGTGGTGCGGTACAGCCTGGGCCGTCCCGGTACCTGCAAGGTGCCGCATTCCTCGATCATGTGCCGCTCTAAAAGCAGCCCCACGGTGTACGAGCTGTCCACGCCCCGGATCTGGTCGATGTAGGCCCGGGTGGTGGGCTGGTAGTAGGCGATGATGGTCAGCACCTCCAGCGCCGGCTGGGAAAGCTTGGCCGGTTTGCGGATCTCAAAGGCCTTGCGGATGTAGTCGGCATATTCCGGGGCCGAGCACAGCTGCCAGGTGTCTGCCATGCGCACCAGGCGTATGCCCCGGCGCTCAAAGCTGTAGTAGTCCCCCAGCTTCTGCAGCACCAGCTCCGCCGTAGGCCTGTCCAAGTCCAGGGCCAAACAGATGCGGTCGATATGCACCGGCTCGCCGGAGGCAAAGAGGATGCTCTCCAAAGCCGCCTCGATCTCTTTCATTTCCAGTATTTCCATATTTCCTCCGATTACCCCTCGGTTTCCTTGCTGCAGGACACCATGCAGTCCTCCGGCCCGCCGGCCAAACGCAGCACATGCTTTTTGCACAGCTCCAGCACCGCCATAAAGGTGGCCACCAGCTCGCTGCGGCTGCGGCTGCCCCTAAACAGGAGCAGAAACCGTGTAATGCCTGCCAGCTTTACACGCCGCACGATCTCCTCGGCTTTTTCCTCCACAGAGTACGGCTCCCGCTTCACGATGTCCTCGAACACCGTCAGCTGCGGATTCAGCGCCATATCCCGCCGATCCAGCAGCTCCTGCATGGCGATGGCCAGCTCGCCCGGCTCGTGGTCGTACTCAAACACCTTGCCCCGCTTCACCGGCTCCGGGTTTTTGGTAAAGATGTTGCGCCCGAACTCGCTCATGGGGCCCAGCTTTTCCGTCAGCTTGCGGATCTTTTGGTAGCACTCCCCCCGCTGCCGCTCCTGCAGGGATTGGATCAGGGCGTCCATCTCGCTCTGGGCCTCCTCGTCCTCAATGGAGAGGAGCATCCTTGTCTTAATGTACATAAGATGGGAGGCCATGGTCACAAATTCGCTGGCCACCTCCAGGTCCATCTGCTGCCGCTTTTCCAGGTATTCCAAATACTGGTCCAGGATCAGCGAGATGGGGATATCCTGGATCTCGATTTTATTTTTGCTCAGCAGGAACAGGATCAGATCCAGCGGCCCTTCAAAGTCCTCCAGTGATTCCGCCGCCCTGGTCTGTACCACTTTTTCCAATTTAAAAATGGGATTGTCCAAAATATTTTCTCCCTTACAAGCCGACCACGCGGCAGAATAAATCAAACACCCACTGGATAGCATTAGACAGGGCGCTGCTGCCCACATCGAAGAAAACCAACGCAAACAGCACCAGCATGCCATACCGCTCATAACGCATAAGCTGGTCATAGGCCCGGTCCGGCAGCACTGCAAACAGCACCTTGGACCCGTCCAACGGCGGGATAGGCACCAGGTTAAAAAGGCCCAGGCCAATAGAAAGGATGGCCACCATCAGTATGAAATCCAGTATCCGTTGGTTCGTCTCCGAATAGGCCGCCACATCGCAGAATATCCTGGCGGCCAGCAGCGCGAGCAGCGCCAGGAGGAAATTGCTCACGGGCCCTGCCAGCGCCGTGAGGGCCATGCCCTGCTTGGGCTTTTTGAAATAGTTGGGATTCACCGGCACAGGCTTGGCCCAGCCGAAGCCCACCGCAAACATCATCAGCAATCCGAACCAGTCGATATGCCGCAAGGGGTTCAGGCTCAACCTGTGGGCCCGCCGGGCCGTGGGGTCGCCCAGGGCGTAGGCCGCCAGGCCATGGCAGGTCTCATGCACTGTCAAGCACAGCAGCACCGCCGCCAAACGCAGCACCATATCCAGCAGCGACCCAAAGTCCAGCGCCGCCCATAAGTTGCTCAAATAGTGCAAGTCGATACACCCCCATCTTCACTCTTTTACAACATATGGATTATACCAAAAAAACAGGGTCAATTCAAGCGCAAAACAGGGTCCGAGAAGAAAGGTTACAATTTATACTTTTTTGTTCTGTAAATGTAACTGTTTTGTAGTCAAATCATTATAGTATTGTAGCGTTGCTGTAATGAATGATCACCTTCCGCGTGCTATACTAAGTACATAAAATCAGAACAGGAGGAATGTAACGTGAAACAGATGAAAACCATCCGCAACCTGATCGTACTGCTGACGGCTATTTGCTTCGGTCTGGCAGTCATTGCCTTCTTCCTGCCCCAGGGCATCGGAACGGTATGTGCCATCGGGACCGTGGCGCTGGCAGCGCTGGTGCTGATCCTGTGCCTGGTATACGGCGCGCTGTATTTTGACCGACGCCGCACCGCCGCCTAACAGATTGTCCATCCATCTTTTTATCTCGAAAAGTCAGAGCACCGCAGATTCACTGCGGTGCTTTGACTTTTTTATAGGCCTCTTAAAAATTCGTCCTTCAGACCGTGGCCGGCAAGGCCCTGGCGCACCTGCTGCAGCAGGCGCGCCCGGTCCCGGTTCAGCGTGCCCTTCAGCGTGAGATAGTTGGAGGCATGGTTCATGCGGAACACGCTGCCGGGGCTGTCGATGTGCTGCAGAAACAGCTCCATTTCCTGCATCACTTCTACGGGCTTGAGCACATAAAAGCTCCCCTCCCGCACCCATTTTTCCAGGGGCGTGCCCGGCTCTACCATCAAGGTCAGAAGGCCGATATACTCCGGGTTCATGGCGCTAAACGCCCGGGCTGTTTCTATGGCGTGCTCCCGCCACAGCTCCCGGCTGCCCAGGCCGGATATGGCCGTCACCGACAGCTGAAGCCCGCTCCGGCGGGCCTTCTGCCCCGCCGCGATGATTTCGGCAGCTGTATGGCCCTTATTCATCCGCTCCAGCACCGCGTCGCAGCCGGACTCCAGGCCCATGTAGACCATTTTCAGTCCCTTTTCCCGCAGCAGGCGCAGGTCCTCCTCGGACTTGATCTGCAGGCTGGTGGGCGAGGCGTAGCAGGTCACCCGCTCGCACTCGGGAAACAGGCCGTATACAAGACCCAGGATCTGCACCAGGTCATCGGTCTTGCGCATCAAGGCATCCCCGTCAGCCAAAAACACCCGGTCCACATGCCGGTAGACCCGGCGTGCCAGCTCAAAATCCTCCCGGATCTCCTCCATGGGGCGCATGGCAAAATGCTTGTCATCGTACATATCGCAAAAGGCGCAGCGGTTGTGGCTGCAGCCATAGGTCACCTGGACAATGAGGCTGTAGGCCTCGCTGGGCGGGCGGTACACTTTTCCTTTATATCGCACGGTCAATTCTCCTTTCGCTTTCCGCGTGTGATTTTATAATCGGTGGTTATTATACCGCATTTTTTCCCGGTTGAAAAGAGCATATTCTCCGGGGCGGCGCCATATAGTGTTCCATGGAAATCTACCGCCAAAGCGAAAGGAATGGTCAATGCCATGGAGGATTGCTATAACCGCGTGGAGCTCTGCGGAGAGGTGCTCACGCTCCCGGAACCGTCCCACACCAACCACGGGGAGACTTTTTACCGCTTTATGCTGTCCGTGCCGCGCCTTTCCGGACAGAATGACGAGCTGCCGGTGCTGGCCCGGCAGAGCCTGCTGCCGGAGGAGATGCAGGCGGGCGACACCGTTTCTATAACAGGACAGCTGCGCTCATTCAACAACCGCAGCGGTCAGGGGCGGCGGCTCATTCTCTCTGTCTTCGCGCGAAGTCTGACTCTGACCCCCGGCGCAAGCCCCGCAAACCGCATCTGCCTGTGCGGCGCGGTATGCAAGCCCCCGGTGCTGCGCAGCACTCCTCTGGGCCGGGAGATCTGCGACATCCTGCTGGCGGTGAACCGCCGGTGCGGCCGGTCGGACTACCTGCCGGTCATCTGCTGGGGTCTCTTGGCGCGGCAGGCCGCCGAGCTGGAGACCGGCGACAGCTTCTGTGCCGAGGGGCGGGTCCAAAGCCGGACCTACATAAAGGTGGAGGGCGGCGCCGCCCAGCAGCGCACCGCCTACGAGGTATCCATCATGCACATGGCAGACCGGGCGGACTTCCCGGCGGAGTGACAAGCAAAGAGACGCGCAGGAGTTTACTCCTGCGCGTCTCTTTGCTCAATGCTTTAATGCTGGTACTCAAACTCCAGGTCGTACATGGAGACGATGTCCCCGTCCTGGATGCCCATCTGCTCCAGCCGGTCAAACAGGCCGCTCTGACGCAGCATTTTGTCGAAATACATCCGGCTCTCATAGTCGGAGAAATTGATGTTGGCCATGAGCCGCTGCAGCCACGGACCCTCCACCAGCCAGGTGTTGTCCTCCACCCGGATATCAAGAGGCTGAGAGGTATCCACCTCCGGCGGGCGGGGCACATATTCCGGCTCGTACACCACCACCGGCGGCAGCTGCGAGAGCATACGCCCGATGGTCTGCACCAGTTCCCGGGTCCCCTGGTGGGTGGCGGCGGACATCTCCAGGAAGGTGTAGCCCGCCTCCTCCACATGCTTTTTAAGGGTCTCCAGCTGCTCCGGATCCTGCAGGAGATCTGTCTTGTTGCCCACCACAATCTGGGGCCGCTTTGCAAGCTCCGGAGAATAGTTTTTCAGTTCCTCATTGATGGCATCAAAGTCCGCCACCGGGTCCCGGCCCTCGCTGCCGGAGACATCCACCAGGTGGACCAGCAGCCGACACCGGTCAATATGCCGCAGAAAATCGTGGCCCAGGCCCGCACCCTCGCTGGCCCCCTCGATGATGCCGGGAATATCCGCCATGACGAAGCTGACGCCGTCATCCACATACACCACGCCCAGGTTGGGATAGAGGGTGGTGAAATGATAGTTGGCGATCTTGGGGTGCGCCTTGCTCACAACGCTGAGCAGGGTGGATTTGCCCACATTGGGAAAGCCCACCAGGCCTACGTCTGCCAGGAGCTTCAGCTCCAGGATCACATCGTGGCTCTCCCCGGGCAGGCCCGCCTTGGCGAAGCGGGGCACCTGCCGGGTGGGGGTGGCAAAATGCTGGTTGCCCCAGCCGCCCCGGCCGCCCTTGCACAGGACGAAGGGCTCCTTGTCCGACATATCTTTGATAATTTCGCCGGTCTCCGCGTCCCGGATCAAGGTACCCCGGGGCACACGGATGGTCAGGCTCTCGCCGTCCTTGCCGCTCTTGCGGCCGCCCTGGCCGTCCACCCCGCTGCCGGCCACATACTTGCGCTTATAGCGGAAGTCCATGAGGGTGGACATATTATCATCCACCTGCACGATGATGCTGCCGCCGTCGCCGCCGTCGCCGCCGTCCGGGCCGCCGGCGGCTATATATTTTTCCCTGTGAAAAGCCACAGCACCGTTGCCGCCGTTACCGGCCCGGACGGTGATGCGCGCTTTATCAATGAATCCGTTTGCCATATTCTCATACCTCACTGCACAATTCAGCGTGTCGAAAAAGTCTTTTCGCCCCGCTGACTAAGTTTTTGAAACTTTTTCAAAGTTTCAAAAACTTCTGATTCCAATGGTGAGGGACACCCCTCTTGGGTTTCCCTCACACACCCTTCCTTACCGTTATCGCAAATCTTACCGCTTTATCGAAAGACTCACAATTTATCCTATTCTATCGGAAAATGCCTCCTCCGTCAAGGCTCCTCCGTGAAGTGGACGTGGGAGAAGATATGATCCTGGCAGAAGCAGTGATACCCGGCGCACTTGCTGCAATAGCGGAACTGCAGGTCGGGATAATCCGTATCCGTACGGCCGCAGACGGCGCATTTGTGGTGATAAGGCGCGCTCTTTTGCTGCTGCTGGGCCTGGCGCACCGTGCGGCGGTAGTTCACCGCGCCGGGCGAATGGCGGTACTGGGTCTTCTGGCGCAGATAACGCACATGGGGCGTTGCGAAAATGGCAAAGTTCAGCAGCGCCAGCACCGGCGTGATGGCGCCCACTACGCTGCCGGAGAGAATGGACTGCACGATCTCAATGGCAAAGAACGCCCCGTCGATGATGGCCAGCCACTTGATCTTGATGGGAATGATGAAAAACAGCAGCACCGTCATATCCGGGAACAGCACCGCAAAGGCCAGGAACATGGACAGGTTCACATACCCCGTGCCGGCCAGGGTCAGGTTATAATTGCCGGTGATGAGGCTGGTGATGATGACGCCCAGCACCGTCAGCAGCGCGCCGCCCACATAGTACAGGGTGAACTTCGCCGTGCCCCACTCCCGCTCCAGGGTAGAGCCGATCCAGTAATAGAAATACAGGGCGATGATCAGCGCAAAGGGACTGCCGTATCCCGGCACGAACACAAAGCTCACCAGCCGCCACACCTCGCCGTGGAGCAGGCCGCTGAGGTTGAAGGACAGAAAGTCCAGGGCCGCGGCGTCCGCATTGCGGCTGAGCAAGGAGAGAACATACACCAGCGCGTTGCCGATGACGATGTAGCGCATCAGATTCGGGATGCCAAAGCGGGGATGGCGGGCGCAGAAGCGCTCCACCGCGTCATAGATTTTTTTCAAAAGGAAGTCCTCCTGTTCGATTCTTTCGCCTTATTGTAGCCGAACGGCGGGGAAAAGTCATTACTTTTCTTTGAATTTTTCCCGATTTTTCAAAAAAGCTGCAGATAGGGGCTCCCCAGCGATTGACGAACCGGCGTGCCGGACCTATAATGACGGAAACGGAAACCACAAGGAGGGGTTGCCATGGGCGGAAAATGTGAAAACTGCGTCTACTACTCCTATGACGAGGAGTACGATGACTACATCTGCGAAATGGATCTGGATGAAGATGAAATGATCCGGTTTCTCACCGCCCGGGCGGACAGCTGCCCCTATTGGCGGCCCGGAGACGAGTACATCACCGCGCGGAAGCAGTAAGCTAAGTCATATAGCGCCGGCATTTGCCGGCGCTATATTTGTTTTTATTGCGGCTTAATGGGATTTTCGATGTCAACGGTGCCCAGCTTGGATCGGTAGGCTCCGCCTACCATGATCTGCACCCGCTCCACGCCGTCCAGGCTGCACAGGGACTTCACCAGGCCCTGGATCAGACTGTCCTGACGCACCGAAGCATCGCAGAGAGCCTTGTAGTCGGCATAGGAAAAGTTCAAGCAGCAGATATCCCCATCCACCCACACGCCGGCTGCGCTGATCCCCTCCGGCAGCAGCTTTTCCAGGCCCTCGGTCTGCGGTCCCTCCTCCAGTGCCTGCAGCACCCGCTGGCAGCGGTTCTCACCCTCATAGATCAGCAGCTCCCGCTTTTCCGGCTGCAGCGTGCCCGATGGATCCGGGAAGTACAGCGTTACGGGCACCACCTTCACCACGTCCTCCGAGCTGGTGAGCAGCACATCCTCCGTGGAAAAATATGAGTTTGTCGGGGCGGAGAGGGGCTTGCCCTCCACCAGGACCTGCAGCCACTTGACGCCGGGGATCTGGCAGGCCGACAGAGTGATGCAGTAATCCGCTACCGTCAGAGAAAGTCCCGACAGACGGCCGTAGGCGGCGGAGAAATCCAGCACCGCTACGCCGCCGGACACGCTGCACTCCAGCAGCTCCGCATCCGGCGGAATGGGCGAAGTGAAGTCCATGCCGCCTTCCCGGTTCTGCAGCAGCTGCACCACCATTTTCACCTGGTCCGCCGCATCGGCGCTCTCCTGCGCCGACCAGTCCACCGGCCGGGAGCAGAGCACATCCCCGCCGGCTTCATAGTCCGCCGCCGGGTAAAACAGGTGCAGACTACGGCCGTCGGTCTTATCATCGGTGCAGCCCGTCAGCAGCAGCAGCAGTACCAAAAGGGCGGCCAGGATCCGTTTTGTTTTCATGCCGTCACCTCCGGCTCCGCCTGTGGAAACGACACGGTGAACACGGTGCCGCCGCCTTCCCGGGGCGCGACGCTGATCTCGCCGCCCCGGCGCTGCACCGTGTCGCCCACGATGCTCAGGCCCAGGCCCGTGCCGCCGATCTGACGGGAGCGGGCCTTATCCACCCGGTAAAAGCGTTCAAAAATATGGGGCATGTCCTCCGGCGGGATGCCGATGCCGTTATCCGACACAGTGAGCACCACCCGGCCCCCTTCCGCAGAAACGGACGCATGCACAAAACCGCCGGGCGCAGTGTATTTCACGCCGTTTTCCATGAGATTATACAGGATCTGATGGATGTCCCCCTCCGTGGCCAGCACGGCGGCGGTCTCATCCGCCCGGCAGGTCAGCTCGATCTCCCGCTGCCGGGCCACCGGCCGCAGCATGCGGGCCGCGCGCTCCAAAATCGGCTTCACCACCACGCGCACCGCCGGCTCCACAGCGCCGCTGTCCAGCCGCGTCAGGCGCAGCAGATCCTCGGTGATGCGCTCCAGGCGGCTGGCCTCAGAGCCAATATCCGCAACAAATTCCCGGGTGGTAGCCGGGTCGATATTCTCCGTCTGTAGTATGGAATCCGTCAGCAGCTTGATGCCCGCCAGGGGCGTTTTCATCTCGTGGGAGGCATCGGACACAAAGCGGCGCCGGGCCTCCTCCGTGGTCTGCAGGCGGTCGGTAAGGCTGTTGAACTCGGCGGCGATCTGTCCGATCTCGTCGGTGCCTTTAATTTGGGCGCGGTGGCTGTAGGAGCCCTCCCGCACCGTGCGGATCGCCTGAAGCAGGCGGCTGATGCGCCGGCCGAACATCCGGGACAGCAACAGGCTCACGCCCACCACCAGCACCGCCACCACTGCGGATATGGTAATGAGATTTTTCTGCAGGTCCTTCAGCAGCGCCCCCTGCTGGGCGTCATACTGATAGGCATAGACCGCACCGATGATCTGGCTGCGGTACACCACCGGAGCCGCGCCCCGGCTCAAAAATGCACTGCCGTCATACCCGCAGTAGAAGGCATCGTTCCCGTCCAGGGCCTGGGCGATCTCCGTATAAAAGGCGTACTGCCCCCGGGCATTCTCCTGCTGGCGGGTATCATAGAGCACGCGGCCCGATGTATCCGTGACCATCACCCGGCTGACGCCGGTCTCCTCCAGCCCGGAGAGAGCCTTTTCCACGCCGCCCTCCGTCAGCTCCGACAGGCCGGACAAGGCAGATTCGATGGCCTTTACACTGCCGGTGAGCAGGGTCTCCTTGGACCGGAACACCAGGTTCTGCGACTCGATGAGCGGGTATGTATTCAAAATGACCAGTACGGCGATGATAATGGCAAAATAGCTCAGTCCGATCTTAAACTGCAGACTGCTTTTCATCTTGAAAATAGTACCCTACCCCCCATTTTGTGAGTATATACTGCGGCTGGGCCGGGTCCGGCTCCAGCTTCTCCCGCAGGCGGCGGATATGCACGTCCACCGTGCGGTAATCCCCGGCATAGGTATAGCCCCACACCTGGTCCATGAGCTTTTCCCGGCTGAACACATGGCGGGGATTCTTCATGAGCACCTCCAGCAGGTCGTACTCCTTGGCCGTCAGGTCCACCACCCGGCCGCCGCACAGGGCCACCCGCTGCCCCATGTCCAGCACAAAATCGCCGCAGGAAAGGCGGCTGCTCTCCTGCTCCCGGCGGCGGGTGCCGGTGCTGCGCCGCAGCAGCGCACGGATCCGGGCCTTCAGCTCCATGATATTAAAGGGCTTGGTCACATAATCGTCCGTGCCGCAGGCAAAGCCCATGATCTTGTCGCTGTCCTCGCTCTTGGCCGTAAGCATAATGATCGGCACATCCGAAAAGGTGCGGATCTCCATGCAGGCCTCGCTGCCGGACTTGCCGGGCATCATCCAGTCCAGGATGATGAGGTCAAAGTTCTCCCGCCGGGCCAGGTCCACGGCGGTGACGCCGTCATAGGCGGCCTCCACCTCGTAGCCCTCGTTCTGCAGGTTAAAGGTGATCCCCTTTACCAGCAATTTTTCATCGTCCACTACCAATATTTTCATTTTTTATCCTCCGTGTAGACAAGATAGCGTATGTTCTCGATAAGGCTCGGGCCGATGCCCTTGACATTGTCCAGCTCGTCAACGGTCTGAAAGGGGCCGTTCTCCTCCCGGTAGGCGATGATGCGCCGGGCCAGGGCGGGGCCGATGCCCTCCACCGCGATGAGCTCCTCCTCCGTGGCGGTGTTGATATTCACCGGCACGATCTCCTGCTGCTGCTCATCCTCCCGCTGCGTGGTGACCTGCCAGTCTCCCTCCCGGACCCGGGAGGCCTTATACAGAAGCATGGACACCGCAAACAGGACTGCCAGCAGCAGGAGCGCTATTTCTGTCTTTGTCAAATGAATTCGTTTTTTCACTGTTGACTACACCCTATTTTGTGTTTATAATTTGATAAAAAGACCGACATTTGCGTTTGGGATATTTTATTATAACATAATCGGAGTTAAACGACCATGAAAATTCGCCGCTTTTTTTCAGTTTTTTTGCTATCCGTCCTTTTGGCGGGCCTCTTTTTGACCCCCACGGCCCATGCGCTGGAGGAGCCGGTCTTGGACGCCCGGAACGCCCTGCTCATGGACGAGACCAACGGGCGGATGCTCTACGGCAAGGCGGAGAAAGAAAAGGCCTACCCCGCCAGCATCACCAAGATCATGACCGCGCTGCTGGTGCTGGAGGCCGTGGACCGGGGGGATCTGTCCGTTTCCCAGAACATCACAGCCTCCTATGAGGCGGCCAACAGCATTGACGAGGACAGCAGCACCGCCGGCATCGAGGAGGGCGAGGTGCTGACTGTGGAGCAGCTTCTCTACTGCCTGCTCGTTGTTTCCGCCAACGAGGCCGCCAACATCCTGGCCGAGGCGGTATCCGGCTCCGTTACGGACTTTGTGGCGCTGATGAACCAGCGGGCTGCGGAGCTGGGCTGCGAGGGGACCCATTTCACCAACACCAACGGCCTGCCCGACCCCAACCACTATACCACCGCCTGGGACATCTATCTCATCGCCCGGGAGGCCATGAAGTATGACCTGTTCATGACCATCTGCGGCAGCAAGTCCTATGAGGTCCCCGCCACTAACAAATCCGACGTCCGGGAGCTGCACTCTACCAACGCCCTCATCTCCAACTGGCGCATGCTGGGCTACCTATATGACTACGCCGACGGTCTGAAGACCGGCTTTACCGATGAAGCCGGCTACTGTCTGGTGGCCTCCGCCCTGAAGGACGGGCGGCGGTTCATCTCCGTGGTCTTGGGCAGCGACACCAAGGACATCGGCGGCGAAACAAAGATCATGAGCTTTGTGGACTCCGCCACGCTGCTGGACTGGGGCTACAACAGCTTCACCACCCAAACTGTATTTACTAAGGACGACCTGATCCAGGAGATCCCCGTGTCCCTGAGCAAGCAGGCCAGCGCCGTTTTGGTCCACCCGGCCGAGGATGTAGAGGTGCTGCTGCCCAGCGACGTCACCCCCGACATGCTGGAGCGGAAGGTCACCGTTTACGGCGGCACGGCCCTGGCCCCCATTGAGGCCGAGCAGGAGCTGGGCGAAATGACCCTGTCCTATGACGGCTATGATTACGCCACCTTCAAGCTCCTGGCCGCAGACAGCGTGAGTGTGAACCGGTTCCTGCAGGGGAAATACTACATCTCCTGGTTCTTCTCCAAGACGCTGGTGAAGCTCCTCCTGGTGGTGGTGATCCTGCTGGTGATCCTCATCGTGATCTGGGCGAAGAAGGTCCGGCCCCAAAGCCGCTACGGATCCCGGCGGAGCAGAAACAAGGGTTTCCGCAATTACCGCGGCAGACGCAAATAAAATTAAAACATAAAAACGCAAGGCAGACGCAGAGAATACTTGCCGTATTTCCAAGGGGCATGACGCGGTATGGGCGCATTTCTGTCCGGCAAAACCGTGTCTGCCCTTGTCAATCGATGGTAGAAAGGACACATCATGCCCCACGACGATCTGAATATCCTATATGAGGACCGCAGCCTGTTGCTGTGCGTGAAGCCGGTGGGCGTCCTCTCCGAGGACAGCGAAAACGGCGCCTCCATGCCCCGGCTCCTGCGGCAGCACTATGCCGCGCTGCATCAGCCGGACTATATCGCCACCGTGCACCGTCTGGACAAGATCACCGGCGGACTGATGCTCTTTTCCCGGCAGAAGGCCGTCACCGGCCGGCTCATCACCGCTGTGGCGGAGCACCGGGTGGAAAAGGAATATCTGGCCGTCCTCCGGGGGCATCCCACCGAAAAAGAGGCGGAGCTGACGGACCTGCTGTTCCGGGACGCGGCAAAAAACAAAAGCTATGTGGTCAAGCGAATGCGCAAGGGCGTGCGGGAGGCAAAGCTGTCCTACCGCGTACTGGCTGAAACCGGCGAACTGGCCCTGGTGCGGGTGCGGCTCTACACCGGACGCACCCACCAGATCCGGGTGCAGTTCTCCTCCCGTGGGCTGCCGCTGCTGGGCGACATACGCTACGGCAGCAAGGACGCAAACTGCTCAGCCGCCCTGTGGTCCTACCGGTTGGCGCTGACCCATCCCGTCACCGGGGAGAGCATCGACATCACCCAGCCGCCGCCGAAGCAATACCCCTGGGACCTGTTCGACTGTGACGAGCTGAGGGGATAAAAAAGCTCTCAAAGCGCAAATGCGCTTTGAGAGCTTTTTTTACCATCCATGGAAGGCATCCCGGCGGCGATAACCGGCGCAGGCAGATTGATCCTCGTGGAACTCTACAAACTTCAGCGCGTAAATATCTCCGCTGACAAAGCGGTTCTGATCCGGCTGGTAGATCACAAGATAGTCGTTGCCGACGCTGGCCAGGATTCCCTCCCATTGAATGGCCTGCTGGGTGCCCATAAGGAAGCTGGCCACGATATAGTATCCCAGGTTCCGGGCCAGCAGACCCCGGACGGAGCTGTTGGTCACATCCCGGGCGCCGGTGGGGTTCTCCACGGTTTCGATCCCCTCCTGCTGGAGCATCATGTGCTCCGGCCGCTGGGGGATCAGGGCCAGGTTGCTCTGATCCGCCTGCATGGGGGTTAGGCCGCTCTGCATGGGCGTAGATCCGCCCTGGATGGGGCTCATGCTCCCCTGCATGGCGTTCATACCGGACGGAACCCCGTCCTGTAGATCCGTATGTAATTGCAGCATACATCACACCTCACTCAAGTTTCATAATACGCATCCGTCGGGGCATAGAAGCAATGCTGCCCGATCTTCTCCACGAACTGTCCCACCCGGGAGGGAAAATAACTCCGGCAGGGCTTATCGTAGGGGTTATAAAACCACAGGGCATCCCCCACAATGGGCAGGCGGTTGCCCGCTATGGCCCAGTCCGCTATGTCGTAATTTTCCTGTGTGGGCCGCATATTGTAGATGTTCTGGGGGTTATACACACCGGCGATATTCTCCGCCAGGCAGGTGAACTGCCCGGGCTGGAAGATGATGTTATACAGGTCCCCCTGGCCCAGTCTGTCGTACTCTCCGCCGACGACGTTCACCCGGTTCATCACCACGCCGGCCACCGCTTTCATTCCGTTTTCTCCTTCGCCTCCCGCCTCACACTGAATGAGCCGGGCCAGCAGCTCTCGCTCATCATAGGCCATCGCTCTCACGCTCCCGTTGCTCTCCATACTATGCGCCAACGTATCAGAGCGTGAAATGAACACAACCACCAGCGTAGCTGGTGGTTGTCACCATGCGGGCATAGCCCTTTGTTCCTCGCGGACGCGTCCAACGCGTAAGTACGGTCTGCCAACTGCGCGAGGACTCTTACTTGCCACCCGTAAACAGGCTACTGGATGGTATTCTCAACTGTTCTCCCATCTCGTCCTCTTTTAGCTGGTTCCTTACATACTCCGCAATTCGGCTCTCATTCTTGCCTACTGTATCCACATATATACCCTATAAAATAGAAAAACTACAAATATAAGGCTTTTCGGTGCCTACAACACCAAAAAATAAAATAACAGAGCTATCACATTACGCAAAAGGCCGCCGGGAATAAAACCAAGGAGGCCGCCGCTGGCGGCGCTGCCCCCGGCGCAGGGCCTGCGGCAGAGACCCCGGAGCAAACGGCCCCGGCCCGCCCCATTGACGAGGGCAAGCTGGTCTATCTGAAACTTTCCGAGTTCCATGCGTTCCATACTTTCCGTGAACATCCCTTTCAATTCTATAAAAGCTGTTTTATCCTGTTGTTTGTTACAGTTGCTTATCGTTATCTATCCCTTGTATTTAAAGGCTTAACAGTCGTAAGGAACTATAAGTCTTGTGGTTCGGGCAGAGAACGGTG
>ERZ808246.390-NODE-390-length-37700-cov-5.551654_pt1 | contig 37700 bp, 40 predicted proteins | sample MGYA00521083_ERZ808246 | MGnify/ENA primary metagenome ERZ808246 (study PRJEB31516, sample SAMN03275577) | gut metagenome | biome: mammalia-associated habitat; material: feces | host: Papio cynocephalus | place: Kenya | collected 2012-07-07 ...
CGTATCTTCCCAGGTTGACGTCCGGGATGAATATGACGTCCTTGCTGTCTAGAGATGATACCACATCCACGGCGTTCGATGAGGTGCAGCAGACGTCAAGGCGTGTTTTGCATGCGGCGGTGCTGTTGACATAGCCCACTACCTCGGCTCCGGGATGCTTCGCCTTGAGCGAATCGATCTGCTCAGGAGTGCACATCTGAGCCATCACGCAGAACGATTCGGGCTCCGCCATGAGGACGGTCTTCTCCGGATTGAGAATCTTGGCGGTCTCTGCCATGAATGTCACTCCGCAGAAGACTATGACGTCCGCATCGGTCTTGCTGGCCTTTATCGCCAATCCCAGGGAATCACCTACGAAGTCGGCGACATCCTGTACCTCCGGGCGACAGTAGTTGTGTGCGAGGACGACCGCGTTGAGCTTCTTCTTCAGCTCCTCGATGCGTCCTCTGGCGAACTGGGTGTCCATATCCAAGTCATTTGCGACTACGATATAATGGGTTTCGCATACGGAGAAATCCATTCCGCCAGCCAGATGCGAAATCATACTATTCCTAGTGTAAAAGAGCAATATATAGATGGGAAAAGGCTTACCGCCTATAGGGATGATAGCCATGGAACCCAAGGAGCTGGAGGACATCGTCATATCCACCATACAGGAAACCCAGGTCAAGTTGGGATTCGCAGGAGGATCGGAGGCGCTGTATCTGCCTCTCGGAAGCATCGATGCAGAGGAGGACGAGGGACGCATCGCGGATTTCCTGAAGGAGTTCGAGGATTACGTCAGGCCGCGCCTGGGGGATGTGGAGTGCAGGATCCTGGATCAGAGGGTGCGCATAACGGTCTCAGAGGAAGGTTGCCGCTATGTTTCATCGCTTCCAGTCGGCCCTGTTCTCAGGTTCATGGTGGATGCCGTTTCCGAACACAAGGATCTCGAAACGTTCAGGAAGGAGCTGTCGGAGAGGTTCCCGAGCAGCATATGGAAGGATGTCGACGGGGACGGCTTCGAGCACATCGTCTACTTCGACGATGGCACCGACCCAAGCGTGTACTGCATAGGATCGGAGTGCGGCATGCTCATCTACCACAGATTCAGCCGTCGCGACTACAATGCGTTCGGATACGGGAAGGTCTGACGGTCCGCATCGTCCCCGTATCAGGTTTATTACGGGTATCGTCGATTCTCCCCAATATGAGGCTGATCATCTATACAGGCAAAGGCGGGGTCGGGAAGACGTCGACGTCCGCAGCCACGGCATACAGGCTGTCCGAGCTCGGGTATCGCACCATTCTGATGAGTACCGATTCAGCTCATTCGCTCGGGGATTCCCTGGAGATGAAGCTGGGCACGTCCATCACGCACGTCCGCGAGAATCTCGACGCGCTGGAGATAGACATCATCCACGAGATGAAGACCCGGTGGAATCAGCTGCAGGATTACATCTCCGCATTCATGCTGTCGCAGGGGATGGGCGAGATCTCCGCAGAGGAGATGGCCATAATGCCCGGAATGGAGATGATCTCCGCACTCTTCTACGTCAATCAGTTCGAGGAGACGGACGCGTACGATGTGATTGTCATGGACACGGCCCCTACAGGAGAGACGCTCCGTCTGCTGAGCTTCCCCGATGTCACCAACTGGTATCTGGACAAGGGATTCGCCACTGTTCGGAGGCTCATGAGGGTCGCCAAGGCCACCGTCGGCAAGTTCATGGAGATGCCCCTGCCGTCGGACGAGGTCATGGAGAGCATCGAGAACATAAAGGACAACATGTCCAAGGTCAAGGCCATCCTGGAGGACCCCGAGAGGACCACTGTAAGACTCGTGCTCAATCCTGAGAAGATGGTAATACGCGAGACCATGCGTGCGTACACGTATCTCAGCCTCTACAACAAGAACGTGGAAGCCATCGTGGTCAACCGCATCCTTCCGTCGGAGGCGGCCGATTCCGATTTCCTCAAGGATATGATGGCCGAGCAGAAGGAGAATCTGGAGCTGATACACAATGCCTTCGATCCGATGGAGATCAAGTACTGCAGCATGATGCGCACGGAGCTTCGCGGCGAGGACAAGCTGCGCAGCATGGCTGCGATGATCTACGGCGACGAGGATCCCTCGAAGATCTATTCGAAGGCCAGCCCCATGAGCTTCGAGACCGTGGACGGAGAGGATCATCTGGTGATGCGCATGCCATTCGTCGACAGCAAGGATGTGGAGCTCTACAGGATCGATCCGGTGACTCTGATGGTCCATGTCGGCAGCCAGAAGCGCAATGTGCAGCTCCCGGACGTTCTGGCCCACTCCGATGTGGTCGGAGCAGAGTTCAAGGACGATAAGCTCATTATCAGATTCAAGAGGTAAGACGATGACAGGAGACGAGGAGTTCGAGGATTTCGTCAGGAAGAACAGGGATCTGATAGAGAGGATGATAGAGCTTCAGAAGGGCTCGGTGCATGATTTCGCGGATGCCGAGAAGGCCATCGCGGTCGAGGCGTACAGTCAGGCAAGGGATGCTGCGGACCGCGGAAGGGTCAGGACCGAGGATGCTCTCAGGGCGGCGATATCCACGATCACCGATCCGGAGGTCCAGAGGCACTTCATGAACATGGGCCTGGAGTTCTTCATGGGTATGTCCGCTCTCATGCAGAGGGCGCCCATGCCGGATGCCGTGCGCGAAGGGATAAGCAGCACCGAGTCGAACATGAGGGATGCCGCATGCAGATCCAACGACGGCTGCGCCGCACGCTCCGCCCCCAAGAAGGTCGACATCAACATAGCCGACGATGCTCCTCGCAGGAAGGTCGCCGACGACGTGTTCAAGAGCGTCGGTGAGTGACATGGGATTCGGCAAGGACATCGTCTCGCTGGCGAGACGGTCCCTGGAGTACGAGGTCGGCGGCGGTCCGGCTCCGGCCGTCCCGGACGATATCCGCTTCGGCGAGAGGTCGGGCGCCTTCGTCACGCTGTCGGAGTACCCCAGCGGTGCGCTCCGCGGCTGCATCGGATTCCCGATGCCGGTATTCCCGCTGGGGGAGGCTGTCGTTCAGGCGGCCAGGTCCGCATGCCATGATCCGAGGTTCCCCGATTTGGAAGCCCCAGAGCTCAGGGAGATAACGGTCGAGGTCACAGTCCTGACAGTTCCCGAGAGGATCCGCGGAAGTCCGTCCGATATAGAGGGTTCGATAGCGATAGGGCGCGACGGTCTGATCATAGACCTGCTGGGGCGCAGGGGGCTGTTCCTCCCTCAGGTTCCGGTGGAGCAGGGATGGGGCGTCCGCGAATACCTGGAGAATCTGGGCCTGAAGGCAGGACTGCCTCCCGATTCCTGGATGGATCCCCGCGCTGTCATCTCATCATTCAAAGGAGAGATATGGACGGAGACGTCGCCCGACGGTCCTGTGGAGGAGCACCATGGACGATATCGATACAGTGTTCGAGGGAAGAGCCTTCATCGACGGCGCTCTGAGATATGCCGAGGTGGGGGTGACGGAGGAAGGAAGGATCGCCGCCGTCGGAAGCCGTGTTCCCGGCGGGGAGCGCAGGATCGATCTGGGATCCAGCAGGATCCTCCTGCCGGCATTCACCGACCCGCATGTGCATTTCCGCGATCCCGGGATGACGCAGAAGGAGGATTTCGGCACAGGGACGCTGTCCGCCGTCCATGCGGGCGTGTCCTGCGTCTTCGACATGCCGAACACGTCTCCCCCGGTCGTCGACGTGCGCTCGCTGCAGGAGAAGAAGGCGGTCGTCGGCCGCAAGGCGGTCACTGACTACGGGCTGTTCGCAGCGGTCACCGCGGGGATCAACGCGAGGATGCTGGCGCCGCTGGTGGTCGGATTCAAGCTGTTCATGGGGTCGACCACGGGGAACATACTCCTGGACGACGACGATGAGATGATTCCTGCGGTGAAAGACGTCCTGGCTACGGGACGCAGGATGTCGGTCCATGCCGAGGACGATCATCTGATAGCGAAAGGAGAGGAGCGTTGCTGCAGGGACCATCTGCGCAATCGTCCGGCGAAGGCGGAGACCGAAGCAATATCGCGTCTGGCCGCCGCTTTCCCCAGAGGAAGCATCAACATATGCCACGTTACAACACCTGAGGGCCTGGACATCGCCAGGTCTGCCGGATTCACGACCGAGGTCACGATGCATCACCTCTTGTTCGAGGCGGACCGCTTCTCCGGGGCGGAATACAAGGTCAATCCTCCGATCCGCGACATCGGGACGCGCGATGCATTGTACCGCAGGTTCGCCGCAGGAGACTTCGATATGATCGGGACCGATCACGCCCCGCATACGGCGGAGGAGAAGGCCAGGCCGTTCGATGAGGCACCGTCCGGGATCCCGGGTGTGGAAACGACCATCCCGATCATGATGGAGATGGTTCGCAGAGGCGATCTGCGTCTGTCCGAGATCGTGCGCATGGCTTCGTCGAATCCCGGGAGGCTGTTCGGAGTGCCGAAGGGGGTCATCGCGCCGGGTTACGATGCGGATTTCGCCGTTTTCGATATGAGGGCTTCATCGAAGGTCGATGTCCGTAGCCTGCACAGCAGATGCGGCCATTCCCCGTATGCGGGATACGATGCGGTGTTCCCTCAGGATGTGTACGTGAGGGGAAGCCTTCAAGTATGCGACGGCGAGTTCTGCGGTGAACCTATTGGAAGGGACGTCCGTGGACTTCGATATCGACTATTCAGAGATTGCCGGCAGAGTGATCGAATGCCCGCCCGAATGCGGAATGTGCTGCCTCTGTCAGCCCGAGGTCCTTCCGGACGAGCGCCCGTTCTTCAAGAGGAACTATCCAGAATCGCTCGTCAGATCGCGCGGCCCGGATGCCTATACAGCGCTCGCTCTGAAGAAGGGCAGGGGATCCTGCGTCTTCCTGAACGGCAGAAGATGCTCGATATATGCGAACCGTCCCACATACTGCAGACAGTTCCCGTTCCACATCTACTCCAGCGACAGGATCCAGGTCGAGCTCGATCTCTCGTGCAGAGGTGCATGGACCGGCAGGGGTTCCGATGCCATGGCGGAGGCGCGCACGCTCGTAGCCAATGCCGGCTCCAGGATCGCCGAATCTCTGGAGCAATCGAGGGCCGTGTACTCGGAGTTCTACGCCAACTGCAGAGAGGCAGGAGTCATGGCGGATCCGTCCGGCCTGAGGATGTCGGTCTCGGAGAATCTGCATATGTTCTCGGACCTGTCCTATCTGGGCAGGATCATGGATACAGCGCAGATCGAGCCGGTCATGTCCCTTCGCGGGATCCAGCCGGACAAGTCTATGGATATGGCCTCTCTGACGGAGGCCGGGAGGGATACTGCCATGGAATCCATGTCGTCGGAGGATCCCCTCAGCGTCCCGGTCTACTGCGACGGGGAGTGGAACTGGAATATGTTCATGGCCGTCGACGGGACCATAGAATGGATGGTCATGGACGACGAGGGCGAGCTCCATCACAAAGCGTTCGCCGAGGCGGATGCGATCGACCTCAGGATTCCGGATGCGGATGCGAAGGCGCTGCTCCAGAAGTACATCTCCACTCTGAATGGCAGAGACAGCTTCATGGGGAACGTCTTCTCGATGATGGACGAGAACGGCTACGAGGACGACATGTCCAACTCGTACTACGGTTCGATGGCTGTGACGGTCATGGACCTCCTATGGAGGATGTCCATGCTGGATCATTTCATGGATATCGGAAGCGGTGCCAACGGAATGCGCGAGGCGATAATATTCTACGACATGGACCGCCTGGATGCGCCCACGATAGGCGGGTTCGTGTGAGGTCGCGATACCTTCAAATAACCCCTGCATATTGGAGTGCGGTAGTAGTCGTATAAATGCCCGTTCGCGTAAGCTTAGGGTCGATGCGACGTTCACGATTCATTGGAGTGATGATCATGGGAAAGGGAACACCGGCACAGGGAAAACACAACAAGTTCAAGACGCACATCCCCTGCCGCAGGTGCGGCAAGCGCGCTTACCACGTAAGGAAGGGCGTCTGCGCCTCCTGCGGATACGGCAAGACCACGACGATCAGGTCTTACAGCTGGGCTAAGCTCCGCGACTGAGAGCAAGGGGATCGGATGACAGGGCCAAAGCATAGCTGCGGCGTCGTGGGAATCAGCGCCGATTTCGATGTGGCGCCGTCTCTGTACACGGCCCTGATGATCATCCAGCACCGCGGTCAGGAGAGCGCCGGAATATCTGTTTTCAACGGCGTCTCCATAGAGACCATAAAAGGCCTAGGCCTCGTGAACGTCGCTCTGCCCAAGGATGAGGTCCGCGACCTCTCCGGGCATGTCGGCGTGGGGCACGTCAGGTATTCCACGACAGGGTCCAAAAGCGTTGTGAACGCCCAGCCCCTGACCGTGATGACCAATTTCGGAACCGTCGCGGTCGCCCATAACGGCGATATAACAAACTTCTCCGAGTTGAAGGAGAAGTACATGAAGGAGGGTTGGACCTTCCTCACGGATTCCGACAGCGAGCTGGTGACGAAGCTTCTCGGCAAGTACATGACAATGTACAACGACCCCGTCAAGGCGATCCGTGCCACGATGGGGGAGCTCGACGGAGCATATGCGCTCACCATCCTCATAAACGACAGGCTTTTCGCCATCCGCGATCCGTACGGATTCAGGCCGCTGTGCCTCGGGAGGATCGACGGAGGATACATCGCCGTTTCCGAGAGTGCTGCGATCGATGCTCTGCACGGCGAGTTCGTTCGCGACATCGAGCCCGGTGAGATCTGCGAGATCACGAAGGACACGTTCAAGATCTATCCCGCGGTCGCTCAGCACCCCAAGGCATACTGCATGTTCGAGTGGGTCTATTTCGCCAGGCCGGATTCCGTCCTCGACGGAAGGGAGGTCTATGCGGTCAGGCGCAAGATTGGAGAGATCCTCGCCAGAGAATGTCCTGCCGATGTCGACCTCGTGATGCCCGTACCGGATTCGGGTCGCGCCCATGCCATCGGATATTCCGCAGCTACAGGCATACCTTACGAGGAAGGATTCATGAAGAACCGCTTCGCCGAGAGGACGTTCATAATGCCCGATCAGAAGCAGAGGGAGGCGGCCGTCTCCATGAAGATGAATCCCATCAAGAGCACCGTCAACGGAAGGCGCATAATGATCGTCGACGACAGCATCGTCAGGGGAACCACGTTGAAGAAGCTGGTCCTGATGCTGCGCAACGCCGGTGCTAAAGAGGTTCATGTCAGAATCGGAAGCCCTCCGATAATAGCTCCGTGCTACTATGGAGTAGACATGAAGACCCGCGACCAGTTCATCGCGACCCATCACAGCGTCGAGGAGATCCGTAGGATCATCGGAGCGGACAGTCTCGGATACATCAGCATAGAGGGACTCGTCGAGGCGATTGGATTCAAGGAGTGCGATCTCTGCCTCGCCTGCGTCAACGGGAAGTATCCGACATCCATTCCCGGTGAGGCCCACAGATTCCAGACCAATCTGCACGAGGACTTCGGAGCCGAGAACGACAGGACATCCTCGTGAACCGAATCGGTCGATATTCCGTTTTATCCGGTTCCGGTTGTGTTCCTCGGCAGTATTGCCGCGATCGAAATCCCACTTCTTCTCTGTTCGAAGATCATCCCTGCGCGATCATCCATCATCGATTCCGTCGTTGCCGGAGCATGGCAGATTCTTCACACGACCCGTTCAGAGTGTCCTTCGTGCAGCCGAATCCCATTTCTTCACTAAGGCCCGGGCAGGTCATTTCGCGAAATCTACTTCATATATGATGCTCAGAAGCTATTATCCCTCATTTTTCATAAAATAAAGGAAATCGATAATAGAAAACTTTAAGTATTAGACTACTATCCTCACCTTAACTGGGCAGGTAGATCAGTTGGAAGATCGTTACATTGGCATTGTAGAGGCCGCGAGTTCGAATCTCGCCCTGTCCACCTCTTCTCCTCTTTCCAATTTCTGACATCATCGTATTCCCTTCGGATTACGGCCGTTCCTTCTTCGAAGGACCTTTTCGGTATCCGTTCGGATGCGTGTTGGGCTCCTTCAAATGCAGTCTGATTCCGAGGGGTCATCCGTTCTAAGGTCTGTGCTATTTCCGGATACCGTTCTCGCGAACTCCTCGGAACTCTTTTTCAGACGATCTCTCCATAGCTTCCTGTCGGTCAGGAACGTCGTCCTCTTTCCATCGACCATCATGGTGACGATCCTCCCGTCATCCTCCATGTATCTCAGGGCTTCGCGGATCATCGATGTCGGCGCTTTGAGGTGCGATGACAGCACGTCCTCGGTCATCGGCCCTCCCAGAGCGATCATCCTTGTTATGCCGCAGCTGAGGCCCGCATTGACCGATCCCATGTCCTCCAGTTCCGGCAATGCCACTATGACGCCATCTTCCAGAAATCCGAATTGCGGCACCTGCTAGCTCTTCCTGTATGATCTTATGACGCCGTTCAATCCTCTTACTGCAGGACTCTTGTAACCCATCTGATAGAACGTATCAGCCAGGCGCGGGTTGCGTGTCCTTTCCCTGAAGCTGGTTCCCCCTTCCACCATTCCTCCAGGCGAAATGATGCCGACCCAATTGGTCTCGACATCGGCTACTATGGGTGAATCGGAACAATAGCTGCGGTGGGTTATCGCATTCAGGATGACCTCGTTCTGAGCCATCGTAGGGATCTTACCCAGAGTATTCTCTTTTCTGGTGCTCACCATCCTTCTGGCCTCCATTACTGCCTTTCCTACAGCATCCAGTTGGCTCATCACAGATCCGGATATTACGGATACGATCTCATTATCGGCTTTGACGATGAAGCGCCAAGGGTTCTGATCCGAGAGCATCAGGGCCATGTTGTTGTATTCTCCGTCCGGTGTGCGGAATGGACAGGTCGTCCTATCGATGCGGCAACCCTTTCTTTCCTCCAGAGCCTGAATGAATCTGAAGCTGAGATTCTGATTCTCAGATCTCAGTTCTTCGAATATATTCTAATCTTTTATGAGCATATATCATATATTGTACTGTTATAGATTTAAGATGTACTGTCATGCGAAGATAGCGCCTAGGACATCGACTTATATCCCGGGACCTATCAAGTTTCATGGGTGCAGATATGGAGCAATGGCTAGGAGATAACCTGCCTCAGCTGGTTCTGCTGGTAGGAGGCCTGCTGGCGGTTGCGATAGCCGTGACCTATGTCAAGGACAAGGGCTCGGTGAAATACAAGGCTTTGATGCTGTTGGGACTGTTGTTCGGCGCGTTCATGGCGATAGAAGCAGTTGCCAAGTACGGGGAATGGAGGCTCATCACTTCCATCTTTGTGACGATAGCGGCTTTCACATTGATCATCCGTCCTTTCCGCGACGTTCATTTCGCAGCTATCATAGGCTTGATGGTCATGGTCATCATGTATATCTGGCTCGGAGGAATGACAGAGATCTCCGGTTACGATGTCTCGTTCCTGTCCGAGAATCCGGTCCGCATAATCCTGGCATTCGTCGTTGGAGCGGTGATCTACGGGCTGCTCAATTTCGCAGAATCCATCGTGAAGCTGTTCGGAAAATTGCTGAACTGTTGGCCCCTGCTGTTCATCATGGGCTGTCTCTGCGTAGTGGAATCGATATTCATGTTCATAGGATTCGGGTCCATAGTAGACCATGTTGAACTCGGACAGGCATCTGGATTTCTATTTATCGAGTAAGCTTTAAATGGTAGTAGCAGATGGGGGAAAGAGTGGGCTCGTGGCTTAGCCAGGATATAGCGCTGGCCTTCTAAGCCAGACGCCCCGGGTTCGAATCCCGGCGGGCCCGCCAAGGATGCAATGCCCCTCGAGGGATGACATCCAAGGAAGGTAGGATCATGAAGAGAGGCTCGCGCGCCTGGAAGAAACGCGGTAACCAGCGTTGGAAATGGCGCAAGAAGAAGATGAGGAGAAGAAAGAGAGCAGCAAAGATGCGCAAGAAGTGATTGCAACCGCAATCACGCTCAAGGGGGTATAGGCTAACCTGGCAGACTGGTGGGCTCCAGTTATTGAGAGTGATTGAAAATGGGTTTGCTGACAGTTGATGACTAACTGGAGCGATGACTCATTGATTCAACCGGGGTCGCTCCCCGGTAGTGGAAACCCGCTGACGAGGGTTCAAATCCCTCTGCCCCCACCTGCGCATTTTTACTCTTCTCCCGGCACTTCGGTGCCGAGAAAAACTTTATTCACTGAAACCCGAACCGATTTCTGTCGTTCATCTCGAATCCGCATCTGTGAATCACGGTTTCATTGATATTCTGTGTACCGATTGACTGAAGTAAGATTGTAGAATCCCGATCCGCGCGTCCGGATCGGGGAATGCGTTTAGTTCTTGAAGCTGTGGATGGGTGCCGGTATCCTTCCGCCTCTGTCGACGAAGTCCGCGCATCCATACATGTTGACGGGCATGATGTCGGCATAGCCCAGAAGGCCGCCGAACTGCACCTTGTCCCCTACGGTCTTGCCGATGACGGGAATCACCCTTACGGCAGTGGTCTTCTGATTGACCATTCCTATGGCCATCTCATCGGCTATTATGCCGGCGATGGTCGTGGCGGGAACGTCTCCGGGGATGGCGATCATGTCCAGGCCGACCGAGCACACGCAGGTCATGGCCTCAAGCTTCTCGAGGGTCAGTGCGCCAATCGCTGCGGCTTCGGCCATCGATTTGTCCTCGGTGACGGGGATGAATGCCCCGCTGAGACCGCCTACATAGGACGACGCCATGACGCCGCCCTTCTTGACCTGGTCGTTGAGGATGGCTAGAGCAGCGGTCGTTCCCGGAGCTCCGGCGTATTCCATACCCATCTCATGGATGATATCGGCGATGCTGTCTCCGACTGCAGGGGTCGGTGCCAGGGAGAGATCGACTATGCCGAATGGCACATCGAGCCTTCTGGATGCTTCCTTGGCGAATAGCTGGCCCACACGGGTGACCTTGAACGCGGTCTTCTTGATGGTCTCGCAGAGGACCTCGAAGCTCTGGCCGCGGACCTTCGTCAATGCCTCTCTGACGACTCCGGGGCCGCTGACCCCGACGTTGATGACGCAGTCGGCTTCGGTCACGCCGTGGAATGCTCCGGCCATGAACGGATTGTCGTCGGGCGGGTTGCAGAAGACGACGAGCTTGGCGCATCCGATGGAGTCGTTCTCCTTCGTCTCCTCGGCCGTCCTGACAACCACATCGCCCATCAGCCTCACAGCATCCATGTTGATGCCGGTCCTTGTGGATCCCAGGCTGATGGAGGAGCATACGCGCTCGGTGCGGGCCAGCGCCTCGGGTATGGACTCTATCAGCATGCGGTCGGCCCTGGTCATGCCCTTCTGCACCAGAGCGGAGTATCCTCCGATGAAGTTCACTCCGATTTCTTTGGCAGCGGAGTCGAGGGTCTCGGCGATTCTGACGAAGTCCTCAGGCTTCTTGCATGCGGCTCCTCCGACAAGGGCGATGGGTGTCACGGACACCCTCTTGTTGATCACGGGCACGCCGTACTCGATTCCGAGTTCGTCGCCGACTTTGACAAGGTTGCCGGCCATCCTCAGGATCTTGTCGCGGATCTTCCTGCAGAGCGCGTCAAGATCCGGATCTATGCAGTCCAGAAGACTGATGCCCATGGTGATGGTCCTGACATCGAGATTCTCCTGGGAGACCATCTCGTAGGTCTCGAAGACCTCGTTTAGCTCTACCATGGTCTCAGATCCTGTGCATCATCTCGAAGACGTCTTCATGTGTGGCCTTTATGATGCAGCCGACCTTCTCGCCGACCTTCTCCAGTCCGGCGTTGAGGGCGTCGAATCCCCCTTTGTAGTTGGATGTATCAACAATCAGGATCATGTTGATGTAGTCCTGGACGGTGGTCTGCTTGATGTCGAGGATGTTGATGTCGTTCTCGGCGAAGTAGTTGCACACCGCCGCTATGATACCGACGTGATCCTTTCCTACCAGTGTGACGATTGTTCTGCTCATGGTTTGTTCTCCTTCATCTTGATAAGCGCGTATTCGAGCGAGTCCACGAGGGCGATCAGGCTGGCCCCGATGACGTTCTCCGATACTCCTACCGTGGTCCAGCTGCTCTTGCCGTTGGTGGAGCGGATCAGGACCCTGACGCTTGCGGCCGTCGCCGATTTCTCGTCTAGCACGCGCACCTTGTAATCCGTTAATCTGACATTCCTCAGGCTGGGGAAAAATTTGTCCAGCGCCTTTCTGAGCGCATGATCGAGGGCGTTGACCGGTCCGTTGCCATCGGATGCGGTGTGCTCGACCGCTCCGTTCTGGTTCCTGACCTTGATGCTGGCCTCGGAGTCCATCTCCCCCTCGCGGCTGTCTATGAATATCCTGAAGCCGTCGATGGTGAACTGCTGCTCGAGGTCCCCTCTGAGCCTCCTTACCAGAAGCTCGAAGCTCGCATCCGCGCCTTCGAACTCGTATCCTTTCGACTCCATCTCCTTGATGAGGCGGGTTATCTCCGGGCTGTCTTCGCCGGGCTCCAGGCCGAGCTCCCTCAGCTTCTCGGTTATGCTGGCCCTCCCGGCCATGTCCGATACGAGGATCCTGCGGGAGTTGCCGACCAGCGCGGGATCCACATGCTCGTATGTCCGGGGATCCTTCGTCAGAGCGGAAACATGCATGCCGCCCTTGTGGGCGAATGCTCTGTACCCGACGAACGGCATCCCTGCGTAGGGGGTCATATTGGCTATCTCCCCTATGGATTTGGATATCCCGGTAAGGCCTGTGAGATTGATGCTTCCTATGTCCATTCCACATTTCAGCGAGAGATCCGGAAGGACGGCGCACAGGTTGGCATTGCCGCATCTCTCTCCTATGCCGTTGATCGTCCCCTGCACCAGGGTGCATCCCGCATCCACAGCGGAAAGGGTGTTGGCGGTGGCGAGATCCGAATCGTTGTGGCAGTGGATCCCCAGGGGGATGCCCGTTGCGGACAGTGCGTCGGCGCAGGCGTCGTAGATGCCTTTCGGGAGCATTCCGCCGTTGGTGTCGCACAGCACCGCCCATTCTGCTCCTCCGCGCTCCGCCGCTCTGAGGGTCTCCAGGGCATACTCTCTGTTGGAGCGGTGCCCGTCGAAGAAATGCTCCGCGTCGAACATGACGCGTTTGCCCTTGGAAACCAGGAATGAGACGCTGTCCTCTATCATGCGGAGGTTCTCCTCCGGAGAGGCCTTGATGGCTTCCAGCACCTGGTAGTCCCACGATTTTCCGAATATGCAGCACCATTCTGCAGGACAGTCCGCCAGGTTCCTGAGGTTCGCATCCTCTTCGGGAAGGATGCCGTGCCTGCGGGTGCTGCCGAACGCCGTAAGCGAGGAGACGTCGAGCTTCATAGAGGCCGCTTTGTGGAAGAACTCGTCGTCGCGGGGGTTGGATCCGGGCCAACCTCCTTCCACGAAGTCCATTCCGAATGCGTCGAGTCTCTTCAGTATGTCCAGCTTGTCGTCGCAGGAGAACGAGACTCCTTCGCACTGGGCTCCGTCGCGGAGAGTGGTGTCGTAGGAGTATATTCTGCTCATCAGATTCTCTTCCTCTCATCCATCACGGATATGAGGTCGCTGAGTATCGCAGAGGCCGTCTCCAGCCTTCCCGCCCCTCTTCCTGAGACCGTCACGGGACCGGCGAGATCGGACACGATCTGCGCGGTGTTGAGCGTTCCAGTGATGCTGAGGGGATGCCCCTTGGGCACGAGCCTGGGTCCGACCTCGAGCTTCGTCTCTGACACTTCTCCGATGAGCCTGATCACCATGTTGCGGGATGCAGCGAGCGATACCGCGTCCTCGGTGATGGATGTTATCCCGGTGATCCTGACATCGCTGAACGTGACATCGCGTCCGAACACGGCGTTGGCCAGGATGGCGACCTTGCAGGCGCTGTCGTAGCCCTCGATGTCGTTGGTCGGATCGGTCTCGGCGTATCCTAGCTGCTGGGCCTCCTTGAGAGCCTGTTCGAACGGCTGCCCCTTGTCCATCTTGCTCAGTATGTAGTTGCAGGTTCCGTTGAATATGCCGCGGATGGAGGATATGCGCTCTCCCACCAGGTTCTCGCGGCAGAGGTTGATTATGGGCATCGCTCCGCCGACGGAGCCTTCGAACCTGAACAGGCAGTTGTTCTTCTCTGCCAGGGACATCAGCTCCCTGAATCTCAGAGCCAGCGGCCCTTTGTTGACTGTTATGACGTCCTTTCCGGCTCCAAGAGCGAATTCTATGTTCCTGAGTCCGGCTCCGCCGGTCTTTACGTCCGTGGGGCTGACCTCCACAAGGAGATCGAACTCGATCCCACCTAGGACCTCGACGGAATCCTCGTACTTCTCGGAGCCGACGCGGCCCGTCTTCTTCTTGGTCTCCACGAGCTCTGCCGGAGGGATCCCGTTCGAATCGTAGACGAATGATCTGGAGTCCATGGCGCCTACCACTACTACGGGGTCCTCGTATCTCTGGGCGAAGTATTCCCTGCGCATCTCCAGGACTTCGCAGAATCCCTGTCCCACAGTTCCGAATCCGCAGATGAATATCCTCATGTCAGACACCTCTCACGTATGTTATGCCGGTCTTCTTGCACTCGGAGTCCATGAAGTCGTCCAGCTTGTCCAGGTCCTCCTGGCTCTTCGTTTTGACGGAGATCATGCCCGTGCGCTTGGAGAAGTCGGATGCCTTCGACGAGTATCTGACATCCACGGCATCGAGATCGGCTATCGTGTACGCCTTGTTGATCAGTCCTTCGATGTATCTCGCATCGATGTCTCCGATGAGCATGTAGTCCATGGTGTATGTCTCGTACGCGGTGCCGATCTTCGAGATGATGATGTCCTTGGACTTCCAAATCTGCTTGAGGCGCTCCAGCTGGTCCTCGTCGACCTCGAAGGTTATGTTGATGCAGATGCGGTGGTTGACTATCCTCTCGCGGTTGTGGACTACACCAACTATGTTGCCGTCCACAACGGATATGGGCTCGAGCGAGCCGACGAGCTGTCCGGGCAGGTCCTTTACGTACAATTCGGCGTTTACCAACATGCGCGCGCCTCTATCCGGGGGAAGTTGAATCGCTATATAAATGAAAGTAGCGCAACGGATGCGACTGACAGCCTTCCGTATAGGTCTGTAGATGGGAGAGAGAAGCGCCGAGAGGGAGATTTGAACTCCCGAGGGAAAGTTCCCACGAGCTTTCCAGGCTCGCGCCTTACCGGGCTGGGCCATCTCGGCTTGTAGAACGGGGGAACCTATTCCCCATTATAAAGTTTGGCAATGGCTGCGTGCCTGAAGCCATCTGTCCCATTCGATATCGCTCCTGAAATCGTCCAGATGATGGCGAACACGTCTGGATTCGGCAAGCACTTCGGTATCCGCTACGAATCTCGAGATCCCGGGTTCCGCATCCATCTTCAGGACGGTCTCTCCGAGCGGATCCAACGCCCTGGACATTCCGGCCATGTCCAAGCCGTCGATCGTGCCGGTGTTGTTGACGAATGCGAGGTATGTCACATCCTCAAGCGCCCTTGCAGGAAGAATCCGATCGAAATATGGCATGGATTGAACGGCTGATGCGGAGACGCACAGATTCACATCCGATCCCATCAGGGAGCAGCAGTGGAGGACCTCCGGGAAGAACACATCGTAGCATATCGAAAGCCCGAACGTCATCCCGCGGTATTCCGCCACGGCGGGTCCGTCTCCCGGCATGTACCCGTCCTCCGAGTAGATCCCGAATCTGGCCAGGTGCGTCTTGTCGTAGACGACGGTCCTCTCAGGCGTTATGAACAGGAGGCTGTTGGTAATGCCCCGGTCGGTAACCAGGGGAGTTCCGACCGCTATGGCCTTGCCGTTTTCCGCACAGACCCTCTCCAGGCGCCCTACCGCTTCTTCTACCCTCGCTCCCAGTTCCGCCGAATCGGTTCCGTATCCCGTCAGAAAGCATTCGGGGAAGACCAGGACGTCCGCCTCGTCCGATGCCGTCAGATCGGATATGGTGCGGGCATTCCCCTCGGGGTTCCCGAAGAGCGGACGCAGCTGGCATAGGGCGATCTCCAGTCTCATGCATCCGTGCATGCTCGTCGGGAATATACGTCTCGCGACTGTATGCGGGCACGGGGGACATTCTTAAATCCGCGCCTGGCGATGGCATGGCAGCATGACAGTAAAGATTCCCCAGATCACCAAAGAGGATGTCCAGGACCTCGTTGGATTCATCCGCGACACGGTGAACACGATTGGATGCAAGGGCGTCGTGGTCGGTCTCAGCGGAGGGATAGACTCGGCGACCGTCACGAAGCTGTGCGTGGATGCGCTGGGTCCTGAGAAGGTCCTCAACGTGTTCATGCCGTCGAGGGTCACGCCGGCCGAGGATTACAAGACGACCTCGGATCTGAGCTCCGAGTGGGGCACCGAGTACAAGGTTGTGGACATTCAACCTGCGGTAGATTCGCTCATGGCCGTCCTGCTATCAGGCAAGGAGACCCCCCTGGAGAGGGGAAACATCTCCGCGAGGTGCAGGATGATCGTCCTGTACAATCTTGCCAAGAAGAGGGATTACATCGTCATGGGAACCTCCAATCAGAGCGAGATCATGATGGGATACTTCACCAAGTTCGGTGACGGGGCATGCGACGTTACACCCATAGCCAATCTCTACAAGACGGAGGTGCGTCAGCTCGCCCGCCTCATTGGGGTGCCGGAGCAGATAATCGCGAAGCCCCCGTCTGCCGGACTGTGGGAAGGGCAGACCGACGAGTCGGAGATGGGAATCAGATACGAGGATCTCGACGGGATACTCTATGATCTGGAGCAGAACCGCTCGGATGCCCAGATCGCCCAGGATACCGGACTTCCTGTGGAAGAGATCGCCAGGATAAGGGCGCAGGTCAGGTCCATGGAGCACAAGAGGCTTCCGGCCATCCGTCCAAGCGATTACTGATCCGAAAGTTGTTCCGGAAACAAACCATTCCTGCCATCCGTCGGTCTTATCGCCGGATGGCGTCAAACTCGATGTATATTTTTATTCATTGAATGATTTTTATTGGAAAAAATATAAATATATGTTAGTGATGCCAAGACTTGTTGCTCCTGTAGTGTAGCGGCCAATCATGAAGCCCTCTCGAGGCTTCGACACGGGTTCAAATCCCGTCGGGAGCACTCATCCGTTTTTACATCAAATCTCGGTTTGATGCCTTTGCTTGAATCCGGAGTTCTGTTTGTGGGGTCTCTGCTGATGCTTCTGTTTCAGGGCTATCAGTTGGACATTGTGCTTTCAGGCCTGTTGTCGAAATTTGGCGTGAGAGATAGCTGAAGGGGGACTCCGATCGGTCGCTTTCGTTGTACGCTCCACGGTCGTCGAGGAGATTATCGAGAGGGCTTTCCCAGATTACGATGGCGGCCCTATACCTGATTGTAGCAGAGCCCCCTCCATCGATGACGATGTCCACCTAACACAAGGCGGTTTGTCTCTCGGACAGCCGTGTCTCAGGATGTCCGAGAGATCGGATTCAAAATGGCAGCAAGTCCCTTTCGTACTGTTCCGACAGGACTTCCGCGAAGGCAGTGTACATAGCGGAAATTCCGCAGAACACGCCTACAGCTCCTGAGATCACGGTCACGGTCTCTGCGCCCATGAAATCGGCGATGGACAGAAGCATGAATGTGATCGTCAGAGTCAAGAACACGATCTTGGGTGCGGTGCGTCCTTTCAGCGTTCCGATGAACAGGAACAGAGTTAGGATCCCCCATAGGAGGCAGAGGGCGCCCATGGTATCCTGTCCAGATCCAGTGCCTGTGATGTCCGTCTTTATCCCGACCAGCACCAGCCAGAATGCTCCGTACATGGTGAATGCAACCGTTCCGAACGTGTTGCCGTTCCTGTATTCCATGAGTCCAGCGATGAGCTGCGCGATACCCCCGCAGAACACGCCCATCATCAGGGTCACGCCATCCAGAGGAGTAATGCCAGCATTGTGGAGCGATAGCAGAACGGTCGTCATGCCGAATCCCAGAAGGCCCAACGGGGCGGGATTCGCCTTTTTGGTCGGCTTTTCGTTTTCGTCGGCCATGGTTTCCGATGCTTGATTCCATATATAACGTTATCAATCGTCGAATCGGATGAACGTTTTTCGTCGAACACATCGGAACGGGGGAATCGAAGGGCCGGGAGTTCCCGGCCGGTTGTAAGTCGTTTGACGGCCCTGGTCCGCATCGCGGGTTCCGGAGTCGTCGGAGACAGTTTAGGCCGCGTCCTTCTTTCCGGACTCTTTGGATTTCATCAGGGACGCGACGACAGTGATCAGGAGGATGCCGAGGATCACTCCGAGCGAGAGCACTATCGGGATCTCGATGAACTCATGGATCAGGAGCTTGGCCGCCACGAACAGCAGGATCGCTCCGAGGCCGTATTTCAGGTACACGAGGGAGTTCATACCGCCCTTTATGACGAAGAACAGGGACCTGAGACCCATGACCGCGAATATGTTGGACGTGTAGATGACCATGGTGTCGGTCGAGATGGCCAGCACCGCAGGGATCGAATCCAGCGCGAAGACGACGTCCGTCAGTTCGATGACGATGATGCACAGGAGTATGGCCGTCATCACGCGCTTGCCGTTCTTCTTGACGAGGAGCTTTCCTCCCGCTTCCTCGTCATCGACGTAGTTGAAATGGTTCTTCATGAAGCGAGCTATGCCGTTCTCCTTCTCTTCGCCGTCATCCTTCCCGAGCAGGGTCTTGATGGCGACAACAAGGAGTATGATGCCGAACACGTAGAGGAGCCAGCTGAACATGTTGAGCAGCTCCACACCTGCGAATATGAATATCGCACGGAAGACTATCGCTCCGGCGACGCCGTAGAACAGCGCCTTGTGCTGGTCCTCGTCTCTTATGCCGAAGTAGGTGAAGATGATGATGAACACGAATAGGTTGTCCATGCTCATCGACTCCTCGATGGCGTAGGCGGTGAAGTACTCCAATGTCAGATTGCTGTTGCCTGTGACGACGAACAGCAGGACTCCGAACGCCACGGCCACGCATATCCAAACCGCGGTCTGCATGAGCGCCGTTCTCATCGGGATGTGGTGGGCTTTCCTGTTCATTATAAGGTCGGCCGACAGCAGAACGACGACGATTGCAATGAAAACGAACCAGAGGTCTGATTCTTGCATATCCTGCCGATGAATGACTTGATATAAAGTAATAGGGCGGGGAGTCCCCGCCTTTCGGTTTCAATGGACGTGCGGGAAGAAGATCGTCACCGCGGCGATGACGGCTATCCCTACGAGCACCAGGAGGAAGGATTTCAGATCCTGCTTCTTCCTGTGGAAAGCCTCCGGTAGCATGTCGCATAACGCTACGTACATGAAGGTTCCCGCGGCGAACGCCATGGGTATGCCGGTCAGCCCTTCCACGTCTGAAACGCCGTCGAGCACTCCGAAGAACAGGAGCCCGCACAACGGTGTTATGAGACTGAATGCGAGGAGATAGCGCATGGATTTTCTCTTGGGTATATCGGTCACCAGGGTGATCGACGACAGGGAGAACAGGACCACGAATTTGTGGATGCACATCCCGATGGTCGTTATGGCGGCGATCTCTCCTCCGGCGAGGAACGTGGCTGCGAGAGCCAGTCCGTCGCAGGCTGCGTGTATCGACAGCCCGATCATCGATGAGAACGACACCAGCTTATGGCTGTGGGAATCGCATTCGCACCCGCAGCTGTCCATGTGGCGGTGCTTGAGCCAGGTCTCGACGCTCATTATGAGTATGAATCCGCCGAGGAGTGCGAACATCGTGTCATGGGCATCTATCCCGCCATGCTCGCATTCCTCCAGTGCCTCCGGGAGGAGGAGCAGGAACAGCAGGCCGAGGAATATCCCTGTGCTGAGTGCCACAAGGAGATGGATCTGTCTGTCGGACAGCGTCTTCACGCGGGGAAGATACGCTCCGGCCATCGATATGGCGAGTATGCCCAAGGAGTATAGGATCAGCGTGACCAGGTTGTCCATGCGATGGTCCTTACGGGATTCGTATTAGTATTTTGTCAATCAATTAATAACAGATGCGTCTATTTGCCTATCGAAATTAATAACGTGATTCATCATGCCGATAGTAAGCGTATCCTTGAACGAGGACAATCTGGCGGCTCTCGAGAAGATCCAGACGGCATACGGTCTCAGCGGGAGGTCGGAGGCGGTCCGTTCTTCCATCAACGCAGCTCTGAAAGACATACGCGAGATGGAAAGCCTCGAGGGGGATGTCGAGGGGGTTCTGATCATCGTGAGGGGCAATCATGAGGATCCGTGGATAATGAGGATACAGGGAACGTACGCGTCCCTGATTCAGACGCAGCTTCATTCGCACATGAAGAATCACAAATGCCTCGAAGTGATGGTCATCTCCGGAGATGCTTCCACCTTCGCCAAGATGCTTCGTGAGATCCATTCCGAATCGAAGGCGGATTACGTCAAATTCGTGCGCGGTTGACGACCCCCGAATCATCGCATATTCCCGTTTTCGTGGTCAGGTTTCGGGTTGATTTTTCGTAGTCTACAGATATTTATATTGAGACTTCATTAGGTCAAAACGGATGGGATTGCGGAATGAGTGACAACACTCAGGGTAGCGGTAGCTCTCGCAAGGGCATAATAGGTCGCTTTCCGAAGAACACTTCAGGTGCGGCCAATTCGCTGAAGAACGGCTTCAGTCAGATTAGCGGTAGCATTAGTCAGAAGGTCGAGAATCTGAAGAAGAGCTCGACTCTTCATTCCAAGTCCGTCAGAGACGGATCTGTCTATTCCAAGGGTGTCCGTGAGCTCAACGGTCACGGATACGAGAAGTACAATATCGACGACTGCGGGGAGATATTCATCTCCAAGATCTCCGACAAGGCTCTCTTCAACGATGGCGAGCCCCTGCTCGTCAGGGCGACCGAGGGGAACTACGTCGGCAGGGCGGATCCCGTCAAGGTCTCCGTCCCTGTGGCGGACGAGACTCCCGTAGCGGACAGCATGAGGATGTTCTCCAATGTCCCGAGGGGAACCGCCGTCGAGACGCAGATCGTCGGAATCGTCGGCACAGTCGACGGGGAGGGGAAGCTGAGTCCCACTCCCGTGGATTCCGGATTCCTGAACAAGATGGCACGTCCCGCTCCTGTAAAGCAGGTGCCGCAGGAGATCGTCGAAGACGGGTCCGTTGCTGAAGCCGTCGAGACGACGGAACCCGCAGAGACCTACGACATGTCCGACATAATGAGCAGGATGGTCAGGAAGAGCGCTCCTGCCGAGGAGCCTGTCGTCGAGACGATCGGAGTCGTCGAAGAGTCTGCTCCCGAAGAGATCGTCACCCCTGCCGAGGAGCCTGTCGTCGAGGCCATCGAAGAGGAGATCGTCACTCCTGCCGAGGCGGAGAAGACTCACGAAGAGTTCTTCATAACCACCGATGAAGAGGATGCTGTAGAGGAAGCGGATGATGCAGGCATCGAATCCGAAGAGGATGATTCCGACTATTCCTGGATAGAGGACGATTCGACAGAGCCCATCGTCGTCGAGGAATCCGTTGAAGAGGAGATTGCCGCCCCTGTCGAAGAACCCGCAACGGTTGCCGTCGAAGAACCCGCAGAGGAGATCGTCACCCCTGCCGAGGAGCCTGTCGTCGAGGTGGAGGCGATCGAGGAGATTCCTAAGATCTCCGTCGCCGGACTGCCTGCCAGCGTCGAGGTTCCCGAGGGACTGCACATCGAGGGCGACAAGCCTTCTGATGTCGCCGTCGCAAGTATGGACAACTCTGCTATCCAGGCGTTCCAGGAGACCGCCACCAGCGCGGAGGTCGAAGCTCCTGTGAAGCCGGCCAAGGCCACTCTTGCGGCCGACGGAGAAGCCCTCCCGCCCATGAGCGACCCTGTCATCAAGCGTCCCAACACGATGCGTTTCAGATTCACCAACGGCGTTCTGACGAACGTCGGATCCAAGACCGAGGGGTCCGAGGAGGGGCCCCGCAGCCCTTTGGAGTGAGGGGCTTCTCCCAGTCGGAAGAGCCTGCGCCCATCGTCGTCAAGGATCGTGTCCGCGATCTCATGGTCTCGGTGGTTCCGCGCCTCTCATTCGACGAGCAGATGTCCCTAGTCGAACCCGATGAGTTCCTCGAAGACGACGGGAAGGCCAAGGAGTTCGCGAAGCTGTTCGAGTACGACGACACCCCCAGGATGGATGTGGCCAACGAGGTCTTCGACCTCATGCGTCTGGCGATCCCATCGGTGGGAGCGTTCGTCGAGGAACCGTTCGCATCCGAGTGCTATGCAGAGTATCCGGATGACGGGCTGGAGGAGGCTTGGGTCGCAGAATCCGCAACGGAGGAAAGATCACCGTTCGCAGAGGATGCCATCCGCCTGATCGCAGCCCCATCGCCGGTCATGATGCTCGCCGCACCGATTCCCGCTGCCGAGGAGCCCGTGGCGGAGCCGGAGGTTCCAGCCATCGAGTCCGATGCTCCGACGTACGAGGTCGACGAAAGCGATGCGCTCGTCACATTCTCCTTCGGACCCAGCCGTGCGTCCGACGGAGGGTGGACGGTGTGCTTCTCCTTCCGATCCGAAGTCGAAGCCCGAGGCTGTCGATTCCGCAAATCCGATCCGGGGGCGACCCCGGATCATCCCATTTCTGCGGCCGAATGCTGTTTCCAACCCGGTTGTTGCACAGCAGATGTCCGAAACTGCCATCTAAGGCTTATTATAACCAGACAGTCTGGGCTTCCTCATGGAATATCTTCTCCAGATCCTTGTGACTCTGGTCGTGCTGTATGCTCTTGCACGTGCCGGATCGGCGATAGTGTCCCGGTTCGGGCTTCCAGGACTCATAGGGGAGATATTGATCGGTATCCTGGTCGCCAATCTGGCGTTCGGAGATACCACTCTGATGGATTTGCTGGAATTGGGATTGCCGGTAGCGGGAGACGAAGAGAGCCATGGAACCGGCGTGTATCCCATAATCTACGCTATGGCCGAGTTGGGAGTGATCTTCCTGCTGTTCACAGTCGGATTGGAGACGAAGGTCAACGATCTGATGAAATCGGGCAAGGCCGCGTTCTTCTGCGCGCTCATGGGAGTCATCGTCCCGTTCATCCTGGGATTCGCGCTGATAATGGCGACCGACGGGAACACCAACCATGCGCTGTTCATGGCTGCCGCCATGGTCGCCACCTCAGTGGGGATCACGGCTAGGATCATCAAGGATCTCAAGCTGATGGAGACCCGCGAGGCCAGGATAATCATAGCCGCCGCGGTCATCGACGATGTCCTGGGAATGATAGTCCTCGCCATCGTCAAGGGCATGGCGGCCAGCGGAGACGGCATGTCGATCCTCAGCATAATCGAGATAACGCTCCAGGCGGTGGTTTTCGTTCTCGCCATAATAGCGATATGCAAATGGGTTGTCCCCCGCATATACGACTATTTCGACGCCAGGAAGAAGGCCAAGGAGGCTCAGGGCAAGGTCCCCATACCGACGAACAAGCTCGTCATAGCGATAATCGTGTGCCTGGGCATGTCGGCATTGGCCGAGTACATAGGTCTGGCCGCCATCATCGGAGCATTCCTGGCTGGAATGCTGTTCGCGGACCATGCATGGGAATGGGATCTGGAACACAAGATCGATTCGATCTCCACATTCCTCCTGTCCTTCTTCTTCCTCAATGTGGGGCTTCAGGTCGACATCGCCACGCTCAGCGACACATCGATACTCTTCCTGGTCCTCGTGACGATCGTGCTGGCCATCATATCCAAGCTAATAGGATGCAGCATAGGCGCCAAGATGGGCGACAGGTCTCTGGACGGTCATTCCCTCAAGATAATCGGTTTCGGAATGGCTCCTAGAGGAGAGGTCGGAATCATCGTGGCCTCCATCGGACTGGCCAGCGGAGCGATGTCGCAGGACCTCTACGCAGTCGTGGTCTTGATGTCTGTCATAACGACCATCGTGGCACCTCCGATAATATCGAAGCTGTTCAAGCAGAAGTATCACGACGAATACACGATCCTGCCCGAGGACAGGGTCTGAAACATCTTTTCCCGGCTTCGGCCGGGTTTTTTCAAATAATTCAGCGGATAATCGTGACGGAGCAATCGTCTGTCACACGGATCATCAGAACGGCATAGCTCACGCTGAAGCTATCCTAGAATATGCGTTCGCCGGATTTCAGAGGGGTGCGAACGTGTTGAGAAGCAGTATGACTACGACGAGTCCGATAGCGATACCGATGACGGTGCGCGGACTGATCCTGATTCCTTTCTCGTTCTCCGTGTCGAAGTACCTCATAAGGCCTGCGGAGGACTGGAATCCCGAGTCGTTCTTCTTTGCCATGGGGGCTGGTTATCTTCGGTCCGTATAAAAACCTTGTTTCCTCTATATACGCGCGCGCGACCAATGGAGCGGACCGAAATCCTATTCTATATGTTGCCGATGGCACACCGATTACAATGCACTGGGCAGATGTCATAGCAGAGGAGGTCGCCAACACCTGCGAGCACCCTCTCATCGCCACGGGTATAAGTCCGACCGGAATCATCCATGTCGGAAGTCTGAGGGAAGCGATCACAGGCGAGTCCATCCGCAGCGCCGTCGAGGCCAAAGGGAAGGACGTGCGCCTCATCTATCTCATCGATTCGTTCGATCCTCTCCGCAAGCGCTATGACTTCCTTCCCGAGGAGTTCGAGAAGTACGTAGGCATGCCGATATGCAGGATCCCCTGCCCCTGCGGCAAGCACAAGAACTATGCCCACCACTTCGTGCAGCCTTTCCTGGATGCAGTCGATTCCCTCGGAGTCAAGTGCGAGATAATTTGGACGCACGAGCTGTACGAGAAGGGGGTTTTCGCCGAGTGCATAGACAAGACCTTCCTGAAGAGGAAGGAGATCATCCAGCTTCTTCATGAGGTCACCGGCAAGGAGGCCAAGGAGGATTACGCTCCGTACAACCCCGTCTGTGAGAAGTGCGGAAGGTTCACCCACCCCATCTTCGATTCCTACCAGTTCCCCTATGTCGAGTACGACTGCATATGCGGGCACCATGGCAAGGCCGATATCCGCAAAGCCGAGGGCAAGCTGACATGGAGGCTCGAGTGGCCTGCCAAGTGGATCGTCTTCAACACCTCCGCCGAACCCTTCGGAAAGGACCACGCGGCTGCTGGAGGATCCTACGATTCAGGAAAGAGGATAGTCTCCGAGATCTTCGGCGGGAAGGCCCCCTATCCGATACCGTATGAGTTCGTCCAGCTGAAGGGAGTGGGGCAGATGCACAAATCCCTCGGATGCCCCGTCACCGGACTCGATGCCATCAACATGACTCCGCCCGAAGTCCTGAACTACATGTTCCTGAGGGTCAACCCCTCCAGGGCCATAGACTACGATTCCGGAATGGGAATACTGGACATGGCCGATGAGTACGACAGGATGGAGCGCCTTTACTTCGGAGGCGAATGGAGCGAGTCCGAGGACAACTCCGTCAGGGCGTATGTGATCGCTCAGCACAATCATATCCCTGCCAAGCTCCCTCTGCAGGTTCCGTACCGCCATCTCGTCAACATAGTCCAGATGGCCGACGACTTCGACGGCGTGATGGAGATCCTGTCCCGCACCCAGGACATGTCCAAGGCCACGCAGGAGGATCTGGACAGGCTCAAGAGGAGGGTATCCTGCGTCAGATACTGGCTCAACGGATTCGCTCCAGACATGGTGAAGTTCTCCATTCTGCCCGCGATACCAGCGGACATGGAGATCACCATGAATGAGAAGGTGTACTTCCAGGCGCTCGTGAAGAGGATGAACGACTGCGTGTGGAACGCGGATACGATCTCGGGCATAATCTCGGATATCGCCAAGCAGCAGCCCATCGGGACCAAGGGCGCATTCAAGGCCCTGTACAAGATCCTCATCGGCAAGAGCGCTGGACCGAGGCTCGGCTCGTTCCTGGCATCGATGGACCAGAAGTTCGTCGTCAACAGGCTGATCCAGGCATCCAGCTGATCAGCCGCGGATCTGATCGAATGGATATCCCGTCCATTCCTTCAGACCGAGGGCGACCTCCAGCTCGGGAACGGTGAGCATGGGCTTGCCGTACCGGGCGGAGTCGTCCATTGCGACACGGGGGCACGCTGTGCACACATACGCATCGACGGGATAAGCCGCAAGAGAATCCGGCGTTATCTCCTCGATGACCGCGGTCACGCACCTGCGTCCGGATTCGCGTATCATCTTCTCGGCGGTTTCGGCCGCATCTTTTCTGCATTGCCCGATTTTGCTGGAGATTATCACGAGGAAGGATTCGGCCTTAGATGCGATCTGTATCGTGCCGAACCTGCGTCTTATCATCCTGTCTCTCGATGCCGTCATGTCGGTAATCTCGCAGGTTATGGGATTGAGGACGTAGACTGGTTTCCTCGATCCGAATGCAGCGGCCAAAGGATGGAATTGTCCTTCGCCTATGTAGAGGAAGCAGTCCACCGAATCGGATACGGATTCGGCAGATGTGCAGTTGCAGCCGAGGACCTGGCCCGGATACATGATCCTGGAATCTCCTGTTCCGACGAAGGGCTCCTTCCCGATGGAACGGAGGATCCCGTCCATCTCTCCGATGAGGCCGATATACTGTATCGTCGCAAGAATCCCGATCCTGTCGGGAAGAGGCTCCAACACTTCGCGAAGACGATCCTCGTCCAGGCCGATATCGGAGCGTGCTTCGATATAGAGTACGTTATCGTCCGCCCCCATCGACGGAATCGCCGAATGACCGTAGTGGACGAGCGCATCGGCCCACCCTCTGTAATCGAAGAGGTCGCAGGCTCCGTAGCAGGGGCGACCTATTATGATGACGGACGCTCCCGTCTCACGTGCAATATAATCAGAAATCTCCGGGGCTCTGATCTTCAGACCCTCGGGAAGCTGGACGGCGACGGAGGAGAACCCTCCGGCGCCGATCCATTTCACAACCCTGTCAAGTTCCAGATCGAACATCTGGATTTCACTTGACGTATTCCTGTCCCTTGTCGACGTCTATGTAACAGGGGGACGGGAATTTCATGGAGGCTCTCCAGAGAGCATCCTTGGCGACGGCGACCTTGTCGGCGGGAACGCTGACGGTCAGGATGGCCTGGTTGCGCTCGAGCCTGGCAGCGGTTCCGACGGTCTTTCCGAATCCCTGGCGCATTCCGCTCGAGACACGGTCCGCTCCTGCTCCGGTAGCGAGCTTGTTCTCCCTCAGAACGACGTGGGGGAACGCCCTGACGACCATCTCGTAGTTGGGGGTTCCGCACTGGGCGGTGAGGACCTTGTTAGCGGCGATACGGCCAGCCTCGATGGAGGTGTGCCTGACCTGGACCCTATTCTTCACTTTGAGGGTGAGCGTGACGGGGAACTCGGCCTGCGGGTTGCCCATGACATACTGGCTGACCCTGCTGGCAGGAACTCCGCCCATGTACTCGCGGCGGGTGTACGCCTGTCCCTTGATCTGTCTGTACATCGATGCGGGCTTTCTTACCATTTAAACCACCTGATTGTGAGTTGAATCGGAACCGCAAGGCTCCGTAGATAAACGAGCCGATATCGGTTACTCTTATAATGGTTTCGTTTGGTCCCGGCTTCCTTGCCCTCCTTTCCATTCTCTCTATAAGGAAAAGGTGTCGGATTCCTGGTCGCCGGAGTTCGACGATAGTATAAATTGGTCCATCAGATATGCGCACCCGATGCAGCAGTTCGATTTCAAGGTCGTAAATGCCGAGGATCCGGAAGGCGAGGTCCCCGTCAAGGTGGCGGGACAGATCATGGTTGACGTTCAGAACCTCCTCTCGGACATAGGGGAGCTCATGGTCCGCCAGGAGCTTAGGACCCAGGGGCTGCTGCCGGATGGGATAAAGTCCCGTTTCTCCCTCAAGATGAAGGGACAGGGCACTGCGGCAGGTCCGAAAAGAGACAGCATGCTTCTGGAGGATGCCCTCGCCCAGCTCTGCGCAGAGCTGGACCGTGCCAACCTGATGTCATCGACGCCTTCCGAGGTCAGCAACCATATCGAGGCCGCAGGACGCAGGAAGATAGCCTCGGACATGCTTGCATTGGCCGATCATCTCGACGGATACGTCATGACATACGGTCAGAGGGGATCCCTTCGTAAGTTCCGCATGAACGCTCGCAGATCTCTCGAGAAGGAGTCGGCTGGGGATGTCGCGCCCATTCAGAGCGCGATCATCGGCGTCCTCTCCCGCGACCCCGTCCATGCCAGTCGCTGGATCGTGAGCAACGGTTCAGATTCGCTGCAGGCATCGTTCGCCGACGGCATCTCCCGTGACGAGATAGCATCCTATGCGGGTGCCGGCCCGGTCATCGCCGTGGGGTCGGCTGTTCTCGACGGTTCCGGCAACGCCGTCGCGATGAAGGACATCACCGCCTGCTACGATTTCCCCCAGGTGAGGTTCCATAGGATCGTCACGAACGACAGGGATCTGTCTCTGCTGTGCCCCGTGACGGCCGATATAGGATTCGATAGAGCCGGCGGATCATGGAGCCTTTCCAACGACGATCTCGGCATCAGCATATCCAAGCCTTCCTGGGACGAGGCGGTTCTGGCGTTCCATGAGTACTTCATGTTCCTCTGGGAGACGTATGCGGAGGCCGAGGACGAGTTCGAGGGCGAGGAGAAGGAGATAAGCGACCTTTTGAAGTCCTACGCGTTCCCATGAGCCCGCGATCGATGCCAGCCCTGTGCGGATGACATAGGTTTAATAATGCGCGCTCGATGGTGCGGACAGAGCACCATGGGGAAGAGGCGCGTCTCGCAGAATATCGTCGAGAGCATCGGAGAGGAACGCATTTCCAGGCTGCTGGAGCTGGCCTGCGAGGCTGTTCGTGCCGGCAGGATCGACTATGCACGCCGCTATGTGGATCTCGCCTGCAGGATATCCGGAAAGACCCGCGTCCCTATGCCGAAGGGGCAGCCGTTCTGCAGCGGATGCCTTGTCCCCCTGCTTCCCGGAGTCAACTGCCGGATAAGGGTCGACGGGCACATGGTGCGCACAACGTGCGGATGCTGCGGCAGGATTGCGCGCAGGCCGTACATCAGGGAGCAATCACATGAGCGAAAAGGACGCCAGAAAGGAGCTGATGAGGCGCGCCAACGACCTCGATGCCACCGTCAGGGTGGGCAAGGACGGACTCGACCAGGGTCTGTTCGACGAGGTATCGGCGCAGCTCAAGAAGAACCGCCTGATCAAGGCCAAGGTGCTCTCCAATTCGGATGGCGATGCTAAAGAGGCCGCCGCCGCGATCGAGGAGGCGACCGGATGCGTCGTCGTTGACGTCCGCGGAGGAGTGATGGTCCTTACAGACAAGAGGACCTGGACATCGCTCTGCCAGAAGAAGTTCTGAGGTTCTTTCGGGGGAATAACGATGCTTGACGTGAACGTCATCAGATCAGAGCCTGACATGATCAGGACTATGCTCAGGAACAGGAACAAGGATGAAGCCATCCTCGACCGCTTCCTGGAGGCAGACGGCGAGTGGAGATCGCTCACCGACGAGAACAACCGCCTGAGGCAGGTTCGCAACGAGGTCTCCCTGCAGATCTCCAAGATGCCGAAGGGAGAGGAGAAGGAGTCGAAGATCGCCGAGATGAGGGAGGTCTCTGACAAGATCAAGGCCAACGACGACAGGATGGCCGAGCTCGAGGCGATACGCACCGACTGCGTCCTCAACATCCCCAACATCCCCGCGGCCGACGTCCCCATAGGCAAGGACGACACCGAGAACGTCGTCGTCTACGAGGCCGGAAGGAAGAGGGTGTTCGATTTCACCCCCAAGCAGCACTTCGAGATCGCCGAGGACCTGGATATCATCGACTTCGACAGAGGCGTGAAGGTCGCCGGAAGCGGATTCTACTGCCTCAAGGGCGACGGCGCAAGGCTCGAGAGGGCCCTCATCAACTTCTTCCTCGACACCCATCAGGACCAGGGCTACACCGAGCTCTTCCCCCCTGTGGTCGTCAACAAGAACGCCGTCATCGGAACCGGGCAGTACCCCAACCTCAAGGACGACATGTACTACCTCGAGAGGGACGACATGTTCCTCAACCCGACCGCGGAGGTTCCGATCACCAACCTGCTCCAGGACGAGATCCTGGATGTCAAGGACCTCCCGATCTACTACACCGCATACCTCCCCTCGTTCAGGAGGGAGGTCGGGAAGCACGCCGATACCAGGGGGATCATAAGGGTCCACGAGTTCAACAAGGTCGAGATGGTCAACTTCGTGAAGCCCGAGGATTCCGCCGCCAGGCTGGAGGAGCTCAGGAAGAACGCGGAGGATCTCATCAACGCGCTCGATCTCCCCTACAGGGTGCTCCTGCTGTGCACCGGAGACATGAGCTTCTCATGCAACAAGTGCTATGATCTGGAGCTCTACGCACCCGGAAAGGATGCGTACCTCGAGGCATCGTCCTGCTCCAACTTCGGAGATTTCCAGGCCCGCAGGGCGAGGATCAAGTTCAGGCGCGAGCCCCACCTCAAGAGCGAGTTCGTGCACACCCTCAACGGATCCGGTCTCGCCCTTCCGAGGACCATGGTCGCGATCCTCGAGAACTACCAGAACAAGGACGGCACCGTCACCATCCCCGAGGTGCTCAGGCCCTACATGCGCGGTCAGGAAGTAATCGACCGCCACAACTGAGGCCCCCTTCCCCGGCTCATGCCGGGGACGGTCCGCCGGGATGGGAGGCGCGATCTCCCGCTTGGGCGGGCCGGGGCCGGTTTTTTCGAATATCCATAGAAGAGGACATCGGATCCGCATGCGGTCGAAGTCCTCGAGCAGACGCTTCGCGCCTATCCCGTCGCCCTTCTCGATGAGTTTGTCGCGGATGCTGCGCTCCCCTTCAAGCAAAGTGTTGGATGTTATCCCGTAGCGTCTCGATATGAACGCCTCCATGTAGGCGCCCATGTGGTCGCAGGCCTTCAGATCGCTTCCGTTCCTCTCACCGAACCCGGGGATGTCGATATCCGAGAACGGACTGTAGACCATCGTTCTGAATTCGTCGCGCCAGTCCTCTCTGAGGAGAGGCATGATCTTCGATTCGACCAGGTCCTTCTCGTACTCCTCGAGGATGGCGCTCAGGCCGTCGACGCTCGTCTTGATGGGTGTTATGACGTCCTTCGTCAGGACCTCGGGCAGATCGTGGAACAGGCCCGTGTAGAAGTCATTGTATATCCTCCTCCCCGAAGCGCCGCAGTCGAGGTCGTGCAGGAACATCATGTTGGCCACGAGGAGCGAATGGCCCAGAACCGTGGTGCGCGGGATGCGCGGGGTCCTGGCCCAGCGCTGCTGGAACCGCAGCTGCCCGATGAGGTCCACGAAGTTGAACGTGTTCCCAGCGGTCTTGAACTCCTTCACTCCGACCAGGTCGCCGTGCTGCTCGATCTGCTCCTCGATCTCCCGGCGGGTCTGCTCAATACCGTAGAGGGAGCGGTTGGAATCGTATATCAGGTTGAACTCCCAGCGCGTGGCGAGATAGTGCGCCGCACGGATTATCCTGTCCTCCTCGGAGTCCTTCTCGGATTCCAGGTATCCTATGAGCCTGTCTCTGAACCCGGCGTCGGATCCCGGAACCAGACGGTCGTATTCGGAGAGGACGAACTCGTTCACGGGGCCGCTGCGCTCCGAGGCTATGCGATGGAACACCTGGGGCTTCAGATCCGTCAATACCGATCTCTGGATGAACGAGAAGAGGGTGTGCTCTATCACCGTTCTCCATTCCACACTGCGGCCGGCCGATTCCTCGAACTTGCCGAGGACCCAGGCTATGGAGGCCTTGTGGGCCTGCTTGTCCAGCTCCGTCAGCTCGACCGGCCTCATGTGGTCGTTCCACCTGTTCATGTTGGCCGTGTTGAACATCAGGTAAAGGATGTCGGCGTTCAGAGCGGGCATGGCTCACCTCTTCGTCAGATCGGTTATGGAGGCATCGTTGCCGGATGGCTCGCCATCCATGTAGTACACGAACCCGTCCATCGATTCCTTCTCTTGGATGTCTGCCAGCTTCTCAGAGGCCTTCTTGCTGGAGAATACGAGGATCCCGTACGGGATTATGAGCATGATGAGGCCCAGTATGAACAGGGCCTCGTACGAATAATTCGGGTCGATGACGTACCCTGCGAATCCGAGAACCATCAGGATGAATCCGACGATCGGGATGATCTGCAAGTAGGGCGGCCTCTTCATGCGGCATCATCATACTACACATAGATAATGAAGGCGTTCATCCGGTCGCATCGCATCGCGATGTAGCGGACCAATCGGTTTATACGTCGTCTTATTAACACCGTGACATGGACTACACGGATGCAGTCGCCGCCAGGTATTCGGCATATATGCTGGATGACCGCATCGAGGAGGCGGGAGCCTCTTTCGACGACGTGGTCTCGATGATCCGTCGCATCGCTCCCGAGGTCCCCTCGTCGTACAATTCCCAGTCATGCAGGCTGGTCGTCCTCGGAGGGGATGCCCACAGGGAGTTCTGGAGCCTGGTGACGGATGTCCTGCGCGACAAGGTATCCGATGAGGCCCGGTTCGCCAGGACGGAAAGCAAGATGCGGATGTTCTCGGCTGCCGCCGGGACAGTGCTCTTCTACGAGGTCGATCCGATAACCGACGAGCTGAAGAGGGAGCATCCGACGTATGCCGATGTGTTCCCCGTTTGGGCCGAGCACGGCAATGCGATGATGCAGTTCGCCGTCTGGACCGCGTTCTTCGACATGGGGCTCGCCGCCAACATCCAGCACTACAATCCGCTCATAGACGGGAAGGTGAAGGAGGCCTTCGATATACCGGACGGGTACAGGCTCGTGTGCCAGATGGTGTTCGGAAGGCCTGCGGGGCCGCGTGCGGAGAAGGATAAGCTCTCCGGAGACGAGCTCGTATCGGTCAGGACGGGATCCAGATGATCAGCACTTCGGACGAGTTGCTTGCCGGCGGTCCGACCGATGTCAGGATAGGCATCGGCCGCGGAACGGACAGAGGGCTCGTCGAAGCCAGCGTCGAAGGCTCCGGGGCGGATGTGAGGATATACGACGATCCGTGGGAGCTCGTATCGGATATGGTGGACGGCAGGATAGATGCCGCCGTCCGCGGGGACATGCCGTCGGATGTCCTGGTGCCGATCCTGAGGAAGGAGCTGGGACTGGAGAGGCTGGAGCGCGCCGCGCTGATGGAGCCGTCCGGCGGCAGGATGTTCCTGCTGGCTCCCGTCGGGATAGACGAAGGGTGGACGGAGGACCAGAGGTTCGACATCGCCCGCAGGTCGGCCGATCTGGCTTCCAGAGTGGGCATGGACGCGCGCATAGCCGTCATGTCCGGCGGGAGGTCGGAGGACATCGGGAGATGCCCGGAGGTGGATGCCACCATCCTCGGTGCCGAGTCGGTGACCGAAAGACTCATCAAGGCCGGCTACGACGCCTACAACTGCCAGATCCTGGTGGAGAACGCCGCGAAGGAGGCCGGAGTAATCGTGGCTCCGGACGGGATATGCGGCAATCTGATATTCAGGACCATGCACTTCATAGGAGGTGCCAGATCCCTGGGGGCGCCCCTGCTGAACACCGATAAGGTGTTCGTGGACACGTCCAGGGCCAAAACCGATTACAGGGATTCCATAGCCCTGGCAGGAAGATTGACGGAGGAAGCAATATGATGTTGGAGATAGACGGCGGCTATTCGGGGATCAGGTTCTCCGCATGTCATTTCATACCGAGGCACGAGAAGTGCTCCAGGCTGCACGGCCATTCGTACATAGTGAGGCTCAGGCTCGAGGGGGACATCGGAGCCGAGGGCATGATCATGGACTTCGTCGTGCTCAAGAAGGAGCTCAAGGCGATCATCGAGGAGCTGGACCACAAGGCGCTGGTTCCGACGCTGTCGGAGGATGTGAAGGTCACCGCGGACGAGGAGTCCGTGGAGGTCGTCGCCTGCGGCAAGAGGTACGTGTTCCCCAGGATGGACGTGACCCTCCTGGACGTTCCCAACACCACGGCCGAGGAGATGGCCAAGATGATGACTCTGAGGATCGTGTCCGATCTGGAGTTCCCTCCGAACGTCCGCTCCGTGTCCGTCGGTCTGGACGAGGAGCGCGGACAGACCGCGTGGTACACGGAGGTCCTCCGATGCCGAAGGCAGTCGTGCTGCTGTCCGGAGGGCTCGACTCGACCACCACGCTGGCCAAGGCCCTCGATGACGGCTGCGAGGTGACCGCTCTCAGCTTCAGGTACGGCCAGAGGCACACCAAGGAGCTGGTGTCGGCCGAGAACGTCTGCAGGCACTACGGCGTGGCCCACGTCGTGGTCGATCTGGATCTGAGCTCCTACCGCTCCGCGCTCACCCGGAAGGACATCGACGTCCCTCTGGACAGGGAGGGGAAGCTGAGCGATGAGATCCCGGTGACGTACGTTCCGGCGAGGAACATAGTGTTCCTCAGCATAGCCGCGGGACTTTGCGAATCCATCGATGCGGACCGCATCTACATAGGAGCCAATGCCGTAGATTATTCCGGATATCCCGATTGCCGTCCCGAGTTCTTCGAGGCCTATCAGGAGATGCTCGCCAAGGGGACCAAGGCCGGTGTCGAGGGACATCCGATCAGGATCATGACGCCCATACTCAGGAGCTCCAAGGCGGACATCGTCAGGCTCGGAAAGAAGCTGGGCGCTCCTCTGGAGCTCACGTGGTCCTGCTACAACGGAGGGGAGAAGGCCTGCGGGCACTGCGACTCCTGCCGTCTGAGGCTCAAGGGATTCGAAGAGGCCGGCTACAGGGACGAGATCGAGTACGAGCACGGTGAGAACCTCCTATGAGGATATGCGAGATCTTCAGATCGATACAGGGGGAGGGGCTCACCATGGGCCTTCCCACCGTCTTCGTCAGGGCCGTCGGATGCAATCTGCGCTGCAGGTGGTGCGACACCACGTATGCATTCGAAGGAGGCACCGAGATGTCCGTGGACGAGATAGTCCGCGCCGTCGGCGATTGTCCGAGGGTGTGCTTCACCGGAGGCGAGCCCATGCTCCAGCCCGATGCCCTGGAGCTCATAGAGAGGCTGATCTCCATGGGGAGGCAGGTCGATCTGGAGACCAACGGCTCGGTGGATCTGTCGAAGGTTCCGGACGATCCGCTCGTCCTGATAAGCATGGATCTGAAGTGCCCTTCGTCGGGCATGACCGACAGGATGATCTGGAAGAACACGGAGCTGCTGGGGCCCAAGGACCAGCTCAAGTTCGTCATCGATACGCAGGAGGACCTCGATTTCGCAGTGGACTTCGTCAAATCGCGCAGGCCCCGCACGAACGTGATATTCGGGCCCGTCGGCGGCACGGAGAAGCTGGAGAAGCTGGCGGCCAGGGTGCTGGAGGAGGATATCGATGTGAGGGTCCTGCCCCAGCTCCACAAGATAATCTGGGGGGAAAGGAGGGCCGTCTGACCCTCCCTCCCCTCATTCGGGTTTCTGGGATTCGAACTTCTTCTTCCTTTCGACGCGTCTCAGGTAGTCGCGGACGCTCTCCTCGACCGTCCCCTCCTCGTCCGTCGCCACGTCGATCCCGGCCTTGCGCAGGATGTCCATCCCGTGCATGCCTATGCCGCCGGTCAGGACGGCGTCCACGCATCCCAGGCCGACGATGGCCTTGGCCACCGCCATGCCCGCTCCCTGCTCCGAGTCGATGAACTCGTTGACTATCACCCTGAAGTCCAGGGTGTCGGAGTCGATCAGCAGGAAGCACGGAGCATGGCCGAAGTCGTCGGCGATGTAGGAGTCCAGGGACTCCCCTTCGGATACGGCGAGGATCTTCATTCTACCGTTTTCACTATCTTGTCGACGATCGACTTGAAGGCCTTGGCGGAGGCGGAATCCGGGTATTTGAGGACGACAGGCATTCCGCTGTCGCCGGCATCCACGACTCCGGGCTCTATGGGGACCTTTCCGAGGAACTGGACGTTCAGCTCCTTGGCGGCGGCTTCGCCTCCGCCGGACTTGAAGATGTCCGTGACCTCTCCGCAGTGGGGGCAGACGAATCCGCTCATGTTCTCGACGATCCCGATTATGGGGATGTGCGTCTCGGCTCCGAACCTCAGGGACTTCCTGCTGTCGAGGAGCGCGACGTCCTGCGGCGTGGTCACGATGACCATCCCGTCGGCCTTGGGCATGAGCTGGACGACGGACAGCGCCTCATCTCCGGTTCCGGGAGGCATGTCCACGACGAGATAGTCCAGGTCGCCCCAGTTGACATCCTCGATGAACTGCTTGATGGCTCCCATCTTGACGGGTCCCCTCCACATGATGGGGGAATCCTTGTCGGGAAGCAGGAACGCCATGGACATGAGCTTGAGGGACGGAGGGACGGTGACGGGGATCAGCCTCTCGTCGAGGACGTGCAGCTTCTCGTCCTCGACTCCGAACATCTTGGCGATGTTGGGGCCGGTGATATCGACGTCCATGATGCCGACCTGGTATCCCCTGTTGGACAGCTCGGTCGCCAGATTGGACGACACGGTGCTCTTGCCGACTCCTCCCTTGCCGCTCATCACGATGATGATGTGCTTGATCTTCCCGAGGGCATCCTGGAGCCTGGTCTCCTCCTCGATGGATTCGGCAGTCATGACTGGATTTGCCATCTTCTTTACCTCTGCGCACCCGTAGCCTCTGCGGATATAAACCACGCTCGGATGCCTCGGCATCGGTTCCGGAGAGCGGATTCTCCGACGTTTTCATATCGTACGACGGCGATGCGGAAGCGATGCCAGAGGCCACAGTCGGAGAGTACATGGTCCGGGATGTCCAGACGGTCAGTCCGGACATGACGGTCGAGCAGGTGAGGCAGGAGATCATCAATTCCAACTTCCACGGGTTCCCGATTACTGAGAAGGGGTATCTCCTGGGATTCGTCACGGCCAAGGAGCTCCTGAGGCATATCGACAAGCCCAATGCTAAGATCCGCTCGGTGATGAAGAGGGGAACGCTGTGCGCCATACCGTCGATGTCCACCGACGATGCCACGCGCATCCTGTTCAGATACGGGCTGAGGAACCTCCCCGTCGTGGACGAGGACAAGAAGCTTGTGGGAATCATCTCCAACATCGATATCGTCCGCTCCCAGATAGAGAAGTCCCGTCCCGGCAAGGTCATGTCGGTCAAGAACTTCCTGGAGCAGCAGAACGGCCTCAGATTCAAGGTGGTGAACAAGGAGATCCCGGTGGATTCCATAATCCCCACGCAGAAGGAGGTCTACATGGACGAGCTCATCGGCCGCCAGTACGAGCTGAAGAGGGGGCTCAACGAGCCTCTGATAGTGGTGCAGAGGCGCGAAGGATATCTTCTCGTGGACGGACATCACAGGATCATGGCGGCCAAGAAGCTGGGGCTCAAGGACTTCAAGGCCATCGTGCTGGTGCCGAACGATTTCGATACGAAGATCGGACTCGAGAAGACCGCCGAGCGCTGGGGGCTGCACTCGCTCGATGATGTCAAGATAATCGAGGGTTCCAAGCATCCGTTCATGGAGATCACCACCATGCTCCTTCCGAGCGAGGAGGCCGACGGCATAAACCAGCGCCTCATGGACAGCGTGAAGGACGAGAACGGCAATTGATCGTCCGGGCGGGGATCGGGATCTGATTCTTCGTGGCTGACCCTGCT
>ERZ808246.391-NODE-391-length-37680-cov-4.351415_pt1 | contig 37680 bp, 26 predicted proteins | sample MGYA00521083_ERZ808246 | MGnify/ENA primary metagenome ERZ808246 (study PRJEB31516, sample SAMN03275577) | gut metagenome | biome: mammalia-associated habitat; material: feces | host: Papio cynocephalus | place: Kenya | collected 2012-07-07 ...
ACCCAACCGACGGCAACATAGGTGTAAAGGTCGGTTTTTTTCGCAATTGCGGGAAGAGAGCCGCTTGTATAATTATAGGTCTTTACGGTATGCAGGTTTCCGCCCTTGTTATAAACATATGAAAAGGTTTTGTTTTGAACCTTATCATCTACTCTGACAAGCTGATTTGCTTCGTCGTAATAGTACTTGTAAAGCAATGACGTTGAACCCGTCAGCGTTACCTCCGAAACGGTTGCAATGTTCCCCTTGGCGTCATAGGTATAGGCAAAGCCGTTGCTTCCGACAGATGTATTGCCGTTTTTAATTTGGTTTATATATCTTTCAACAAGGTTTGTGGTTGTTCCCATTGAAGCGCCCGCTTTATAAGTATATTCACTTTTCACGGTTGCTTTGTCGGCAGTGCCGTTATTATATTTTACAGTACTGCTTTTTGCCCTTGAGAACCAGTCTTTTTCACTGTTCACCGAAACAACGCCGTTTTGCGAACCGACGCCGCCTATTTGCAGGCTGTTTGAAGAAACGCCTGTTGTGCTGTTATAGCTGCCTGCACTTTCAGATGTTATAAACGTACTGCCGTTATAGGTTTCGCTGTTGCCGCTTACAGAATAAATCGCAACGTTTGTCGAAGCGTCTTTAACGGTATAGCCGTTTTCGGAATATTCGGTAACGGTATTGTTCACCGTATCTCTTGAAGAAACAAGAGAATAATCCTCATCATAGTCAAACTTAAAGCGCCAATCACTGTCACCGGTATATTTTATGCCGCTTACATTTCCTGCGTCGTCATAATCATAAAACACCTCTTGGCCGTTTGCGTATGTTATTTTTTCTATACGGCGTTTGAATTTTCCCGTTCCGTAGGTGTATGACATAAACAGGAATCCGCCGATATTTATTTTAGTAAGCGAACCCCATTTATCATAGCTGAAATTTGTTTCAAATCCGTTGTGTTTAACAGCTGTCAGTTTGTCGGCTGTAACATATTTATAGTTGACATCCATACTTGAACCCGTATAGAGGTTTGAAACATTTTGCGACAGCTTTTGAATTTCGCCCATTGCATTATAGGTATAGTTTAAAGACTGATTGCCGAGCGAAACGCCCTCGGGCGACATTGAACCGCCTGACTTTGCATAAGAATAGTTTGCAACAAACCCGTTTTCGTCTTTAATGCGCGTTAACACATCACCGTTTGCCGAATAAGTGTTTGTCTGCGTCATTTTAAGCGTACCGTCTGTTCTTGTTTGCTCTGTTATGTTGCCGTGGGAATCATACTCGGTCGTTGTTTTTCTTTTGCACGAAGCACAGCTGCACGAAGCTTCATCTGTGCAGGTGCACGGACAGCTGTATTCTTCACAATTTTCACACACGCATGTGCGCTGTGAAGGCGCCGCCGGTGTTTCGCCGACATCTGCGTCATCTGCCCCTGCCGAAATTTTCTCTATTTTCGGCTTATAGAAGAAGCAGAACGAGCCGCTTGAAGGCCCTGCGGTTTGAGCTATCTGATATGAATATGACAGTGTAATCATCAACTGTGAATACGCTTTTTCAAGCGTTACCTCGTTTTCGAGATACTGCCATTCATTAGAAAACTCGTTATACGGAAGCTTTTTAATAATTTCCCACGCGCCGCCGTCAACCTTGCCGCTTAATGTCACCGAAAAATCTCTTTCATCTCTTTGAGGATATACACATATTGCCTTTGCCCATGAGCCGAAAGCATATACATCGCCGATTTTTGGGCCTTGAAGCGTTATGCTCTGCGTTGTTGCCGTTAAGCAGTCGCCCCCGAAGAACAGAAACATATCATCAACATATTGTCCGCCCGGGCAATAATGTACATTCATAGCCCATCTTCCGGTAAAATTCCAATATGTATCTCTGTATTCAAAAGCCGGGTCTGTAAGAAGATTTTCTTCATCTTCCGCATTGGCTTTTCGGCTTTTTGTGTTTACGCAAAGATTATGCATATCGGGAGAATCGACCGTTCCGTAGTTTACCGAAGAAAATACCGAATAAACAACATTACTGTTACTGTCGGTTACAGACTGTGTTCTGCCGAATCTGTCATAACAACGCGTTTCAAATGCCCCGTAGCGGTCTGTGAAACGTTTTGAATAAACATCTCCGTTAACCCGTGAAATATCTATATAATCGCCCAATATATATTGCGGGTCCGAAGAATAGCTGTAGCCTGTTTCCGAAAGCCTTATTGTGCCGTCTGAGAGAGGTTCATAAGTAATTGTATATTTATTTATATTCCTTATGTATTTCGTATCGCCGTTAGTGCTGTAGCTTACGGTCTTGCCGTCGGGATATGTTGCCGAAATAAATTCTCTCGAAGTCGGCTTATCTGTGCCGTTGTATGTAATTTTGTAGTCAACGTCGTTTCCGTCGGCGTCTTTCACCTTAATGGGTGTTCCGTCGGCATTAAACGCCTGAATTGATGTTAACACTGTCGGCGATGTAATGTCACCGTCGTTGTAATATGAAAATACATATTTTCTGCCAACGCCGTCGGTTATTGTGTCTATATCATAACCTCTGCCGGTGTGAGTTATGGTTATTTTGTCACTGCTGTTTTTTGCCGACACAATCTCTTTAAGCGCGCCGGTCGAATTGAATTTAAGTATTTGACCGTTGCTTTCTTCAATTGTGATTTTATCATAATTATCTGCAACGGCACTTTCAACCGAAGTCGGCATCCAAAGTGTACAGCCTGTATCGCCGATATACTCAAAGTGCATTTCGCGCCACTTGCGTTTGCCGTCTTTGATTTCGTCGGTTTTTTCAAAATAAACGGCGTTACCCTTTTCATTAAGATAAAGTATTGTCTCTCTGCCGTCACCCATAAGGTTGTTGTATTCAAGCCAGCGGCAATAGTTCATAGTCCACCCGGGGCCGTAAGCGCTGAATGCTATAGAAATAAAGTTTGTCAAAGAGTTTATTCCCAGTTCGCTGTAATAGCGCTTAATGTGAACAGGCATAACGTTTCCGTCAATTCCAAGTTCGTCGCGTTCAATATAAAGCTGACCTGTAAAGTCATTGACATATACTTTTCCCGCGCGGCCTGCGTCTGCAGTGTGGTAATCATATGTGTCGCTTATGCCGTTGCTCTCATAATACTCTATCTCAAAATAAGGTGCATGAGAGGGGTTCGTTTCGCCGTACTCGCTCGTTGAAAACGTGCAAATGCCGTTATCGGGGGTTGCGTCCGAGCCGAGCGCGCCTTGATTATAAGTTGAAATTTCCACACCGTATGTATCTTCGGTTTCGGTCTTTAAAAATGCCTTTGTAATGTCGAATACAACATATTTGCCTGCATCTGCCGAAGAAACCTTAACATAGTCCAAAATCGGTGTTTCTACTGTAGGCGAATTGTTGAACGTAAGGCCATCGGTATTGCCGCTGCTGTTAACCTCTTTCCACGATGTGGAAATTCGCCTTGCAACAAGCGTAAGCGAGTTTGACGAACGGCATTTAAGTCCCATTTTTACGCTCTTTACAACAGCCGACGGCGCAACAAAATATATAAATCCGATTCCGATATACGAACGGTAAGTTCCGCTTGAATTTGTTCCGACAAGCATTATGTTTTGTGAACCGAAATTTGTTGACGGCTTGCTTGAATTTGTCATGGCATCGTCAATACCCTCGGTATCTTTTGCGGTTTCTACAACCGGGTCAATTACAACGGGGTATTTTGCCGTGTTTTTAAGCCATGTGTAAGACGGTGTGTAAGAAAGCCGATAACTGCCGTTTTCAGAAGAAAGCTCGGTTTCTATGTCATATGACGAAACACCCTTTGCGTCATACATAACGGGTGCCGGTATAAAAAACACATCGCCGTCGGCGTCAAAGAAACGCACACTGCCGTCGCTGTTTTTTTCTGCCGAAAGCCCATTAGCCTCTATTGTGTAAACATAGCTTTCGGAAGCTTTGGGCTTTTTCATAAGAACGATGTTTTCTTTAAGCCCTGTCGGCGTTACGGTATATTCAACGTTAGTGTTTTCGCCCGCGCCGTCATAAGATATTTCTTGATTTTTGCTTTCAAACTCAACGAGCGACGCGGCGTCAAGCCGACTTTTTTTTGCCTTTTCAAGCTGTTTGAGCTTGCCGAGAGCCTTGCCGTTATTTGCTTTTTGATTCGGCAATTCAAGGGTAAAAGAAAGCTTTTTGCCGTCTTTTTCCATTGTTACGGCTTCGCCTTTGCTCATTTCATCGGGCAGGTTCACTTTAAAGCTGTTGCTTTTATTTTCAAAATATGTTTTTCCGCCCTTACTTTTTTGTGTAAGTGTGTTGTCAATATCCTCCCATTGCCCGTCTTTTTTATAGTGAATGGGCGACGAGGATATTATTGCGGTATATGTACCGTCGTTTTTTCTGAATACTTTTGTAAATTCATCGCGCCGAGACTTGACCTCGGCTATTATTTCCGCCCTTTCTTCCGACTTTGCCGCTGCGTCTTTAATTGACTCTTCCAAAGCTAAGCCCGAATCCACTTCGGCTGCAAAAGTCGAAAGCGGCAAAACGCCTAAAATTATTATTATCGCAAGAACTGTGCTTAATAACTTTAAAATCCTTGTCCGCATAAATATGCCCTCTTTCTAACATTATTTTAACCTGTAGCGAGAACAGCCGCCCTCATAAGCATCCCACCCTTTATTCAGCGTATCGGTTCAGAATATAACAAAAAAGCGCACAAGTACCCTTTTGCGGGTCTTGTGCGCTTAAAATCAATTTAACCTATCTATAATCCCTCTATAGGACACACCGCACGAAAAACGCCGCCTTAAATTTTCGCTGTCCCAAAAACTGCCCCTGTGCAGTCTCTTTCTATATCTATAGATTAACATATCGGTATGTCTTTGTCAATAATTATCAAATATTCTTAATAATTCCGGGATTTTTGTTTGTTTTAGCGATGTTCGCTGACAATTTTGTAATATGCGTTAGAAGTGAGCTTATAAACTATTGCATAAAACAGCGCGAACGCAACAAAGCTTATAACGGTTATTCCGAAGAACAGACTTATGTTTGTCAAATTGAAAAGCAAAAGAATTTTTCTTATTATCGGGAACGCAAATGCAAGGTGAACGCCCGAAAGCAAAAGCGGCAAATAGAACACCGTAAGAAGCTGAGAATTGATGCTTCGTTTTATTTCTTTTTTGGTCATTCCGACATTCTGCATAATTTCAAATCTTGAAGCGTCCTCGTAGCCTTCTGAAATCTGTTTATAATAGATTATAAGCACCGCCGCAAAGATAAACACAATGCTTAAAAGGATTCCCAAAAAGAACAGTCCGCCGTAGCTCGAAAGAAAATCAGCTTTGTTTTCGGCTCGTGATTCGCAGTTGAGATAAGTAAAGAGCATATCGTCTTCCGCTCTGTTTTCGCCTTTTTTTGAAAGCTCGTCATAAATATCCCACTTTAAATCAATTTCTTTTTCTGCTTCAAGGCTTGTGTTAAACTCATATCTGTAAATTGTGTTAAAGGGATATGCCGCGTTGTTTTCTTCAAAATATTTTTCGGCAGCCGTTGCGACGTTTTCGCGGTCGGGCAAAACAACATATACGCTCGAAGCGATGTTTGCCGCCGTATCGCCGATTTTTATGAATTTCGAAAGCGACTCTTTAACCTTAAAGCGCTGTATTCCGTTGATTTCGACCGTTTTTTCTTTATAAGGATTGCGCGGCTTATAAACAAGCGCTTCGTCGGAATTGAGCGTTTCGTTTTTATTTGTGAGCTTGTTATAATCGTCAAGCGTAACAAGGTAAAGAATGCAGGCGCTGTCAGGCTCGGCGGCAAGAATTTCACCGATTTTTGCGTCATACAATTCGACTTTGTTCTTTTGCAGCACACCTGCCGCGCTGAGAAGCGTATAATTTCTTAAGCCCTCTTCTTCGGTATTATATTCTTTGACAAAGTGCTGTGCCGTGTCCGAAATTGCCGCACGGGCGGCAGTGATTGATTTTTCACTGCTGTCGGGAAGATTGGCGCTTACCGAAATACCCGTAGGATAGCGCGCGTTTATACTGTCGTCAACACCGAAATAAAGCGCGCCCGAAGAAGATATCATAACAAGCACCATTGTTGCAAGGACGCATATCGAAGCAAGCCCCGCGCCGTTTCGTTTCATTCGGTAAACGAGCGATGAAACCGAAACAAAATGCTTTTTATTATAATAATATTTTTTGTTTTTCTGCAAAAGTCTGCAAAATGTTACAGAACCCGAAATCATAACAAGGTATGTTCCGACGATTACCATTATTACAGCCGTGAAAAACCACGTTAAAGCCGAAAGCGGTTCTTTGATTGTGACCGCCATATAATATGCGCCGAAAAGAAGCAACACGCCGACAAAGCCGATAACGGGGTTAGATTTGGGGGCTTTTTCGCCCTCGCTCTCGCTTTTTATGAGCGAAACGGCGGTTGAAGCCTTAATCTGCCTTAACGAATTAAGGTATAAAAGAAAGAATATAACCGCAAATACGCCGATGTTCATAAGCACCGCTTCATAAGAGATTTTAAAAGAAAAGCTTATTTCGCCGTTCAGCATATTGCAAAGCAAAAGCTCCGCCGCCTTTGAAAAGGCTATTCCGAAAACAAGGCCGCAGGAAATTGCGATAAGAAATGTAAACAGCGTTTCAAACGCAAGAATTATTCCGATGTGCTTTTTTTCCATTCCGAGAATGTTATAAAGTCCGAATTCTTTTTTGCGCCGCCTTATAAGAAACGAATTTGTATAAAACAGGAATATGCACGCGAACATCGCGATTACTATACTGCCCATTCCGAGTGTAACGCGCAAAACCGAAGCACCCGGAAGATACTCGATAAATTCGCCGTATCTTAAAAACGTTATGATGTAGTGCATCATAACCATTCCGATGCACGTCAGTATAAACGGCAAATAAAGCCGCTTGTTTTTTCTTATGCCGTCAACGGCAAGCTTTGGATATAACGAAAGCTTCATTTTATATCACCGCCTGTCGAAAGAAGCGTAAGCGTATCTGAAATTTTTGCATAGAACTGTTCGCTTGTGTCGGTGCCGCGGTATATCTGGTGGAACACTTCGCCGTCCTTAATAAACAGCACGCGCCCCGCGGTGCTTGCCGCTTTGACAGAGTGCGTTACCATTACGACCGTCTGCCCCGACTCATTAATCTTTTCAAACAGGCTCAAAAGCTCGTTAGAAGCTTTTGAATCAAGCGCACCGGTCGGCTCGTCGGCTAAAACAAGCTTTGGGTTTGTTATAAGCGCTCTTGCAACGGCGGCGCGCTGTTTTTGGCCGCCCGAGACTTCGTAAGGATATTTGCCGAGAATTTCGCTTATTCCGAGATTTTTAGCTATCGGCTCAAGTCTTTCGCTCATTTCGGAATAGCTTTTGCCCGAGAGCACAAGCGGAAGAAAAATATTGTCCTGCAAAGTAAGGGTATCAAGCAAATTGAAATCCTGAAAAACAAAGCCGAGATTATTGCGCCTGAACGAAGCCGCTTCGGACTCCTTCACCGCAGAAAGCAGCACGCCGTCAAGCGCAACACTGCCGACAGTGGGCTTGTCAAGCGCGGCAAGAATATTAAGAAGCGTTGTTTTGCCCGAACCGGACTCACCCATAATGGCGACAAACTCGCCCTGTTCAACCGTAAAATTAACATTTTTAAGCGCCTCGACTTTATTGCCGGCGTTTCGTGATACATACACCTTTTTCAGGCTTGTAACTTTAAGATAACTCATAATGCTTCCTCCTGTAGAAGATTGTAACACTATTTTACAAAAAACGCCTTTTCGGGGCAATTTGATTGTCTTACATTTTGCCGTGCGAATCTTACATTATTGTAAGATTTGGGTATATTAAAACCGGAACCGACTGCGCCGAAACTGCTTCTTGCGCGTCGGTTCCTTTTTATTCGTGTCTTTCTGAGTACTGTTCAAGATTCAAAGAAACAGCCGTGCCGACGCCGAGAGCAGAACTAACGGAAATATCTATGTGCAAATTGTCGCACACCGCCTTTACAAGATAAAGCCCAAGTCCGCTTGCGCGTTTGTCGCTTCTGCCGTTTTGCCCGGTATAGCCTTTTTGAAACACCCTGGGAAGGTCCTCGGGGGCTATGCCGATGCCGCTGTCCTCTATAACAAGTCTGCTGTTTTCGCCATAAATTTTAACGCCGCCCTCTTTTGTATATTTTAAAGCGTTTGACAAAAGCTGCTCTATAACAAAGCAAAGCCATTTTTCATCGGTCACGACCGACATATTGAGCGGCGCGTATGAAAGCGAAATTTTCCTGTCGATAAACTCGCCCCTGAAGCGCTTTATGCTTTCTCTTATTATTGCGTCGACGTCGCAGGATTTAAAAACATAGTCGCTCATATCGCTTTTGAGCCTTAAAAACGCAAGCACCATTTCAACATACTGCTCTATTCTGAAAAGCTCCGACGAGAGCTTTCTGAATACGGCGCCGTCGCCGTTTTGAAGCGTAAGGCGCATTGAGGCTATCGGCGTTTTTATTTGGTGCGCCCACATGGTGTAGTAATCGACCATATCGTTATATTGCTCGGCGGCGCCCGAAATAAGGTCGGTCTTTTTGGCGATAAGACCTTCTATTATTTCGGTATAGTCTTTTTCTGTAAGGGTGCGCGCAGTAGGAAGATTTTCCGCCATAAGAGCGGGGTCGTCTTTAAGCTTTTCGAGCGCCGTGTGCTTTTTTCTGTAGAACGAAAAGCCGAAAGCGAGCGCGGTGAAAGCAAGAAGCGCGCAAACACCCGTCGGATAAAGCACCGCTTCAATAGGCAGTCTGAAAAGCACAAAGCTTAAAGCAAATACGGTAAAAAAGACAAAAAATGCTATAATCGGCGCAACCAGCGAGCGCAGATATTCAAAAAACAGCTTCATATTGACCTCACTCAATAATATATCCCACGCCGAAGCGGGTTGAAATAAAGTTTTCAAGACCTGATTTATCAAGCTTTTTTCTTAACCTGTTAACGTTTACCGTAAGGGTGTTTTCATCTACAAACGAATCGGTCTCCCAAAGCGCCTCCATAAGCTTTTCGCGGCTCACGGTTTTGCCCTTGTTTTCCATAAGGCACAAAAGGATTCGGTATTCGTTTTTTGTGAGCGATATTTTTTCGCCGTTAAAGGTCAGCGAATTGTCGCCCGTGTTAAGAAACGCCCCGCGATGCTCAAGAAACATCGAATCGTTTGAAAAGTCATAAGCGCGCCTTAAAATTGCCTGAACCTTTGCCGTAAGCACGCTTATGTCAAACGGCTTTTTAATAAAATCGTCGGCGCCCATATTCATTGCCATAACTATATTCATATTATCCGAAGCGGACGAAATAAAAACTATAGGCACTTTTGATATTTTTCTTATTTCACTGCACCAGTGATAGCCGCCGAAAAACGGCAGCGAAATGTCAAGCAGCACAATATGCGGCGAGATTTTTGCAAAATCAGCCAGGACGTTGCGAAAATCCTCGACGCACACAACTTCAAAATTCCATACTTCAAGCTTTTCTTTAATTGCCGAGGCTATGCCCTCGTCATCTTCAACGATAAGAACTTTGTACACCTTTTCGCCCCCATAACTATATACATCATATATATAAGTTTACATTAAAAATCCCGCCGTTTCAAGAAGAAAGGCGGAATTTTAATAAATGTATTTCAAACAGCGATTCAGGCATAAGATGCTCAACCGATACGGTTTTAAAATGCCCTCTTTTCGCCGTTACTTCGTCAAAAAGACTTGCAATGCTTTAATCGTCAAATTTTGAGATGAACTCGCGCGTTCTTTGCGACTGCGGATTAAGGAAAACCTCGTCGGGCGTTCCCTCCTCCTCTATAACGCCGCCGTCCATAAAAATGACCTTTGACGAAACGGCCTTTGCAAACGACATTTCGTGCGTGACTATTACCATTGTCATATTGCCGTCGGCAAGCTGTTTTATTACGCGCAGAATTTCGCCCGTAAGCTCGGGGTCCAAAGCCGAAGTCGGCTCATCAAAAAACAAAATCTTCGGGTCAAGAATAAGTGCACGCGCTATAGAAACACGCTGTTTCTGACCGCCCGAAAGCTCGCAAGGGTAGTTAAAAAGCTTTTCGCCGAGGCCGACGCGCTCTAAAAGGCCGCGCGCCTTTTCTTCAATTTCCGAAAGAATCTGCTTTTTATTCTCTTTATAATCGGGACGCTCTTTTGCAAGAAGCTTTGGCGCAAGCGTTACGTTTTCAATAACGTTATATTGCGGAAACAGGTTAAAATCCTGAAAAACAAGACCCGTCATAAGCTGGCGTTCGCGTTTTTTTGCGGCGGTTTCTTTTTTATACGAGCCGTCAAAAAACACCGTGCCGTCAACCGCGATATAACCGCTGTCGGCATTTTCAAGCTGATTTATACAGCGCAATATTGTTGTTTTGCCGCTGCCCGAAGAGCCGATAATGCTTAAAACCTCGCCCTTTTCAAGGGTAAAGCTTACGCCTTTTAAAACCTCGGTCTTGTTGAAGCTTTTCTTTAAATCTTTGACCTCTAAAATCGGCACTGCGCTCGCCCCTTTCAATTATAGTAACTGAGCTTTTTTTCGATTTTTCCGAAAAGAAGCGTCAAAATGCCGTTAAACGCAAGGTAGAACACACCCGTTGCAAGAAGCGGCCATATTATACCCTCGGACTTTATAAACGCCTGACCCGCCCAAATTATTTCATAAACAGAAATAACGCGCGCAAGCGACGTATCTTTTACAAGCGTGATTATTTCGTTGCTTACGGGCGGTACAATTCTTTTAATTAACTGCATAAGAATTATTTTAAAGAAAACCTGCGTCTTTGTAAGCCCCAAAACCTGACCCGCTTCATACTGACCTTTGGGAATACTCTCGATTCCGCCGCGGTATATTTCCGAAAAATAGCAGGCATAGTTTATTGAAAACATTATCACGACCGAAACGAACCTGTCCATTACAGTCCAGGTTGAAACCCATTCAACAAGAAAAAAGTCGCTTGCCGATTTTGCCGCGGCATTTGCAAGAAGCCCCGGTCCGTAGAAAAATATAATTATCTGAAGCATTAAGGGCGTTCCCCTTATTATCCAGACAAAAATTTTGACAATCGCCTTTAAGGGTTTGATTTTGCTCATTGAGCCGAAGCAGATTATAAGCCCGAGCGGCAGTGAAAAAAGAAGAGTAAGCAAAAACAGCTCAATCGTTACAACAAAGCCGTCGCATAATGATGAAAATACATTTAAAAACATATCGTTCTCCGAAAAAAGCAAGCCGCACATTCAAAAGCCGTTAATGTGCGACCCGCGTAATTTACCGTGTTATAATTTATGCCAATGTAAGGCCGTATTTGTCGGCAAGTGCCTGAAGCGTGCCGTCGGCTTTAAGCTCTTTAATAACTTCGTTTATAGCCTGAACGGTGTCGGTACCTTTTCTTGCGCCGATGCCGTATTCTTCGCTTGAAAGCGCAACGGTTTTTGTAAGGTCAGAATAGCTTGAGCCTTCGCCCGTCATTGAGTTTGCCATGGTTATGTCAACAATTGCAACGTCTGCCGCGCCGGACTTAACTTCAAGAAGCGCGTCGCTCTGATACTGAACGGGGTTGACGTTTTCATAGTCTTTAACAAGCTCTTCGCCTGCCGAGCCTTTTTCAACGGCAATTTTTGCATCTTTTATTGACTCTGCCGCCGCATATTTTGAAGCGTTTTCGGCTTTGCAAACAACAACCTGCTCATTTAAAACATAGGGGTCCGAAATATCCATACCCTTTTTAAGGTCGTCGGTTATTGTCATTCCGTTCCAAACAACGTCAATCGTCTTTGCGTTAAGCTCGCTTACTTTACCGTCCCAATCGGCAAGAAGGAAAAACTCTGCCTTAACGCCGAGCTTTTTGCAAACAGCCTCGGCAAATTCGGTGTCAAAGCCTGTCCACTCGCCGTTTTCTTTGTAGTTCATGGGCTTGTATTCGGTGATGCCGATTATCATAACGCCCTTGTCTTTTATGTATTGAATATCGCTCGCTTTAACATCGCCGCCTGCAGCAGAGTCGCCGTCTTTACCCGAAGAGCACGAAGCAAAGCACAAAACCACACCTAAAATAAGCACAAGAGTTAACACAAGCGCCGTAAGTTTCTTTTTCATAAAATTACCTCCCGAATAATATTCCGTTGTTTCTTTTCTGTGGTGCTATAATATCACATTAGCGTGCTAAAGTAAAGAGTTTTTTTAAAAATTTTTTCATTTTGTTATTTTGAACTATTTTAGCCACGAATTGACAGAATAAACTGTGAATAGATATAAGAGCGTCAGCCGAAACGGGAAATAAAGTTTTTTACATATCGGCTCGGCAAAATAAAAAGAGCCGCACCTGTAACAGGTCGGCTTAAAAATCATATAAAGTATTACTAATGCGCTTCGCGGGCACTCTATATAGCACTATATATAATAGTATACAAATCCGGTATAAAAAATACGTTTCACAGAGCACTATATATAATGGTATAGCAGATTTACCTTTTTATTTATCCCGATAGAAAAAATTGTGAATCTTCATTACGTTATTTCGGGTGACAAACGGCAAAAGGCGCAAATAGTGGCAGCGCATTTCGCGCTTCCAAAATTCGCAATCCTCTTTGTCGTACGAGTGGTTGTATTCGTTGCGTATTCTTTGGGTAGAAGCATGAAATCTTTTAACCGAAGAAACAAGCTTAAAGGCGAGCGGTAAAAATACCGCCGCGCCTGCAACAATAATCAAAATCAAATATTCGTCTATAACAGCCTTCATCTGTTTTAATTCTCCTGAGTTTAAACGTTATAAAAATTTATTTTCTTTCGGCAAGCCCTGTGGCAAATGCGGCGCGCAAAACAATTGTCTGCGTTTTTGAGTCCTTAATTTCGCCCGAAAGCACCTTTTTAACGGCGGCTTCAAGGCTCATTTTTTCGACGTTTATAAATTCGTCCTCGTCAAGGCTCTGTTCGCCCGAAGAAAGGTCCTCGGCAATATAAAGATGGATAATTTCGTCAATAAGCGCGGGCGTTGTATACATTTCGCCGAGATAAGTGATTTTTTTCGCGCTAAGCCCCGTTTCTTCTTTAAGCTCGCGCAGGGCGGCGCTTTTAATATCCTCGTCCTTTTCAAGCTTTCCCGCGGGGGCTTCGGTCGTTACCCTGTCAAAAGCATAACGGAATTGCTTTACAAAATAAACATTTCCGTCAGAGTCAACAGGCAAAACGCAGACCGCGCCCGGGTGACGAATCACCTCGCGCACGGCTTCGCGCCCGTCCGGAAGAAGAACGGTGTCTTTAAAAAGGTGTATTACAACTCCGTCGAAAATCTCTTCGGAGGTAAGCTGTTTTTCAATAAGTTCCATAATTTTACCTGCTGAGTGCGTAATTTACCAAAAAAGCATAATCCGAGGCGCTGAATTCGCCGTCGCAGTCAATATCGCCTATTCTGAAATCGCGCGAATCGGCGGCTGTTTTTCTGACGAACGCCTTTTCAAATATTGAAATATCCAATACGTCCACAACGCCGTCGCCGTTCACGTCATATTCGACTATCGGAACGCCGTTAACGGCAATAAGAAGATAATAGTCTCTGTAATTGACCTTGCCGTCGCCGTTCATATCGGCAAGTGCAAGCTCTTCTTTTGTAAATTCGACGTGACCGCTGAGATACTGCTCAAAATACGCGGCATCAAGTACGTCAAGAGCGCCGTCGCCGTTAAGGTCGCCCGGAAGCACCTTATTAAAGCGTTTTGTCGCAAGAAGCACAGGCGAGCCGACTGTGACGTCGTTCGCAGTGTTGCCGTCGTCGGTTACGAACTCGTTAAGATACACTCTTATTTCATCGTTCGGCGAATGCTCGTTTATAAGCTTCAATTCAAAACTGCATATTGCAACGGTATTCTTTTTTGAAGCGCCCGTGCCCGAAATAAAGCCTGCCGTGGCACCCGAGCCGTCGCCCTTCATACCGCTTGCCCACATTCCGGGGAAGTTTGTATATTGGTCGCCGTCAATTTCGGTGGTTGCGGCGCGTGCGCTCACAAGCTTGAACACCGATGTGTTAAAATCGACTACGAAAACGGCGTTTGTAAGCTTTGTAACAGCCTTGCCGTAATATGTAACCACAATATTGCCCGAAGAATTTTCGGTAATTTCGCAATAAACGGGCGCCGGATTTTCGGCGAACGCAAACGGCACTAAAGAAGCTATCATAACCAAAGCGAGAAGAACGCTTAAAAACTTTTTCACAAAAACCACTCCTAAAATCAGCTGTAACTGTACTTATGACTGCGTCGGCAGTGAATTCTCAAAAAAATCGGTAAAACTGTAAGCCGGGTTCTGTCGTTTAAGGCAATCATCTTTCTCGATTCTGCGTTGCCGCAGAACTCCAGCCACCTGTCGGGGGTGCGAAAAATCGCTGTCCGGCAAACTCCCCGGTCGGTGTTGCATCAAGCAGGGTTTACATGGTCGCGCAGTCTCCTGCGTGCCGGTGAGCTCTTACCTCGCCTTTCCACCCTTACCGCAAAAGCGGCGGTATATCTCTGTTGCACTTTCCCTAAGGTTACCCTCGGCGGCCGTTAGCCGTTGCTCTGCCGTGCGATGCCCGGACTTTCCTCATACGAAAACTTTCGTACGCGACTGCCCATTTTACCGATGATATAATATTAAAACAAATCGCTGATAAAGTCAATATTTTTTCATTATATTACAATTTTTTCTGTATTAACTCTTGATACTTTTTTTATTTTCTGCCATAATAAGGTGTTAGATAATATCCATTTGAGCTTGAACGGAGAAATTTTATGGAACTTGACAACAATCTGCTCGCTGAGCTTCTTTTTCCCGATGTACAGGACAGTATAGAAGACCTTGAAAAACGCTATCCCGAAAGGGCGCTCCCCGAGGGTGCGCGCGTAACGCGTTTTGCGCCCAGCCCCACAGGCTATCTTCACATAGGCGCTTTTTACACGGCGCTTGTTAACCTTCTTACCGCAAAAGCTTCGGGCGGAACAGCTTATTTGAGAATAGAAGATACCGACAAAAAGCGCGAGATTGACGACGGCGTGTCGGCAATCATAAACGGCTTTAAAAAGCTCGGCGTTGAATTTTCGGAGGGTGTTACGGGCTTCGGCACCGAAAGCGGCGACTACGGCCCCTATACGCAAAGCAAACGCGTCGGCATTTATCACACGGTTGCAAAAGAGCTTGTTAAAAAGGGGCTCGCCTACCCCTGTTTTTGCACAGCAGAAGAGCTTTCCGCTCTTCGCGAGCAGGAGGAAAAAGACGGCGCTCTTATAACGGGCTATTTCGGGAAATATGCAAAATGCCGCAATCTTTCGTTTGAAGAGATTAAAGATAAGCTCGAAAGAAACGAGCCTTATGTTCTTCGCTTCCGTTCATTCGGCGATGAAAACCGCCGCATTGTTTTTGACGATATGATACGCGGAAAGATTGAGATGCCCGAAAACGTTATCGACGAGGTTCTTTTAAAATCCGACGGAATCCCCACATATCACTTTGCCCATGTCTGCGACGACCATTTTATGAGAACAACGCACGTCATAAGGGCTGAAGAATGGCTTTCTTCCGTGCCGAAGCACATCGCGCTTTTCAAAGCCTGCGGCTTTAAAGTTCCGAAATACGCGCACGTTTCACAGGTTATGAAGCTTGACGAGGACGACGGCAACAAGCGAAAAATTTCAAAGCGCAAAGACCCCGAGGCGGCTGTAAGCTATTTCTTTGAAGCGGGCGTTCCCAAAGAGAGTATAACTGAATATCTTTTGACTCTTATAAACTCGAATTTTGAAGATTGGCGCAGAGCTAACCCCAAAGCTTCGGCGTTCGACTTCCCCTTCAACCTTAAAAAGATGAGTTCAAGCGGCTGTCTTTTTGACCTTGTTAAGCTTGCGGACGTCAGCAAAAACGTAATTTCGGTTATGGACGCCGACACGGTTTATTCTTACATCTCCGATTGGGCAAAGGAATATGACCCCGAATTTTACGAAATATTCACGAAAGACCCCGAAAGGTCGCGCGAAATTGTCAATATAGACCGCGAAAATCCGAAGCCGCGCAAGGATATTGCAAAGTGGAGCGAGGTTAAAGACTATTTTTCGTATATGTTCAATGAGTATTATACGCCGGCGTTTGAATTGCCCGAAAACATCTCAAAAGATGACGCCGCGGCGATACTCAAAAAATACCGCGATGTATACGATGAGGGCGACGGAAAAGACGAATGGTTCAATAAGCTTAAAGATATTTGTGAACCGCTCGGCTTTACACCGAACGTAAAGGAATACAAAAAATCCCCCGACTCGTTCAAGGGTCACGTCGGCGATATTTCGACGGTTATAAGGCTTGCAGTAACCTCTCGCCGCAACACACCCGACCTTTGCTCGATTATGCGCCTTTTGGGAAAAGAAGAGGCGCTTCGCCGCATAGACGATACAATCAAATCCCTTTAAGGAGTTAAGCATATGGAAGAAATCAAAACAGAGGGTATGAGCAATTTCATACACGATATTATTGACGAAGAATTAAAAGAGGGCGTTAAAACCTATGTTCAGACGCGCTTCCCCCCGGAGCCTAACGGCTATTTGCACATAGGCCACGCAAAAGCCATTTGCATAGACTTTATGACGGCTTTAAAATACGGCGGCGTGTGCAACCTCAGACTTGACGACACAAACCCCGCAAAAGAAGATATAGAATATGTCGAATCAATAAAAGAAGATATAGAATGGCTCGGCTTTAAATGGGACAAGTGCCTTTTCGCTTCAAGCTATTTTGATTTTCTTTATGACTGCGCAATTAAGCTTATAAAAGACGGAAAAGCCTATGTCTGCGACCTTTCTGCCGACGAAATAAGAGAATATCGCGGCACGCTTACAGAGCCGGGCAAAAACTCGCCCTATCGCGACAGAAGCATTGAAGAAAACCTTGAGCTTTTCAAGCGTATGACCGACGGCGAGTTCCCCGACGGCAGCAAGGTTTTAAGGGCAAAAATAGATATGAGCTCGCCCAATATGAATATGCGCGACCCCGTTATTTACAGAATCGCTCACATTGAGCACCATCAGACGGGCAACAAGTGGTGCGTTTATCCGATGTATGACTTTGCGCACCCGCTTTCTGACGCAAGAGAGGGCGTAACATATTCGTTGTGCTCGCTTGAATTTGAAAACCACAGACCGCTTTATAACTGGTTTATTGAGCAAATCGGCGGATTCAAAGAGCCGCCGCGCCAGATTGAATTTGCAAGGCTCAACATAAACTATTGCATAACAAGCAAACGCAAAAACATAAAACTTGTAACAGAAAAGACCGTCAGCGGCTGGGACGACCCCAGAATGGCTACCGTCTGCGGAATGAGGCGCCGCGGCTATCCCGCCTCCGCAATACGCACGTTTATTGAAAAGGTCGGCGTTTCAAAAGCCTACAGCGTTGTTGATTACGGACTTCTTGAGTCCTGCGTAAGAGACGAGCTTAACGCAACTGCGCCGCGCGCCATGGCGGTGCTTGAACCTTTAAAGGTAATTATCGACAACTATCCCGAGGGCAAAACCGAGGATATTGAGGTCGAAATTCACCCCGACAAGCCCGAGCTCGGCAAAAAGACCGTATCTTTCGGCAGAGAAATATTTGTTGAAAAAAGCGATTTTATGGCAGAGCCCGTAAAAAAGTATTTCAGACTCTTCCCCGGAAACGAAGTACGTCTTAAAGGCGCATATTTCATCACCTGCAACTCATACGAAACCGATGAAAACGGCAATGTAACCGTGCTTCACTGCACATATGACCCCGAAACAAAGGGCGGCAACGCGCCCGACGGCAGAAAAGTAAAGGGCACAATTCAGTGGGTAGGAAGCAAAGCCTTTGAAGCCGAAATCAGACTTTATGACAGGCTTTTCACGGTTGAAGACCCCGCATCTGTTCCGGATGAAGAATTTGCTTCGGTAATCAATCCCGATTCGCTTAAAGTTCTTAAAGGCTGCCTTGTCGAAGAAAATCTTAAAGACGCAAAGCCGCTTGATACATTCCAGTTTATGAGAAACGGCTATTTCTGCGTCGATAAAGACTCAACGCCCGAGCACCCCGTATTCAACAGAACAGTAGCTCTTAATTCCTCTTGGAAATAATTTAGGGAGGTTTAATTATGAAATACGTTTACAAAGCGATTGCCGCCGTTCTTTCAATAGCGGTTATCCCCGTTACGATTTTTTCGCCGATAATATATTATCGCATTAAGTCGACTGCGCTTCAGGCGCTTTTTGTACTCAGTAAATATCTCGACAGTGAAAGCGTTTCAAAGTTTTTAGAAGGCAGAGACTCAATACCCGATACCATTGCCGATACTCTTTCGGTTTATGATATTTTCGATTCCGAGGGTCTTATACGCTCACTTTCGAAAAATGAATCGGTTTCCGATACTATTTCGGGTTTTAAGACGCCGTTTATTACCGCAGGCGTAATTCTTGCTCTTATTGCAATTTGCGCCGTTGTAACGGCAATTCTTGCAATTGTGTGCAAAGACAACCGCAAGGCCGTTTATTCGGCTTTTTCGGGAATCGGGCTTTCGGTTGCGTTTAAATTTGCTTTTGAGTCAATAGCCGCGCCCATTCTTGACGGCAAGCTTACAGGTTCTTCGTTCTGGGGTTCGCTTATTGCAAATGTTGAAGAGTTCGACCTTTCGTCGGCGTTTTGGTTTATCCCCGCAATGTTTGCCGCGGTTATCGTGTGGACGCTTCTTTATAACATAACGCTCCCCGAGGACGAAAAGCGCAAAAGAAAAATTATGCTCGGCGAGGATGAGGCAAGCTTATGATTTTTGACAAAGCAGAAAATATGCCGTTTTATTTTGACGGCGACGAAAGTTTAAAAAGCGTTCTTAAAGCTTACGGTGATTTTTCGCATACACCGTTTGACAGAGGCAGAATTGACATCACCCCAAATAAAGAGTGGTGCAACGTTTCAAAGTATGAAACAAAAAGCCCCGACGAAGTAAAGCTTGAAGCCCACAAAAAATTCATTGACGTTCAGCTTATGTTTGACGGCGGTGAAAAAATCGGTTGGGCGCCCGTCAGCGACTGCACCGTCACAGAAGAATATGACGAAAACGGCGACATTGCGTTTATGACGAGTGAAAACACGCAGTTTATTGAGCTTAAAAAGGGCTATTTTGCCGTATTTTTCCCGCAGGACGCCCACGCCCCCTGCCTTTCGGACGACAAAAACACATTTTCTCACAAGCTTGTTTTTAAGGTTGCGATAAAGTAAATTCCGGCTAGGCATAAGAGGGTCGAACCAATACGGTTTTAAAAAGCTTTAGTTTTTGCATAATCGGGTGTTTCTTCGACACAGCAATACTTTCGTATTGCAAGGAGAAAAACGCCCGAGGATGCGGAAAATAAAGTTTTTAGGGCGTGTCGGTTCAACGCTCTTATGCCTAAGCATAAGAAAGAATTAAACGCTGTAATTTGAACTCCTTTTCGGGGCAAATTACAGCGTTTTTATTTATAAAATATTTTGTCAGTCTTTTTTTGTTGCCACAACTCTGTTAATCGGCGTGCCGAGAGACGAAAAGCGCCTTTCATACTCTGTCATAACGTTATTTTCGGCGTACTCGGACGAATGAAGGTCATATGTAAGTTCCGAAAGCTCAAAGCCCGTTTCTTCAAATTCGGGAAGCGAAAAATCAAACAGCCCTCGGTTATCGGTTTTAAAAAAGACCTTGCCGTGCGGTTTTAAAAGCTTTTTGTAATCTTCAAGAAACCCGCGGTAAGTAAGCCGCCTTTTATAATGCTTTGCTTTCGGCCACGGGTCCGAAAAGTTAAGATATATTGCGTCAACGCTTCCTTCGTTAAGACCTTCTGTTAAATCCTTTGCATCGCAGCAGCAAAGCTTTATGTTTTTAAGCCCCGACGCCTTCACCTTTTCGGCGGCAACAACCAAAACGTCGCTTATTTTTTCAACCGCGATAAAATTCACATTCGGAAATTTCTCTGCCGTGCCGACAATAAAATCGCCTTTGCCGCAGCCTATTTCTATTCTTACGGGGTTGCCGTTTGAAAAAAAGCTTTTCGGGTCGCGTTTTTCGGATTTAATATCGTCTATCAAAAGCTCACTACAGGCTTCAAGCCTTTCCTTGCCGTGTTTTTTTCTTTTAACTCTCATAAAGCACCTTTTCTTTTAAATATCTCTACAATTATACGAGCAGAAAAAGCGTTTGTCAATTGCAACATATAAAGTCTGAAAATACTTTTTGTTTTTTACATTTCGCAGATTGTATTGCACGACGTTTTTTGATATAATTTATAATGGAATAATTTTTAAAGGAGCGAATAAGCCTGTGAGAAAAACAAAAATCGTATGTACAATCGGCCCTGCAAGCAGCAGTGAAGAAACCTTTATAGCAATGTGCAAAGCGGGTCTTAACGTTGCAAGGCTTAACTTTTCGCACGGCACGCACGAAGAGCACAAGAAAAAAATAGATATGATAAAAAAGGTGCGCGAGGAGCTTAAAATGCCGATTGCAATTATGCTCGACACAAAAGGCCCCGAATATCGCATCAAAACCTTTGAAAACGGAAGCGTCACATTAAACGACGGCGACGAATTTGTATTCACAAAGAATGATGTTGTCGGCAATTCGCATATGGTTTCGGTAAACTATAAAGGTCTTGTCAACGACCTTTCAATAGGCGACCGCGTTCTTGTTAATAACGGGCTCGTCATTTTTGAAGTCAAAGACAAAACTGACTGCGACGTTATATGCACCGTTGTTGCGGGCGGCGTGCTTTCGGACAGAAAAAGTATGAGCTTCCCCAACAAGGTTTTAAATCAGGTCTATTTGAGCGACCAGGATAAAGCCGACCTTCTTTTCGGAATCGAAAACAGCGTTGACTATGTTGCCGCGTCCTTCGTTTCCAGAAAGCAGGACCTTGTTGACCTTAAAGCGTTTTTAAAAGAAAACGGCGGCGAAAACATTGACATAATAGCCAAAATCGAAAACCGCACGGGAATAGACAATATCGACGAAATCTGCGAAGAGTGCGACGGAATTATGATAGGCAGGGGCGACCTCGGCGTTGAAGTTCCGTTTGCCGAATTGCCCGCACTGCAAAAATATATAATCACAAAGTGCAGGCTTCTCGGAAAGCGCGTTATAACCGCCACGGAAATGCTCGAATCTATGATATATAACCCCAGACCCACGCGCGCCGAAATTTCGGACGTTGCAAACGCCGTTTATGACGGAACAAGCGCCGTTATGCTTTCGGGCGAGTCGGCGGCGGGCAAATATCCCGTTGAAGCCGTTAAAACAATGAGCGAGATTGTTGTTGAAACCGAAAAGCACATTCATTATGCAAAGCGTTTCAGAAACAACGATTTTAAAATAAAAAACAGAGTTGACGCAATATCTCACGCAACCTGCGGTATGGCAATAGATATTGACGCAAAAGCCATAGTCGTTACCTCGATTTCGGGTATGACCGTAAGAATGGTTTCGCGCTTCAGAGCGCCGACAGATATAATCGGTATGGCGACAAACAAAGCCGTTTGGTATAAGCTTGCGCTTTCGTGGGGCGTTTTGCCTGTGCTGTCAGAGCAGTTCACATCTACAGACGTTCTGTTTTATCACGCCTTAAGAGCCGCAAAAGAAAATCTTGATTTGAAACCCGGCGACAGCGTTGTTATGACAGGCGGAATTACAAACGGAAAATCAGGCAACACAAATCTTATTAAAATAGAAACCGTTGAATAATCGGATAAAATAAAAATCGACCAAAATAAAAACAGCCGTAATTTTCGGGGATTTTGCCCGTGAATTACAGCTGTTTTTTTATCAATCGTCGGGGTCGATAATATCGTCTGCGTCGTTCATTATAACAACGCCGTCATCGTCGCTTATGACAATAGCGCCGTCGTCCTCGTCGGGTTTTACAACGCGCCCGTCCTTAAAGCCTTCCTGAAGCTTTATAGAGTCGTCTACCCACTCGCCGCTGTCGCCGTCGGCGGTATTTTTTCTTTTTACAGCGAAAAACGACACAGCCGCCGCAACAAGCGCCGCCGCGGCAACGCAAATTATAACAATAAGCTTTTTGTTGCTTTTTGCCTCTTCCTTTTTCGGAATATCTTCAAATTCGTCGCTTAAAACAACGTCGCCGTCGGGCATAACAAAGCTTAAATAATCGCTTGCTTCGCCGTTTATCAAAATACTGCCCGCTTTAAGGCGTTTGCCGTTTTCGGGCTTTACGGTAATATTGACAGTTTCGCCCTTTGCGGCGCTCGGCGGGTTAACCTCGAGCGTGCCGCCCGTAAGCCCGGATACCGTTATTTTATGAAGCACGGTGCCCTCGTCAGGCTCCCACTTAACATAAATTACAGTGCCTTTTTTTGCAATATCCTTTGAAAAATCCCAAGGAGTTTCAAAATCGGGGTCAGAAAACCACCCTGCGAATTTAAAACCCTTGCGCTCCGGCTTTTCCTGCGGCTCGGGAACGGTGCTTTCTTCTTCAAGGTCGAATTTAAGCCGTTCTTCGCCGTTGTTAAGCTCAATATAAACGGTAAATTTGCCGTCGTCCTCGGTTTCTTCGTCACTGTCAGAGTTGCCGCGGCTTGAGTTGTTATTTCTGCGGTCGGAATTTCCGCCGTTGCCGGAATTGCCCGAGCCTGAACCCGAGCCGTTATTATTATTCCGTCTTGTTTCGGTTTCGGCGGCAGGCTTTGTTTCGGGCGTATTGTCCCTTTTTGTTTCGCCGCTTTCTGTAGATGACGGCTCGCTGTTTTCGCTTTCTTCGGGCGGCTCTGTCGAAGCGTCGCCGCCGCCTTCCGTATCGGGCTCTGTTTCGCTTATTATAACCGTTTCGCTTTGCGATTCGCTTTCGCCCTCGGTGTCTGAGGTCGCAAACGCCGAAACGGAAGTAAACAACACCGTAACAGCAATTAAAAGCGCAATAAATCCGAATTTAATTTGGCTGAATTTCATTTAAACCGTCCTTAATAAGTGGAATCCATATTTTCGTTGATGACTTCCTTGACCACTTTTTTGTATGTTGAGTTCTTGATTTTCTCATTAAGCAAATCAAGGAAAAGGTCCTCGTCAACAGGCAATTCTACCGTTTTGCCGAGCCAGCTTGAAAGGAACGCGGCATTTGAAATCATAAGGCCGTTTATGCCCTCCTGACCCTTTGCCGTGAGCGGCTCGTTTCTGAGAATTGCCGCGGCAAATTTGTTAAGAACCTCAACATGCTGAAGGTTTCTTCCGTCAAGCTCCGCTTCATAAGTTTCATACTCAATTGAAGAAAAGCCTTCGGGTGATGTTCTTGTGTGCTCTGCCGTGCTTTCTTTAAGCTCGTCCACAATAAGCTTGCCGTTTTCACAAATAAGCTTTGCTCTGTCAAGCGTTATTTCGAGCCTGTTTGTACCCGGGTAATCGCCCGTTGTTGTAATAAACGTGCCCGTAGCGCCGTTGGGGTATTGAGCATAAATCATAACGTCGTCTTCGACCTCAATGTCGTGCCACTTGCCCTCGTGGCAAACAGCCGTTATTTTTTCGGGCATTCCGCAAATCCACTGCCACAAATCAAGCTGATGCGGGCACTGATTAAGAAGCACGCCGCCGCCCTCGCCGCTCCAGGTTGCGCGCCAGCCGCCCGAGTTATAATAAGCCTGCGTTCTGTACCAATCGGTAATAATCCATGTAACGCGTTTAAGCTCGCCGAACTTTTTACTGCTTACAATCTCGTGCGCTTTTCTGTAAAGGCAGTTTGTTCTTTGGTTGAACATTATCGCAAATATTTTGTCGCTTTTGTCGGCGACCTCGTTCATTTCGCGAACCTGCTTTGTATAAACGCCCGCAGGCTTTTCGCTCATAACGTGAAGCCCCTTGTTAAGAGCCTCGATAACATACGGCGGGTGGAAATAGTGCGGCGTTGCAATAAGTACTGCGTCAACCTCGCCCGAATCCATAAGCTCCGATGCGGTGTTGTAGCACTTTACGCCCTGAACATTTTCTTTTGCCCATTTAAGCCTTTCGAGGTTTATGTCGGCAACAGCGGTAATCTCTATTTCGGGAAGCTCGCCTTTAAGGTAGTTTTTAATGTGGCTCGAACCCATATTACCGACGCCGATTATACCGAGACGTACCTTGTCCATAAAAAGACCAACCTTTCTTTCAGGCGGCGCAAAGGTGCGCCGCCGTTCGGGATTCAATTAATAATCAATTTCAAGTGCCATGCAAAGTACTCTTCTTGCGTCTGTTACGGTTATTTTGCCGTCGCCGTCAACATCGCATATCTTAACGTCGCCTTCGCTTACGGGCACTATTTCAAGAGCCATCTGCAAAATAAGTCTTGCGTCCGCGGTCTCAATCTTGCCGTTGCGGTCAGCGTCGCCGAGAAGCGTTGATTTTTGAATTGCAAACGAGTCTATTTTTTCTGCCGCGCCGTCTTTTACCATATACGCGTCAAAGTAAAGAGAGCTGCCCGAAACCCTTATGCCCGCAAAAACGGGAGCGTCGGCGTCTACAATCTTTTCCGCCCTCGGGAAGAGCTTGTCGGTTTCGGCGTTGCTTTTTGCTATATAGTTTTTGCAGCCCGAAGCGCCGTCTATGGCATAGATTGTTCCGTCGGGGTTGTTATAAGCGTCATATTCTGCGCCGTATGCCGAAACCTTGCCCATATCAACGTCAACAACCTTGTTGCCGTTCATAGCGCCCGTTCTGAGATAAACGTGGTCGTGACCCTGGAAAACAACATCAATTCCAAGCTCGGGCATAAGCGTCGCAAACTGATTGCGCATAGCGACAACCTCGCTGTCGTCAAAGTGCGAACCGTTTGAATATATCGCCTTATGAAGCACAACAACCTTCCAGTCTGCATCGGAAGCCTGCGCATCGGACTTGAGCCAATTAAGCTGCTCTTCGCCGAGACCGTTTTTATCTGCATCATTTGTGTTGAGCATTATAAAGTGAACGTTGTTGTAGTCAAACGAATAGTAATATCCGCTTTCGCTGTTCTGCGAAACAGAGTCCGGAAGAACAAAGTTGTCGTCAAGAGCAAAATCGCCTTTAGCCTCGTGGTTGCCCGCAACAGGCATTATGGGTGTTGAAAGAAGCTCTTTTGAGCAGTTAAAGAAATACTTCCAATAGTTAACGTTGCTGCCCTCGTCAACCATATCGCCCGAATGAACTATAAGGTCGGCATCGGGATAAAGCCCTTTCGCCGCAGAAAGAACGCGATTTACAATAGCATACTGCTTTTCGTTCTGACCCTGGCTGTCGGTAAGATGAAGGAATGTAACCTCGTCTGAGCCGTCTGCGGTTTTGATAATGCCGCTTTCGCTCCACCAACCGCGGCTTTCGCTGCCTACTCTGTAAGCATATACGCTGTCCTTTTTAAGACCCTCAATTTTAACGGTATGTCTGTTAAGATGAAGCGTAAACGGAAGTATTCCGATTATTCCGAGGTCAACGCCCGGGAACGTTCTGTCTTTTGCGGTTGTTTCTTTTGTCAGTGTAAGATATGACGGATAGCCCGCTTTGCCCTTAAAGCGCGGTGTCTGCGTTTCGCTTTTAAGCTCTACTATTTCAATATCGGCACTGTCGAGAGTGTATTTTGAATACCAGCTGATGTTTCTTGTGGTTTCGCTGTTGTTGCCGAGCGAAACAGAGATAAGCGCGGGCAGACGGTAATTGTCAACGGTTGCTTCAACCGCGCATTTTCTGTCGTTTACTCTGCCGTTGTGGTCGCCCTTAAACGTGGGGTTCGTATCAGAACCGAAGTCCTGTATAACGTGAGCAAAGGTGTGACCCCATGCCTCATACTGGCTTTCGGTAAGATATTCTTCCATAATATTGCCGAGAACGCCGTCTATAGAGCCGCCCTTTAACACGCCGAGCTTGTCGAGCATTTTAAGAGCCGCGTTTACAAGCTGTAAATATGTTGTTTGGGACTTTCTGTCGGTTATGCCCTCGGACTCAAGAGCGTCTTTAATTATTTTTGTAACGTTGCCTTTAAAATCATCGCCGAATGCAGCAGTGATTATATCAAGAGCAAGCTGAGTGTAGCCGCCCGCAACGGGGAAATAGCCCGCGAAGAGCTTGTCGGCGTTAACATAAAGTCCCGAAAGAATTTCGTCCTGCAAAAGCTTATCGACAATAAGCTCATAAAGCTTATCAAACACTTTTTTGCCGAGGTCGCCGTTTTCAAAGCGGTCGATAACATCCTGCATAAAGGGGTCGCTTATATCTTCGTCGCCCTGACCCATCTGTGTAAATACAATAATTACAACATCGCCGAATGTGCCGGGCTTATTGGGGTCGCCGTAGCCGTATTCGTCATAAAGCGTTAAGCAGGGATATTCCGAAACCGGCATATCGCAAAGCTCGTCGATTATTGCATAAAGCGTGTTAAGAGTGTATTCGGGGTCTTCAATATACTTTTTGTCTATCTGCTCGCCGAGGTCGTTTACAAACGACATAATGTTCTTGGAAACTGCGCCGAGCGAGTGAGAATAAAGAAAATCTTCAATATCAAAGAAGCCGTTAATGTAATTTACAATGCCGCCCTGCTCTGAAATATCTGTAAACAGGTTGCCGAGCATCGGCCCGAGAAGCGTGCGGACATAGCCCTTTGCACCGTCACCGAACATATAGTTGAATGAAAAAGTCTCTCTGTAGGGCTGTTTGTACGTTACGCCCTTTGAAGTAACGGGAAGAACGCTATCGCAGTCGGCAGTTTCATAATTGAGTGTTACATTGCCTGTAATGCTTGTGTTAAAAGAAGCAAAACGGATATAATGCGGGAACTCTATAAGAGAGTTTGTCTGGAGGTCGTAAAGCACCTCGCCGTTGTCGTTTATGTGCTTTGCAACGTCGTTTGAGTGGGAGTGACCGGTGAATATATAGTGAAGTCCCGCGTCTGCAAGGGTTTCGCTTACTTCAAGATAGTTGTCAAGCACAAAGCCCTGAAGTATTGTTGCCTGAGACTCATAGTGCGGAACAAGGCTCCAGTGGTCAACAGCTATCGGGGTCTGACCCTTTTTCTTAGCTGTTTCAAGCTCGTTCAAAACCCACTGCATAACGCCCTCGGTGTAATTGCCGCCGGTTTCGTGGCCGTCTTTTCCGTCAGAAGTATTGTCAAAGCTGTACTTGCCTCCGTCAATAAATATAAGTCTGTAGCCGTCAAGCTCGGCGGCATATGAAAGCTGACCCGCAACCTCGCCGTCTTTCGGAACGTATGCGGAAACAGCATGGTCATAACCGAGGTTAGCGTAAATCTCGCGGAACTCTTCGGGGAGCGTGGACCTTACGGAAACCGCGCTTTCGCCGTTTTCAAAAGAAGAGGCGTTATAGTTATTTATATCGTGGTTGCCGTTTATAACGAACACCTCAATGCCCGTTTCTTTCTCAAACTCTTCAAGGCGTTTTGCAAAAGCCTTGTGGCCCTCGTATTCGCCGTTTCTTGTAAGGTCGCCCGGAATAATGACATATTTAAGTCCTTTATCCTCGGCGGCTTTTTTGAAAGCGGCAAAAGCCGAATCAAGAATGCCTTCTTCGTTGATATACTGTTTGTTGCCGCCTTTTGCAAACGCTTCAAATGCGGCTGTATCCGCCATATACTCCTGCGGATAATAGTGAACGTCGGACATAATACCGAATTTAAGCTCATCGCTTGCGGCAGACACCGCTATAGTTGAAAGCGGCACAAGTCCTAAAACCATTGCCACGGTAATAATTACCGACAGCACTCTTTTTGATACCGATATTTTCCTCATTACATTACCTCCGCAAATTACATTGTTTTAAACAGTCCCGGCAGCTTCATAAGCGCAGACGGAATGTTTTTCAATATTTTAACAAGACTTCCGGTTAAGGGCTTGTCGTTCAAAAAGTCGCAAAGACCTTCTGCCATTTCTTCGTTGAATACGCCAGAGCTCATTGTGATAAAGCAGCGTATCGGAATCTGGAACGCCGTGCAGCGCATCATTTCGCTGTTAATTCCGCCTCCGCCTATTTTTTCAAGGAGCGCCGTAATAAGGCTTATAACCTTTTCGCCGCGCACGCTCGAAGCGGCATATTCAAGCGGGCACGAAACGTCAATCGGAAGCGACATATCTCTTTCGCTTTCGGGAATGGGAAAGCCTAAAACCGCCTCAAATGACGAATCCGAAACCTCCGCGGGGTCGCCCGTGTAATATTCCGGTGCGGACTTTCTGTAATCGGGAACCTCTACATCGTTTGAAGAAGTAACCGAAACCGTTTTTGTGAGCTTAATATCTCTTGAAGAAGCGCCGATTAAAATGCCGTATTCGCCGCTTTCAACGTGCCAATCGCCAATATTTACGTTGTAATAAGCAAAACTGCGCTTTGAAAGTTCAAGCTCGACCGTTTTTTCTTCGCCAGCTTCAAGGAACACTTTTTTAAATCCTTTAAGCTCTTTTTCGGCTTTGAAAATTTTGCTTTCGGGCGGCGCGACATAAAGCTGTGCCACCTCTGCGCCGGCTCTGTCGCCGATATTTTTAATCTTAAAGCTTACTTTAAGAATATCGTTATCGGTAATTTCATCGCTTGAAAGCTTCAAATCGGAATATTCAAAATCCGTATACGAAAGGCCGAAGCCGAACGGGAACAAAACATCTTTTTTAACCTTGTCGTAATATCTGTAGCCTATAAAAATGCTTTCGCGGTATTCAACCGAAAGAAATGTTCCCGGGAAGTTTTTGCGCGCAGGCGTATCGTCTAAAGAGAGCGGATAAGTCTCGGAAAGCTTGCCCGAGGGGTTCACCTTGCCCGAAAGCACGTCAACCGCCGCGCTTCCGCTTGCCTGGCCGCCGAGCATACAGTTAAGAACGCCTTTTACTTCATTAAGCCACGGCATTGTAACCGCAGAGCCGCCCGAAAGCACAACAACCGTGTTTTTGTTTGCGGCGCAAACGGCTTTAATAAGCTCGTTGTGCGACGGCGGAAGCTCAATATGCTTTCTGTCAAAGCCTTCGGACTCATAAACCTCGGTAAGACCCGCAAAAACGACGGCAACATCGGCTTTTTTTGCAAGCGCCGCCGCAGCCGAAATCATATTTTCGTCGGGCACGTCGGTCGCCTTGTCATATCCTCTTGAATACGCAACCCTAAAGCCCTCTTTCAAGAACTCCGTGTATGCGTCGTCAATTTTGGTGGGATTAATAAGAGAGCTGCCCGCGCCCTGATAACGCGGATTTTTCGCCATTTCGCCTATTACGGCAATCTTTTTCTTCTTGTCAAGCGGCAAAACGCCGTCGTTTTTAAGAAGAACGGCAGACTGCGAAGCAATCTTTCTTGCAAGAGTGTGATGCGCCGCCATATCGCACTCGGCGTTTTCGGTAAGATTTTCGGCGCTCTTGAAAATAAGGTCAAGAATTGTATCGACGTTATTGTCAAGCACTTCCATAGGAAGCGTTCCGTTTTCGACCGCTTCGACTATTTTTTGCGGATTATATCCGCCGGAGCTCGGCATTTCAAGGTTCTGCCCGGCTTTAAGACCCTCGGCAATATCGTTTTCTGCGCCCCAATCGGTAACAACAAGTCCGTTATAGCCCCAATCTTTTCTCAAAACGTCAGAAAGAAGCCATTTGTTTTCGGCGCAGTATGTGCCGTTAATTTTGTTATAAGCATTCATAACCGTCCACGGCGACGCTTGTTTTACGCATATCTCAAACGCGGTGAGATATATTTCGCGCATTGTGCGTTCGTCAGCAACGGAGCTTATGGTCATTCGGCGGCATTCCTGGTTATTGAGTGCAAAGTGCTTGAGCGACGTACCGACGCCGCGGCTCTGAACGCCGTTTATAAATGCGGCTCCCATATTTCCCGCAAGAAACGGGTCCTCTGAAAAATATTCAAAGTTTCTGCCGCACAAAGGCGAGCGCTTCATATTTACGCCCGGTCCCAAAAGGACGCTCACCTGCTCCTTTTTACATTCGTCGCCGAGAGCTTTGCCCATTTCGAGTAAAAGCTCCGGGTCCCACGAGCTTGCGGTAAGCGACGCTGTAGGAAAGCATGTTGCAGGCACGCTGTTGCCGAGAACATCGCCTGCGGCGGTTTTGTCCTGGCGCTGTTTTCTGAGGCCGTGCGGGCCGTCGGTTACCATAATTGACGGAATGCCGAGCCTTTCAACATCGACAAGATGCCAAAAATCCTTGCCCGAGCAAAGCGCCGCTTTTTCTTCAAGAGAAAGCTTTGCCGTAAGTTCAGCGTATTTCATCGGTATCCTCCTTAAAAGTATTATTTTTTATATTTTTGAAATAATATCGACGAGGTGATATTTTTGAAAAACAAAAAGACAAAAAACAGAGATAACTCTGCAATAAAGGCGTTTAAGCCGAAATTCAACGATATTAAAAGCGACACCGACGGCTCTTACACAGGCACGCCCGAAAAAGGCGAAAAGCCCGTGCAGGACGCCGACGACCTTTAAACTGTTAATTGAGAGCGCCTATACCTGCGCTTAGTTTGCCGATAATATAATTATTATTGTATAGCGGCGCCCGATTTATTTAACCTTTGAAGCGAGCGCCGAAATCAGCGTAAACACAAGCTGTGTTATAACAAGCTGAGCGCACGAAAGCGTTCTTATACCCGAAACAAACGCAAGAGACGCCACAATTGCAATGCCGACGCCGCAAGCACCCGCCTGAATTATGCCTGTAAGGTGCTTTGCCTTGCCAAGCGACAGCGCGGCTTTTACGCACTCAAGAAAACTGCCTTCGTATTCGCTGTGCATAAGCGACGCTTTTGCCGCAGAGCGCACTTCTTTTTTGTATGTATCAAGTATATCCGACGAAACCGCACTTAAAACCTTTATTCCGCTTTGCGGCACACCCAATGCGGCGGAGAGCATTTCATCTGTGATGTTTGCGTCGTCGGAGCGCACAAGAATCGAAAGTCCGCTTTTTTCTATCGCGCGAAGGCGCTCGGCATTTTTCTCGTTAACGCCGTAGCTTACGATAAACATTGCCGCAAGCTTGCCTTCGATAGCAAGAAACAGCGGATATCTGCCGTCGTGCAAAAAGTGTGAATATGTGGCTTTGTCGGGAACTTCGACATTATGGTTTCTAAGAAGGTCTTCACTGCCGACAAGCACGCGCCTGTTGCGAAGCCACGCCGAAAGCCCCAGCTTATCTTCATAAACGAGCGTATCCGCTTCGGGCAAAAGCTCCGTCCTGCCGAGAACAACTCTTTTAAAAAGCTCGCCGAGCGGACCTTTTGAAGCGACCGCCAAAGCCGCCGTGTCAAGTATTGCTTCGTCGGGGCTCATTGAATGATACGTTCTTATGCCGTGTATATTCCCGCTTTGACCGTCAAAAATATCGTTCGCGTCAACGGCTACGGCATTTGACGAAGAGCATTCGCGAAAGCTCTCCCAACCGGAGATTATTCCGCCGCGTGTTTTAAGCTCTTTTGACGTCCTTTTTATTGAAAGCGCGTCCGCAAAGAACGAAGAATACGGCACGCCCACGCAAAACGCCGCCGAAAGCGCGGCAACCGAATAAAATATATCTTTTTCTATTAAAAGCGTAACTGCGGCAATTATAAAAGAAGCCGCAAATACTATCGGAACCGTTCTTTTGTTAACATCGTCCGCCGGATAATATTTTGAAGAATACTCTAAGAATTTGCCGGGGAAAAGAGTTTTTTGCGAAGAAAGAATTTGCGGCTCGTCAAGAAGAAGCCCTCTGCCTATTTCAAAGGCGGTATCTTCTTTGTCTATATCGCCTATTGAATAAAGCTCGTTTTCGCTTATACCCGAAAAATTCTTTTTAATTCTGCCGTACTCAAGAAAATCCGCCGCAGAGCAAAGCGTCAGCGGCAAAAGAGCCGCGGCTGAATACATATGAAGTCCGCTTTCAAACGGCGCGGCTTTAAAAAACAGTACAACGCCGTAAATAAACGACACAAGCGCCGCAAGAGACGCGCCCGAATTCCTGTTAAATTTAAAAGTAAAAGCGCCTTTTAAGCCGTCCGCAAAATTTTTGCGGCATGAAAAAACCGAGAGCGCGCTGAAAACAATATTCAGCGAAAGCAAAACCGTCTCATTGAACTTTGAAAGCGAAGCTAAAACCGAAATAATCAAAAGAAGAAGTACGCATAAGCCCCCAGAGACTGCCCCAAAAAGCGCGGCTGTTCTTTTTTTCTTTAAAAAGTAGCTGACTTTAAACTTATCGTTAACAGAACGGTATTCGTCTATTCCGTATTTGCCCGAGTCGGATTCCTCCGTACTGTCCGAAATTTCGTTGCTGAGCACAAATTCGGCGGCTTTTTCGCGGCGCTTTTTTATAAGCTCCTCTTCAACCTCGGCTTCGTCCACAACGGGCACATCGGCGCCCTCGTTAAAGCCCTCGAATGTAAGCTGAGAGTCGTCCTCGTCGGGAAGCTCCGTTTCGTGAGCGTTCCCGTTAGTAACGGCAAGCGACCTTAACCCCACGGTGCGCGTGTTTCCGTCTGCCGCCGCCTGTTCTTCATTCAAAAGCTCGTCTGAAACTATCGTCGGAATAGGCTGAAGCTCAACGGTGTTTTTAAAAACGCCCTCGCGCTTTATAAATCCGCCGCGTTCAAACGGCTCGTTTTCTGAAACGATGGCGTGCTCGGCGGTTTTTTCAAGATTTTGAACAGGTCTGTTCAAAAATCTTTCACGGTATTTGTCGCTTTCAAGCGTGCCGAATACGCGCGTTTTTTTGTCGGCGTCGGACTTTTCTACATTTTTTGTTTTAATTTTGTGCTCTGCGTTTTCGTTATAGGTAGGACGCGGGTCAACGGATTCGGCTTTTTTCTGCGAAACCGTTTCCTCGGGTTTTTCACTTTCGCTTTCGTCACTGACTATACCGCTGTCACGCAACAGCTCATCTATCTCTTCAAGAGACCATTTTCTCGGTTCATTGTAAAGGCCGTCTGCCATATCTTCTCCCCCGACCGAATTAATTTTCGCGCTGCCTTAAAACCTCATACATAAGTATTCCGGCGGCTACCGATGCATTGAGCGAATTGATTTTGCCCTTCATCGGAAGCGAAATGCTTCCGTCGCATTTTTCTTTCACAAGTCTTTTTACTCCGTTGCCTTCACTGCCGACAACAAGCCCCACAGCGCCTTTAAGGTCAACGCTTTCAGCAGAAACGCCGTCCATATCGGCGCAATAAATCCACACGCCGCGCTCTTTAAGCTCGTCAATTGCCCTGGGTATATTCGTAACTCTTGCAACGTGCATAAACTCAACCGCACCGGCGGAGGTTTTTGCAACCGTATAGCTTAAAGACGCGTTGCGCCTTTTCGGTATTATTATACCGTGCGCGCCCGCCGCCTCGGCGGTTCTTATAATAGCGCCGAGATTGTGCGGGTCCTCTATTTCGTCGCAGATTATTATAAAAGGCTGCTCGTTTCGCTCTTTTGCGGTGTTAAAAATATCCTCAACCGTAGAGTAGTCTTTAACAGCGACATACGCCGCTATGCCCTGATGGTTGTTGTGACCGCAAATAAAGTCAAGCTTTTTTCTGTCAACCTCTTTAATTACCGCGTCGGTCTTTCTTGCGTCTGCAAGTATTTTCGGTATAGAACCCGAGCGTTCGCCCTTTGCGACAAGCACGCTTATAAGCGGTCTGCCGCTTTTAATGGCTTCGGCAACGGGATTTCTGCCGAAAATTATATCGTTATCTCTTTCGCGCTCCTCATTTGAGGGCGCGTTTTTTTCATTTCTGTCTTTAATCATTTTGAAGGAACAAGCTTCTCCTTACCGCCCATATAGGGTCTTAATGCCGCAGGAATGTTCACCGTGCCGTCCGCGTTGAGGTTATTTTCAAGGAAAGCAATAAGCATTCTCGGCGGCGCAACAACCGTGTTGTTTAAAGTATGCGGGAAATATTTGCCGTCTTTGCCGTTTACGCGGATTTTAAGACGTCTTGCCTGTGCGTCAGAAAGGTTTGAGCAGCTGCCGACTTCAAAATATTTTTTCTGTCTCGGGCTCCACGCTTCAACGTCAACCGATTTAACCTTAAGGTCGGCAAGGTCGCCCGAGCAGCACTCAAGCGTTCTGACGGGTATGTCAAGAGAGCGGAAAAGGTCAACCGTGTTTTTCCAAAGCTTGTCAAACCAAACGGGGCTTTCTTCGGGCTTGCAGACAACTATCATTTCCTGCTTTTCAAACTGATGTATTCTGTAAACGCCGCGCTCTTCAATGCCGTGCGCGCCCTTTTCTTTTCTGAAGCAGGGCGAATAGCTTGTAAGCGTTTGCGGAAGCTTTTCTTCGGGGATAACTGTATCTATGAATTTGCCTATCATAGAATGCTCGCTCGTGCCTATAAGATAAAGGTCCTCGCCTTCAATCTTGTACATCATAGCGTCCATTTCGGCAAAGCTCATAACGCCGGTTACAACGCTGCTTCTTATCATAAACGGCGGAATGTAATAGGTAAAGCCGCGGTCTATCATAAAATCGCGGGCATAAGAAATAACCGCCGAATGAAGTCTTGCAATGTCGCCGCTGAGGTAATAGAAGCCGTTGCCAGCCACGCGCGACGCGGCGTCAAGGTCTATGCCGTCAAAGCTTTCCATAATTTCGCGGTGATAGGGTATTTCAAAATCGGGCACAAGCGGCTCGCCGAAGCGCTCTCTTTCAACGTTTTCGCTGTCGTCTTTTCCTATCGGAACAGACGGGTCGATAATATTGGGAATTACCATCATAATATCGGTAACTTTTTTTGAAAGCTCCTCTTCAAGCGCTTCGCACTCTTTAAGTCTTTCGGCGTCGCTGTTTACGCGCTTTTTCATTTCTTCGGCTTCGTCCTTTTTGCCCTGAGCCATAAGCGCGCCTATTAGCTTGCTGTTTTTGTTTCGTGAAGCTCTTAAAGCGTCCGCCTCACCTTTGATTTTGCGGCTTTCAAGGTCAAGCTTTATTACCTCGTCAACAAGAGGAAGCTTATTGTCCTGAAACTTGTTTTTGATGTTCTGTTTAACAGCGTCGGGATTTTCTCTTAAAAATTTAATGTCAATCATTTTTTCTACCTCATTCAAATATCAATATTCATCGTCAAATATTTTTAAAAGCTTTTTCAAATCGTCGTCGTCAAAAAACTCGATTTCAAGCTTGCCGCTTTTTGAAGATTTTGTAACGCGCACCTTTCTTTTGAGCACATCCGAAAGCGAAAGCTCCACTTCGTCGTAATACGGGTCGCGTTTTTTTGCTTTTTTGCCTTTTTTCGGCTCTTTCAAAAGACTTCGCGCAAGGCGCTCGGTATCTCTTACCGAAAGCTCTTCTTTAACGGCGGTTTGCGCCGCGGAAATTTTCAGGGCGTCGTCGTCAATCATCATAACAGCTCTTGCGTGCCCGGGTGAGAGCTGTTTTTTGGAAATAAGCGTTATAATCTCTTCGGGAAGCGTCAAAAGCCTTAACGCATTTGCAACCGCCGGTCTTGAGCAACCGACAAGATTTGAAATTTCCTCTTGAGTGTATTCGTATTTTTCCGAAAGCTCTTTAAAGCCAAGCGCTTCTTCAATCGGGTCAAGGTCCTCGCGCTGAAGATTTTCAACAAGCGCAAGCTCTGCGACCTGCGCGTCGGTAAGGTCCCTTATAACAACGGGGACTTCCGACAATCCAGCCATACGCGACGCACGCCAGCGGCGCTCGCCAGCTACGAGCTGATAGCTTCCGTCGGGGCACGGCCTTACAAGAAGCGGCTGTAAAACGCCGTGCTGTTCTATGCTGTGCGCAAGCTCCGCAAGAGCTTCTTCGTCAAAATTCTTTCGCGGCTGATTTCTGTTAGGCTCTATATCCGAAAGCTTGACTTTTACGGCGCTTTGCGCGGAGGAAATTTCCTCCACGGCATTGTCCGCAAAAATCGCGTCAAACCCTCTGCCTAAACCTTTCTTTTTTGCTGCCATTAATTTTTCTCCTATCTTTGTGCACCGAGAAATTCATCGGCAAGTCTTTCATAGCTTTCCGCACCCTTTGAAGCGCGGTCATAATACATTACGGGTTCGCCGAACGACGGCGCCTCCGAAAGGCGCACGTTGCGCGGTATTACCGTCGAATATACCTTTTTCGGGAAAAAGTTTTTAACCTCGGTCACAACCTGCTGTGTAAGGTTAAGTCTGCCGTCGTACATAGTAAGCAAAACGCCCTCAAGCTCGATATAGGGGTTATAAAGACGCTTTACGGTCCTCACCGTAGCCATAAGCTGTGAAAGCCCCTCAAGCGCATAATATTCGCACTGAATCGGAACAAGAAACGTATCCGAAGCATTGAGCGCGTTAAGGGTGATAAGCCCCAGCGACGGCGGACAATCGAAAAATATGTAGTCGTAGTTTTGCTGAAGCGGCGCAAGGGCGTTTTTTAAAAGCGACTCTCTGCCGTCTATGGCGGCAAGCTCTATTTCGGCGCCCGCAAGATTCATATTGGACGGGATAATGTCAACGCCCGCAAAGCGCGTTTTTATAACAGCCGACGAAGCGGGAGCCGAATTTATAAGAATGTCGTAAGATGTGGCGTTAAGATTTTTTCGCGAAATTCCGTAGCCGCTCGTCGTGTTGCCCTGGGGGTCAATATCAACAAGAAGAACGCGCTTGCCCTTTGCCCCGACTGCCGCCGAAAGGTTTACGGCGCTTGTGGTTTTGCCCACGCCGCCTTTTTGGTTTACAACGGAAATAACCTTTGCCATTTATCTTAGCCCCTTTTAAACTTCGGTATAAACATATAATTTACCCATTATTAAAGTAATTATATCATACACCCCTAAAAAATGGAATACCGAGAAACAATTTTCCCACAAAATATTCAACAAAATTTAAAGCCGAATTTTTCCGCAAATATAGGCGGAAATTGAAAAAAATGCTTGACAACCGAGAACGCGCTATGTATAATGATTAGGCATTGAATAAATGCTGCTATGGCTCAGTCGGTAGAGCGCATCCTTGGTAAGGATGAGGTCACCGGTTCAATTCCGGTTAGCAGCTCCAAAAATCCCGTTTGCAAAAGCGAACGGGATTTTTACTTATTACCTATTACCTCTTCACTGTTACTTCAAACTATCCTTGAACCTTGATTGGCAGAAATAACGGGCGGCGCTTTCGCCGACTTTGCCGAATAAAAAAGTAAAATTCATTTTCAGGCTGACACACACATAAAAAACGTTTAAAAAACAAAAAAATCGGTTGACAAGCAAGAGTTAATATGATAATATATCTCTTGCAATTATGCAGAGGTACCGAAGTGGTTATAACGGAACGGTCTTGAAAACCGTCGTACGGAAACGTACCGTGGGTTCGAATCCCACCCTCTGCGCCACTTTTTATGTGCGATTGCACACAAAAGAATAACAACATTTTTGTTACCTGCAGAAGTACTCAAGTTGGTGACGAGGCGCCCCTGCTAAGGGCGTAGGTCGCGAAAGCGGCGCGAGAGTTCGAGTCTCTCCTTCTGCGCCAAAAGGCACTAAGGGTTTTTCCCCTTGGTGTCTTTTCTCTTTTGTAGAGTAATCTCAGTAATTCCACTGGAGAGACGAGAACTCTGTCGAATCAGCCGTTAGCTGTTAGCTATTAGCTTTTAGCGCGCGGCTTCGCCGCTTGAGCCGTTAGCCGTTGGCTGTTAGCTGTTAGCCTCGTGGCGGTCAGTTTATTTTATCATTTTTACGTTGTTATTTTTTGAACCCCGTAG
>ERZ808246.393-NODE-393-length-37604-cov-4.085142_pt1 | contig 37604 bp, 36 predicted proteins | sample MGYA00521083_ERZ808246 | MGnify/ENA primary metagenome ERZ808246 (study PRJEB31516, sample SAMN03275577) | gut metagenome | biome: mammalia-associated habitat; material: feces | host: Papio cynocephalus | place: Kenya | collected 2012-07-07 ...
CTGCTGAAAAGATAACTTAAACCAATTGCAGATAGTGACCGCAACATATATCTTTGCTAAATTGTCAAAGTGAAGTCACGATTTTTGAGGTAAAAAACAGGATAAACCCTAAGCTCACCTTGACAAAAGGGGATGGTATATATAGATATTTCAAGATTTTCAAAGCCGGAGGAAAAAAACAAATGAACGCCATCGGGTTCTATAAAAAATTCAAGACGGAAACGACTGAGGAAAAACAAAATGAAGACGGGCGAAGCTATTTTGAAATTTATCAGACGGACGAGCCTGCTTTTACGAATCTGGTCAACAAGAAAATCATTCATAAAATTATTAAGGAATCGGGACTGGAAGTGCAGCATGAATACTTCAGAATAGATTCCGTGGGTTGGTTCGGAAAATATCAAACGCTTGATAGGAAGCAGTCCGAGGAGGTGGGAATGAATCGTCATCTCTGGGATCTGAAGATTGCTGTGGAACATGAGAATAACAAAAAAGACTGGCTCGATGAGGTAATCAAACTGGTGCATGTGAAGTGTCCGCTTAAGGTTGTGATCGGATATAATTACTGCGATTGCCGCGGAGAAGCAGAGGAAAAGAAACTGCAATATGTGTCCGGATGTATGCAACAGGTAGATGCTTTTTATTTGGGAGAGAATGAGGAGTACCTGATTATTCTCGGAAACGGTGCACCGAAAGACAAAACGAATGGCGGCTATAAGTCCTTTGACTACCGTGCCTATCTGTATAGCCGTGAAAAGAAACGATTTGTAAAAATTTAAGCGACAGGAGGTGTCGGTTTTGGAAGCGTATGCGGAGAAAATCCGAAAAAAATATCGGACGAGCGACCCGTTCGAGTTGGCACAGGCGATGGGAATTATAGTGATGTATGAGCCGCTGGGCAGTATCAAAGGGTATTTCAATACCGCATTTCGCCAGCGCTTTGTGCATATCAATCAGTCACTGGACGAACAGCAGCAGCGCCTGACCATGGCGCATGAAATGGGTCACGTGCTTCTGCATCCCAAAACGAACACCTATTTTTTGCGCACCAATACGCGTTTTTCGGTGGGGAGCTTCGAGTATGAAGCCAATGCGTTCGCGGCGTGCTTTCTGATTTCGCGGGAGATGATCGAGGAGAATCGTGAATATACCGTCGGTCAAATGGCGGCAATGTTCGGGATTCCCGAAGATTGGATGCAGCTGCGGCTGGAATTGATGAAAGAAGTATAGAGACAAACACCGCCCCGCGCGGCATTTTATGCCGCGCGGGGCGGTGCAGCTTCTGCTCTTTTTTGCCAAAATGCACAAAAGAAGGGACACCGAAAGATAAAAGAAAACAAATGTATAAAAATTCACATCTGCTCTTGACATGTGCATAAATATGCGCTATAATGGGAACACAAAGAAAAAATATACACTCGGAGGACGATTATGGATAAGAGCAAGATCAAAAAAGTAGTACTGGCGTATTCGGGCGGATTGGATACCTCGATTATCATTCCGTGGCTGAAAGAAAACTATAATAATCCGGAGATCATCGCCGTGTCGGGCAATGTCGGACAGGCAAGCGAACTGGACGGTCTGGAAGAAAAGGCAAAGAAGACCGGCGCGTCCAAACTGTACGTGGTTGACCTGACCGAAGAATTTCTGACGGATTATGTGTTCCCCTGCGTGCAGGCAGGCGCCCTGTATGAGGACTATATGCTCGGTACGGCGTTTGCGCGTCCGCCGATTGCAAAAAAAGTAGCCGAAATTGCCGTGGCGGAAAGCGCGGACGCTATCTGCCACGGCTGCACGGGAAAAGGCAACGATCAAGTGCGGTTTGAACTGGCAATCAAGGCGTTTGCTCCCGATATGCCGATCATCGCCCCGTGGCGGGAATGGACGATCAAATCCCGTGAGGAAGAGATCGACTATGCCGAGGCGCATCACGTGCCGCTGAAAATCAGCCGTGAGACAAACTATTCCAAGGATAAAAATATCTGGCACCTTTCGCACGAGGGACTGGATCTGGAGGACCCTGCCAATGAGCCGCAGTATAATAAGGAAGGCTTTTTGGAAATGGGTGTGTCGCCGGAGCAGGCGCCCGATCACCCGACCTATGTGAAGATTCATTTTGAAAAAGGCGTGCCGACCGCGGTCAATGATAAAGAAATGGGCGCGGTAGAGCTGGTGGAAACGCTGAATAAACTGGGCGGCGAAAACGGCATCGGACTGCTGGATATCGTGGAAAATCGGCTCGTCGGCATGAAGTGCCGCGGCGTGTATGAAACCCCCGGCGGAGCAATTCTGTATAAAGCGCATGCCGTGCTGGAGACCTTGTGCCTGGATAAAGAAACCGCACACTATAAGGCACTGGTGGCGCAGAAATTGGCGGAACTGGTATATAATGCCCAGTGGTTCACCCCGTTGACTGAGGCGATTCTGAGCTTCGTGAAAACGACCCAGCAGACGGTTACAGGTGATGTCACGCTGAAGCTGTATAAAGGCAATATGATCAACGCGGGCGTCACATCGCCGTATTCGCTGTACGATCCGGAGATTGCAACCTTTGACGAGGATCACGTGTACAATCAGGCGGATGCGGGAGGATTTATCAACCTCTACGGACTTCCGACCAAGGTGTACGCCAAGATGAAGGCAAAAAATCATCTGAAATAAGAAAGAGAAACCTATGGAAAAGATGTGGGCAGGCAGAACGGACGGCATGACCGATCCGATGGCGGACGATTTCAATTCGTCAATTTCCTTTGATGCGCGGATGTATAAACAGGATATTGAAGGCAGTATGGCGCACGCCGCCATGCTGGGCGCGACGGGAATTATTGCCCCGTCGGAGGCATCGCAGCTGATCGACGGTCTGGCAGGCGTGCTGGAGGATATCGAGAGCGGCACGCTGGCGATCGATCTCGGCTGTGAAGATATTCATATGTTCGTGGAAAAGGTATTGACCGAACGGCTGGGCGACGTGGGCAAAAAACTGCACACCGCCCGCAGCCGCAACGATCAGGTGGCACTGGACCTTCGGCTGTATCTGCGTGCAGAGATTGAAGAAATCAGCGGTCTGCTGAAGAAATCGGTGCAGACAGTTTGTGACAAAGCCGAGGAGTATAAAGCGACTGTCATGCCGGGATATACGCACCTTCAGCGCGCCCAGCCGATTACCTTCGGACATCACTTGCTGGCGTATGTTCAGATGTTTCTTCGGGATTACGGACGACTGCAGGACACGAAAAAACGCATGAACGTGTCGCCGATCGGCAGCTGCGCGCTGGCGGGCACAACCTACCCGACCGATCGGAAACAGGAAGCGCAGGCGCTCGGCTTTGACAGCGTTTGTCAAAACAGCCTGGACGGTGTGTCTGATCGGGATTTCTGCGTGGAACTGCTCGGCGCATTGTCGGTGCTGATGATGCACCTGTCGCGTTTTTGCGAAGAAATTGTGCTGTGGTGCAGCTGGGAATTTCGGTTTGTGGAGCTTTCGGATGCGTTCACCACCGGCTCGTCGATTATGCCGCAGAAAAAGAATCCCGATATGGCAGAGCTGATTCGCGGAAAAACAGGCCGCGTGTATGGGGATCTGATGGCAATGCTGACGGTGCTGAAGGGCTTGCCGCTGGCGTATAATAAGGATATGCAGGAAGATAAGGAAAGCGTGTTTGACGCCTGCGATACCGTGAAAAAGTGCCTGAAGGTGTTTGACGGTATGATCGCGGGAATGAAAGCGCACCCCGAAGTCATGCTCCATGCGGCACAAAAAGGGTTTATTAACGCCACCGATCTGGCAGATTATCTGACGAAAAAGGGAATGCCTTTCCGACAGGCATATAAACTGTCAGGCGAGCTGGTCGCGGAGTGTATTCAACAGAATACCGTGCTGGAAGAACTTCCGCTGTCGGTGTATCAAAGCAAAAGCCCCCTGTTTGATGAATCACTGTATGAGGCGATTTCTCTGAAAACCTGCGTGGAAAAACGGGGAAGCGAGGGCGGTACTTCGGTAAAATCGGTAGAGACCCAGTTGGCGTCGGTGAAACAGTGGCTTGAACAATAGAAAAAGAAAGCGCGTGGGACGCAAGGCAAAGCCTTGCGTCCCACGCATTGTGAAATAGGTGTGGATGCAAATGAAACAATACAATTTCCCGCCGCAGAAAAAACAAGGGCAAAATTTAAGGTTTCAACCCCTAAAAAATCTGCACACTTTCCTTTTGCGGCAGCGCAGTGCGTCACCATGTGCCTTCCTCCGGGCGGAAGGTGTCACGCGTGAGCGTGACGGAAGGAACTCGCGAAACTAAAAAACGGCAGAAATCCGCAGTTTTTCAGCTTCGGTAACTTTCCCGGTCTTTTAAAACGCGAGATTTTTGCCGCAGTTTTTCTTTTTGCACCGTAGTCGGACACCGGTAGGCTGCCCTCTTTCCAAGAGGGGAGCTGTCGCCGTAGGCGCCTGAGGGGTGTTGGGATTCAGAAGGAAGCTGAAAAGAGAGGGAAAAGTCAATCCCTCAGGCGCTCCGCGCCAGCTGCCTTTACACAAGGGTGCCATGGGTTTGTGCAAATTTTGGCTTTGTGTCGCAAAGAAAGCAGGGGCAAAATTTAAGGTTTCAACCCCTAAAAAAATCTGCACACTTTCCTTTTACGGCACCGCAGTGCGTCACCATGTGCCTTCCTCCGGGAGGAAGGTGTCACGCGTGAGCGTGACGAAAGGAGCCTGCGAAACTAAAGAACGGCAGAGAGCTTTTGCTTTGCGCGTTTGCAGATTTTTCCGTGATTTTTGCTTTATTTCCCCCCCAAAAAAACAAGACGCGCGCAAACCGCATCAGCGGTTTGCGCGCGTCTTTATTAACTCGGACAATTTTTACAGATCAATGCGCATGGAAATGTCAAACGCCTTCACGGAATGTGTAAGCGCACCCAGGGAAATGATGTCCACGCCGGTTTTTGCCACTTCGGCGATGTTGTCCTCGGTGATGTTGCCGGAGGCTTCGAGCTTGGCGCGCCCTGCGTTAATCCTGACCGCTTCGGTCATGGTGGCGCAGTCCATGTTGTCCAGCATGATGATGTCCGCACCGACGGCAAGCGCCTCGCGCAGATCGTCCAGCGTGCGGGTTTCAACTTCAATCTTCACCATATGCCCCGTTTTTTTGCGCAGCGCTTCGACCGCAGCGGTGATTCCGCCGTAAGCGTCAATGTGGTTGTCCTTGAGCATGGCGGCATCGGAGAGGTTGTAGCGGTGATTCTTTCCGCCGCCGCAGGTGACGGCATATTTTTGCAGCGGGCGCAGCCCGGGCAGGGTTTTGCGTGTGTCCACGACCGAAGCATTGGTGCCTTCGACCAACTTCACGCAATGGTGCGTCGCCGTGGCGATGCCGGACATATGCTGAATCAAATTCAGCGCCGTGCGTTCGCCTTTGAGCAAAGCGCGGGTGTTGCCACGCATTTTGCAGATGATCTCGCCTTTTTTTACCTCATCGCCGTCTTTTTTGAAGACTTCAAAGGTAATGCGGTCGTCCAGAAGCGTGAACACCCGCAGGGCAATTTCCAGCCCGCAGACCACGCCGTCCGCCTTGGAAACAAATTTGGCGGTCGTCTCGGCGTTTTCGTCAATGAGGTAATCCGTGGTCACATCGACATAGTGAATGTCCTCGCAGATCGCGGTTTTGATCAGCTCGTCCACATAAAAACGGTTGAGAATCACTTTTCAATGACCTCCTTGAGAATCAGCGTTGCGATGGTCGCCAAGTTCAGGGCTTCGCAGTAGGCAAAGTCCACTTTGAAATCGGAGTTGCGGATAAAGTTGCGGATCTCGCATGCGCGTTTGTAGCCTTCGACCGCCGCTTCCTTGTCCGGAACGACAAAGCAGCATTTCTGCATGATGGCGCGAAGCTCGGTGCGCATTCCCTTGATCAGCGGCTCGGTGCCGGTGGGGAGCTTGAACGGCAGAATGGAGTCGTCGGGCGCGGGCAGCTCCTTGGCTTTTTGGTTGATTTCCTTGGCGGCACGCGCGGAAAAGACCAGCGCTTCCATCAAAGAGTTGCTGGCAAGGCGGTTTTTGCCGTGAACGCCGGTGTGAGAGCATTCGCCGACCGCATACATGTTGCCGATCGAGCTTTCGGAGTTGAGATTCACGTCAATTCCGCCCATCAGATAGTGCTGGCAGGGGAAAATCGGAATCGGCTCGCGGGTCATGTCAATGCCTTCCTTGAGAAGGTTGGAGTAGATCATCGGGAAACGCTTTTTCAAAAATTCGGCATCCTTGTGGGAAATGTCGAGATAGAAATCGTTGCTTTGGGTGCGCGCGGCTTCTTTCATGATCGACTGGGAAACCACATCGCGGGGCGCAAGCTCCAAACGCTTGTCATAGTGGTGCATGAACCGCTCGTGATGGCAGTTGAGCAGATAAGCTCCCTCGCCGCGCACCGCCTCAGAAATAAGGAAGCGCTCGCGGTGGTTCTGGGAAACAAAAGCGGTCGGGTGGAACTGTACATAACTGATGTCCTTGATCACGGCGCCCATACGGTTGGCAAGAGCGATGCCGTCGCCCGTGGCAATGGCGGAGTTGGTGGTGTAGCCGTAGACGCGTCCGATACCGCCGGTCGCCATGATGAGAAAGTTTGCGCAGTAATATTCGTGGTGTTCACCCGCGGTCAGTACATCGGCGTAGAAAGTTGTATCCTCTTTTTTCACGTCGCAGAGCATGGCGTTTTCCAGCACGGTTACGTTTTCAAGCTGTAACACCTTTTCGAGCAGATGACTGGTGATTTCTCTGCCGGTGGCGTCGTCGTGATGGAGAATTCTGGCACGGCTGTGACCGCCCTCCAGGGTGCGGTGATAATTCTCGCCGCTGGGTGTTTTGTTGAACTGGACACCCATGGAAATAATGTTGCGGATGTGATTGTTGGCTTCGTGCACGAGGATGTCCACCGCCTGCGGATTGTTCGCCTGCTGACCGGCAATCATCGTGTCGTCAAAGTGAAGCTGAAAATCGTCGTAAATCAAATCGGTCACAGCGGCGATACCGCCCTGTGCCAGATAACTGTTGTTAAGCGTCAGGCTTTTTTTTGCAAGAAGCAATACCTTCAGCGAAGGGTCGAGGTTGAGCGCGGCATATAAGCCGGAAGCTCCGCAGCCCGCAATGATTACGTCGAATTTTTGCATATCGGTCATCCACCTTTTATGTAATGAAAATTAAAAATCCTATCAAACGGTATTATAGCACATTTACCGCCTGTTTCGCAACTGTTTGAAAAAATTTTGTAAAAGTTCGGTGCATTTTTCTTCCTCCACGCCTCCCGACAGCGCCGGTCGGTGGTTGAACGGCATGGCAAACAGGTTGCAGACCGAACCGCAGGCACCTGCCTTTTCGTCAAAGGAACCGAATACCACGCGCTTGATGCGGGCGTTGATGATCGCGCCGGCACACATGGGACAGGGCTCTAAGGTGACGTAGAGAGTGCAGTCGCTCAGCCGCCAGGTCGAAAGCGCTTCGCAGGCACGTTCAATGGCAAGCAGCTCGGCATGCGCGGCGGCGTTTTTGTCGGTTTCGCGCAGATTGTGTGCGGCGCTGACGATTTCGCCGTTTCGCACGATCACGGCGCCGATCGGCACTTCGCCGAGCGCGCGCGCTTTTTCGGCTTCGTCAAGGGCGGCACGCATGAAAATTGAATCTTCTGTCATCATAGGAAAAATACAAAGCTGAACAGGAACATCAGACAAAGCGCCGCCAGACAAACAGGCTGGAGGAAAAACGCGGCGCACTTCTGACCGGACGTCAGCGGAGAATCGGAGGGGTAAAGGGTGAACAGACGGAAGTCTCTTGCGCGGAGAATGAGAAATCCGATAAGTGCAAGCACCAGATAGAGCAAAAGCACGCTGAGAAGCACCAGCTCATGCGCAAAATCGGGCATATCCGACGGCAGAAGCAGCTCCACGGCGGTGAGGATAAAGTTGTTGGCAAAATGAATGGCAATGCCCACCCACAGGGAACCGGTCTTGACCACAAACAGCCCAATCATCATGCCGAGCAACAGCGGGTTCGGCAGCTGCGCAAAGTTTCCGTGAAACGCCACAAAGACAATAGCGGAGGTCACAATCGCAAACGCGTCTCCGAAACGGCGGAGCGATTGCATGAGAATGCCGCGAAAGACGATCTCTTCAAAGAAAGCGGGCAAAACCGCAGTGCTGACTAGATACAGCAGAATGCCGACCGCACTTTGCGGAACACTCTGTTCGGGAACATTGTAGGAAAGCCCCAGCATCTGAAATCCCGTCAGCAAGAAGGACGCCAGCAGAATTCCGACCACCGAGGTTCCCAGCCCGACAAAGACACCGGAAAAGAACACCGGAGGCGACACATGCCGAAAAGGCACCGCCACACGGAAGGGAATCTTTGTCAGCGGGAAAAAGGAAAGAAACGCAATCAGAAGCGGCAGAAGATATTCCAACATTCCGAAAAGCTGATCGACAATTTCACGACTTTCAAAACTGACAAGTCCGTTTTTGCAGAGATTGGCAAAATATTCCAAAAACGGTGTGCCGAAAATCGATAACGCAAAGAAAATGAAAATGGCAAGTCCCGAAGCAAGGGCAGTGCGTTTGAGGGCGCGCTTTTCGGTTTCGCGCCGGGCAAAATCGTCATAATAAAAATCCATCAGATCACCTCATCAATGCCTAACGTGGCAATTCCGTTCAGAGATTCGTCCGCCAGATGACCGGCGAGATATTCATAGTATGCCTGAGCGCCGATCATCGCGGCGTTGTCGCCGCACCAGCACAGCTTCGGGAGAAAAAGCTCGATTCCCGCGGCTTGACAGCGTTTTCCGAGCATTTCGCGCAATCCGGAGTTGGCACTCACACCGCCCGCGGCGGCAAGCTTTTTGTACCCGAGATCTTTCGCCGCGCGTACGGCATGATCGGAAAGAATGTCGCAGATAGTCGCTTGAAAAGAGGCGGCAATGTCGTCCGAAGAAAGGACTTCGCCTTTCTGTTCGGCGTTATGTACAAGATTGATGACCGCCGTTTTCAGTCCGGAAAAACTGAAGTCGTATTCGCTTCCTTCCACATGGGGAACAGGCAGCTTGAAAGCGTGAGGATCGCCGCGCTGTGCCGCTTTGTCCATGGCGACGCCGGCGGGATAAGGGAATCCGATGGTGCGTCCGACCTTGTCATACGCTTCCCCCGCGGCATCGTCGCGCGTGCGGGCAAAAACGTGAAAATCGGTGTACCCGTCAACCCCCACAATGTGCGAGTGTCCGCCCGAAACGACCAGACAGAGAAACGGCGGCTGAAGCTCGGGAAAGGTTAAGTAGTTGGCGGCAATGTGACCGCGCAGATGATGTACGGGAATCAGCGGCAAATGATGCGAAAACGCAAACGCTTTGGCAAAATTGACCCCCACCAACACCGCCCCGATGAGTCCGGGCGCGTAAGTCACCGCCACCGCGTCGAGCTGTGACGGGACAAGTCCCGCGTCGTCCAACGCCTTCTGCACCACACGGCAGATGTTTTCGGTGTGCCTGCGGGAAGCAATTTCGGGAACCACCCCGCCGTAGAGACGGTGTTCCTCAATCTGGGAGTCCACGACGGAGGACAGCACGCACCGCCCGTCTTCCACCACGGCGGCGGCAGTTTCGTCGCAGGAACTCTCAATGGCTAAAATCTTCATGAAAATCTCCTTCTTCCAACCGCTTGGTCATCAGTACGGCATCCTCGGTCGGATTGGTGTAAAAGCGCCTGCGCACGCCGTCAACCGAAAACCCGAAACGGGTATACAGCGCCTGCGCGGGGAGGTTGTGCTCCCGCACCTCCAGATGCAGCAGCCGCACGCCGCGTTTTTTCGCTTCCGCACACAGCGCGTTAAGCAAACGCACGGCAATTTTTTGTCGGCGGAAATCGGGCGATACGGCGAGATTGGTGATAAAACCCTCGTCCAAAACGAACTGACATCCGACATACCCGATGCCGTCCCCCGCCACCAGAAAACATGAGAGCGGGTTATCAAGCTCCTCCTCCAGCGCCTTTTCCGACCACGGATCGGAAAAACACAGCACTTCCAGCCGATGCAGCGCGGGGAGGTGTTCTTTTGTCATGGTACCGATGTTCATGTCAGATCTCCGCAATCCGTGAAATGTGGTCTTTGATCTGGTTGCGGCACATACGGTAGATTTCAATGGGTCTGCCGTTGGGATCGTCCACATCCAGCACGCGGATTTTCCCGCAGAGGGAAGGGTCGAACGCGCAGAGACGCTCTTTCTGTTCGTCGGTCATCACCACGATGTAGTCGCTTTCCAGCAGCAGCTTCGGGGTGATGTTTTTGGAGCGGTGACCGGAAATGTCCAGCCCGATCTCGTTCATGACGTCCACACAGCGCGGATTGGCACATTCGTTTTCACATGCGGCGAGTCCGGCGCTGTCGCAGGTGACGTCCAGGTGCCGCTGCTCGCTCAGACGGTCGAAAATTGCCTGAGCCATGGGACTGCGGCAGGTGTTGTCGGTGCAAACAAATAAAAGTTTCAAAGGAAGTCTCCTCAAAATCAATGTCTTAGTTCTATGATAACCAAAAACCGTCGAATAATCAAGCCTTTTCGGGAATTTCAAAGAGAATATCTTCGCCGATTTTGTCAAAAACCAGCGTTACCGTTTGGGTCGCGGTTCCGAGCTTGCCGTTGTCGATGCGGTCAACGATTTCAACCTTCTGCGGCATCATTTCGGCGGAAAGCGTGGCGGTCAGGGTCGTGCCGAGCGCGTCGCTTTCTCCTTCGCCGCGGGTAACGATCACCAGACGGTAACCGCCCGCCGTGCGGTAGATTCCGGATTCTTCGGGCTTGTAGGAATCGGCATCGGTCGCATAGGCGGGACCGCCGATCAGATAGCGGAGCATGACCGACGGCTCCATTTCCTGTTCGGTGGACACAAGCGGCTCGCCCTTCAGCCCGGCATAGTAACTCTCGCCGTCAAAATAGGTAACATAGTCGCCGATTTCGGTGTAGATTTCGGATGTTTCGCCGTTTTGCGACGGACGGAAGAAAATGACGGCGGTGTTGTCGGCGGCGGAGGTCGTCATGGTTACCCGCCCGCTTTTGAGCGAGTCAATCACGGCAAGATAGGTGTCCAGCGCGTCGCCGTGCTGCTTTTCCCCGCATCCGGAAAAACACAGGAAAAGAGCGCACAGCGGCAGTAAGATCAGTTTTTTCATCACAGTCTCCTTGTCAAATCGCATAGTAATTGGTTTCCCAGCAGGGAAGATACGGCAGATGCCGCAGATATAAACGGTAGGAAGGATCCAGCTCCCGAATCAGAAGCGGCAGTGCGAAAAGATCCTCATTGCGGTGATAGGCGGAAACCATCAGCCGCGGGTGCAGCCGCGCAATGGTTCGGCGGCAGCCGGATAACGCTTCAAATTCCGCCCCTTCGACATCCAGCTTGATGATGGTGGGGGAAATATCGGCGCACAGCGCGTCCACACTGTTGACCTCCACGGTTTTCCCGTGATCGGAAAGGGTGGAGTGCCGCCCGCCCCTGGCGGCAAAGGTGAGGGTGTCGGCATGGGAGTAGGCGCCGACATTGAAAAGATAGGTGCGCGGCAGAATACCGCAGGTGCGTTCGAGCTTGCGGAAATTTTTCACGTCCGGTTCAAACGCGGCAAGCGCCTGATACTGCCCGTCGGTGTGGGAGAGAAATTCGCGGATGGTGTCGCCGTTGTACGCACCGAGATCGACAAAGGTTTCGTCCCAGCCCGGACAGATGAGTTCGTCCCATACGTGCGACTTTTCGGTCTGACAGGAAAGCAGATAGGAAATTTTTCCGCTGATTTTGTAGTTGATGCACGCGGCAAAGGTGTCTCGCGAACGGTCATCTGCCAATTGATCATATACAATTTGTATTTCTTCTTCGTGTTTATACAAAAAGTCGAGATCGAACAGCCCGTCTCCGACCACCGGCACGTCGGGCGCCAACAGCTCATGTCGGGAAGCCACCCGTTCAATCAGCGATAAAACCTCCGGGCGTTCGCTGGCAAAGCTGAGCAGCACCAGCACATCTCCGAATTCTTTTTCCACTTCATCAAGGGTTTGGACGGTGAACCCGGCAAATTCGTTGTGCCGCACAAACCCGTCGCTGGCGAACACGGCGTCGGGCTTTTTGCCGACCTTCTCCATGGCGCGCATGATTTTTTCGGCGCCGTCGCCCATGCCGTACAGGGCAATCGGCTTGTCGGTGCGGCGGATGTGTTCCCACACGGTTTCGTTTTCACGCAGAAAAGAAAGCACAAAAATTCCCCTTTCTCACGGATTTTCGGGCAAATCGTTCATGATGTTGAGCGATTCCTTCATAATAAAGAGCGGGTCGTCGCCTTTGAGCAGACGCACGCCGATGTACGGCTTTTCCCCCGCGTTGACGACGGCGCGCCCGTGGATTTCCTGCACCAGCCGTGCGGCACGGCGCATGTCCAGCTCCTTGGGATAGAAGCGGATTTGTCCGTCTTTTTGGCTGATTTCGGTGAATCCCTGACGCATCGCCATGTTGCGGAGCTGCGCTACCGTGATCAGTCCTTCGACGGCGGCAGGCGGATCGCCGAAACGGTCAATCAGTTCGTCGAGCACGTCGGACGCATCACTCTGATCGCGGATGTCCGCAATGCGGCGGTAGATTTCAATGCGGGATTTGAGGTCGCGAATGTAGCTTTCGGGAATGTGCGCGTTGATCGGCAGATCGACAAAGCAGTCGTCTGCGGTTTTGGAAGGCGCATCGCCGCGTTCTTCGGCGATGGCTTCGTTGAGGAGCTTGACATACATTTCATAGCCGACCGATTCCATGTGTCCGTGCTGTTGTCCGCCCAAAATGCTTCCCGCGCCGCGGATTTCCAGATCGCGCATGGCAATGTGGAAGCCGGAACCGAACTGGGTGAATTCGCGGATGGCGCTCAGACGCTTGGTTGCAATTTCGGAAAGGGCTTTTTCGGGACGGTAGGTCAGATACGCAAACGCGCGGCGGTTGGAACGCCCGACGCGCCCGCGCAGCTGATACAGCTGTGACAGCCCCATGCGGTCGGCGTCCTCAATAATCAGCGTGTTGCAGTTGGGAACGTCCACGCCCGTTTCGATGATCGTGGTGCAGACGAGAATGTCAATTTCGCGGTCGATCAGCTTTCTCCAGATTTCGGAAAGCTCTTCCTCGCTCATTTTGCCGTGGGCAAAGCAGATGCGCGCTTCGGGAAGATCCCGCTGCAGCGCGGCGGCACAGCGGTCGATGGATTCAATGTGATTGTGCAGATAGAATACCTGCCCGCCGCGCCGCAGCTCGCGCCGGATTGCGTCGAGGATGACGCCGCGGTCGTGTTCGGTGACGTAGGTCTGCACCGGGTAGCGGTCGTTCGGTGCCTGTTCGAGGGTGGACATATCGCGGATTCCCGACATTGCCATGTTCAGCGTGCGCGGAATCGGCGTGGCGGAAAGGGTGAGTACGTCCACGTTTTCCTTAAGATTTTTCAGCTTTTCCTTGTGTGCTACCCCGAACCGCTGCTCTTCGTCGATGATGACCAATCCGAGGTCTTTGAATTTCACGTCGTCCTGCACGAGTCGGTGCGTACCGACGATGATGTCGATTTCGCCGCTCCGGAGTTTTTTGAGAATTGCCTGCTGCTGTTTCGGCGTGCGGAAGCGGGAGAGCAGCTCAATGTGAACGGGAAACCCGTCCATGCGCTTGAGCAGGGTCTGGTAATGCTGCCACGCCAGAATCGTGGTCGGCACGAGAATGGCACACTGCTTGGAATCCAGCACGCACTTGAACGCAGCGCGTAAGGCAACTTCGGTTTTCCCGAATCCGACGTCGCCGCAAAGCAGACGGTCCATCGGCACGGGACGCATCATGTCGTGCTTGATTTCGTCGATGCACCGCAGCTGATCGTCGGTTTCGCGGTAGGGGAAGCGTTCTTCAAAGTCCGCCTGCCAGTCGTTGTCGGGCGAAAAGGCGTATCCCTTGCTGTGCATCCGACGGGCATACAGCGCAATCAGCTCCTTTGCCATGTCCTTGACGGCACGGCGCACACGGGCTTTGGTCTGCTGCCATTGGGCACTGGAAAGACTGTTGATTTTCACGCTCTTGTCGCTGCCGGGACCGATGTATTTGGACACCTGATCCAACTGGGTGACGGCGACATACAGCACGTCGGTGCCCGCGTAACGGATTTTGAGATAGTCTTTGACAATGCCGTGCATGTCGATTTGATGAATCCCCTCAAAAATGCCGATTCCGTGGGTGGAATGAACGACATAGTCTCCCGGCACGAGGTCGGACAGAGACAATACGGCACGGGCATCGCGGGATTTGGCACGGCGGACGCCGCTTTGACGGGACAGCCCCGAAATTGCGTGGGTGAGCATGGCAAATTTGCCGCTCGGGTATTCAAAACCGCCGGAGAATCCTCCGGGAATCACGAATACGCGCCCGACGATGAGCGAGCGCACCTCTTTGGCAAATTCACACGGGATTCCCGCCGCGCGAAGATCGGAAACCAGCAGATGGGCGGTTTTGTCGCTGCCGCCCGCAACCGCGACGCAGAACCCTCTCAGCAGAAGGTCACGCAGATCCTCCAACAGGATTTTTTCCTCGCCGCTCCAAGGGGACAGCGTCACGGCGTTGATGTTGATCAGTTCCTTCAGCGCCAGCTCCGAAATGGACTTGGCAAAGGTTTCCATCATCACACAGCCGCGGTTTTCCAGTACGGAGATAAAGTCCGGAAAATCCATACAAAAACGGTCAAGTCCCGGGCAAAGCTCCTGTTCCTCCATGAGGTCGGAGACATCCTCGGCACATTGATGGTATTCCCGACGACAGGCTTCCTTGACGGCGGAATATTCGGAAATCACGGTCAGCGCCTGCGGCAGATAATCAAAAATCGTCGCGGGGCGGTCGTACAGAATCGGTAAATATTTGTCAAAGCTCTCCAGATCCGCGCCCGATTCCAGTCGGTCGGCGTCGGCAAGGAGTTTTTCTTTTACGCCGTCATGCCCCTTGAGCTTGTGGGCAAAGGCACGGATTTTTTCGCTCAGCGCCTGTTCGCTGTCAAATAACGCCTCTTGTGCGGGCGTGATTTTCACGGAGGTCACGTTTTCAGTGCGGCGCTGGGTTTCGGGATCGAAAAAAGCCATGGAATCGATTTCGTCGTCCCAGAATTCCATACGCACGGGGAAGGCACTGTCAGGCGGGAAAATGTCGAGAATGCCGCCGCGCACGGCGAATTGACAGGTGCCGTCCACCTGGTCGCGCCGCACGTATCCCGCGCGGACGAACGCTTCGGTGAGCTCGGCAAGAGAATAGGAGCCTCCGGCGTCGATCTGCAAGGTGCGCGCGGCATAAACATCGGGCGGGAGGGTATACTGAATCGCCGCGCCGATCGAAGAGATCGCCACGGTAAAATCCCCGCTGATCAGCCTGCCGAGTACCTGCAAACGCTTGTGTTCGTATTCGCGGGAAACGGTCTGCTGCGAGCGGAAGCAAAAATCCTTTTGTGTGTACACAAGCACGCGGTCGTCGCAAAGGAAAGCGGCGATGTCCTCGCTCAACCGCACGGCGGATGCGTCGTCCGGTGTAATCAGGAGAATTTTTTTGCCGGTGTTTTTGCACAGCGCGGCAATCCAGTGTGCTTTGTGAATGTGCGACAACCCCACCACACAGGCGGGGAGTCTTTCGGTCATGACAAGGTCAGTCAGCTGCCGGTATTCGGGGCAGGCGGACAAAACCGAACAAAGAGTGTCCATAAAACCGCCTTCAGAAAAAGTTTAGCATTTTATTATAGCATATTTATATGTCAAAAACAATCCCTTAAACCGTTTTCGAGGGAAATAAAAGCAAAAAAAACCGGCATCCCGAAAACGGGATGCCGGCTGGCGCGCTGTAAGGGACTCGAACCCCTGGCCTACTGGTTCGTAGCCAGTCACTCTATCCAGCTGAGCTAACAGCGCATTTTTTGAAAGCTCATTTATTATACCGCAGAAAACCGAAGATGTCAACACCTAATTTCAGAAAACCGAAAATAATTTTTAAAATCGTCAGAAAAAGACAAAGAGAGGTTGTAATTATGTTTCAAATCATGTATACTGAGAGGTACTGGAGGCGAGCGGATGAAGTGGGATAAAGATTTGATTCATAAAAATATACATACCTTCCTGTTGGTCGCGGCGTGCATCGTGTTTTACCTGGTACTCATGAACCTGCAATGGATCGGCGGATTGCTTGGCGGCGCGATCAATATCCTGTCGCCGTTTCTGATCGGTTTTGTCATTGCCTACCTGCTTAATGCGCCGCTGAACTTTTTTGAAAAGACAATCTTTCCGTTTGTCGGACGGAAAAAAAGCGGAAGAAGGGCGCGGCGCGCACTGGCACTGATTGCTACATTTTTGGCGGCACTGATCGTGCTGGTGACGTTGGTGTCGATCATTATCCCGCAGATCAGCCAGAGCGTGTCCATGCTCATCAATAATACCAATATGTACATTTCCCGCCTGCAAAGCTTTTTGTATGAAATTGCCGAGCGCCTCGGCGTGGATCATGCCGTGTTTGAGGAAATGTTTGCAAAGTGGGAAAACCTCACGACCGATTTGGTAGGACTGACAAAGGAACTGCTTCCGAAAATCAAGGAATATATTCCTGATGTGTTCAACTTTTCCAAGCAGGTGACTACCGGGATTTCCAATGCGTTTGTCGGCATTGCGGTGTCGGTGTACGTGCTGGCGGATAAAGAAAAATTCGGACTTCAGGTGCGCCGCGTGATGTCGGCACTGCTGAAAAAAAATACTGCCGATCGGATTTTCGAGATCGTGCGCTTCAGCCACAGTACGTTTTCCGATTTTATCACGGGAAAACTGGTCGATTCGCTGATCGTCGGCGTCATTTGCTTTGTGGCGATGAGTGTGCTGAATCTGCCGTTTGCCCTGCTGATCAGCGTGATCGTCGGCGTGACGAATATCATTCCGATTTTCGGCGCGATTCTGGGCGGCGTAATCGGCGCGTTCATCGTGCTGATGGTCGATCCCGTGAAAATGATCTGGTTTGTAATCCTGATCGTGGTGCTCCAACAGCTGGACGGCAATGTGATCGGACCGAAGATTCTCGGCGAATCGACGGGACTGTCCTCCTTCTGGGTGATGTTTGCGATCGTGGTCGGCGGCGGAATGTTCGGCTTTGTGGGAATGTTTGTGGGCGTGCCGGTGTTCTCGGTGATCTATTCGCTTTTGCGCACATGGCTTGAAAAACGGATGGAGAAAAAAGCGCAGCTGCAGGGAGAATAAAGAACGGGGGAAAGGAAAAACTATGAAAATCGGCGAGATTCTGGCGCACGTGGATCATACGCTGCTGAAACCGACGGCAACGTGGGAGCAGGTGCGGACAGTCTGCGATGAAGGCGTGCGGTATCGGACGGCATCGGTTTGCCTGGCACCCTGTCATGTCCGCGCGGCGGCGGAGTATCTGAACGGAAAGCTTCCCGTCTGTACGGTCATCGGCTTTCCCAACGGGGATATGACGACGCGGACAAAGGTGTTTGAAACGAAAGATGCGCTGGAAAACGGCGCGGATGAAATTGATATGGTGATCAATCTCGGCTGGGTCAAGGAAAAAAACGACGAAAAGGTTCGGCGGGAGATTGAGGCGGTCAAAGAAGCGTGCGGGAAGCATACGCTGAAGGTGATCGTGGAAACCTGCCTGCTCAGCGAGGAGGAGAAAATCCGAATGTGCCGCGCGGTGACCGAAGCGGGCGCGGATTATATCAAAACCTCCACGGGCTTTTCCGGAGGCGGAGCGACGCGGGAGGATGTGGCGCTTTTCCGCAAATATGTGGGAGACGGCGTGAAAATCAAGGCGGCGGGCGGAATATCAACCGTGCGCGATGCCGAAGATTTTCTCAACCTCGGTGCCGATCGGCTGGGAACGAGCCGCCTGGTGGCACTGGCACGGGAGATGGCGTATGAGAGCCTGTGAACTGATCGAAAAGAAAAAACAGGGAAAACCGCTGACCGATGCGGAAATCGAATGGGCGGTGCGGACGTATACGTCGGGCGAGATGCCGGACTATCAGATGTCTGCACTGCTGATGGCGATCTGCCTGCGCGGAATGACCGAGGAAGAAACGGCGGCGCTGACCGCCGCGATGCGGGATTCCGGCGATCGGGTGGATTTGTCGAGGTTCGGCGGAAAAACCGTGGATAAACACAGCACCGGCGGCGTGGGAGACAAAACCACGCTGATTGTTGCGCCCTTGGTGGCGTCGCTGGGTGCGAAGGTGGCAAAAATGTCGGGCAGAGGGCTGGATTTCACGGGCGGTACGGTGGATAAGCTGGAATCGATTCCCGGTTATCGCGGCACCCTGACCGAGGAAGAATTTCTTCGCCAGGTGGAGGAGATCGGCATTGCGGTCATCGGACAAAGTGCGGATCTGGCGCCGGCGGATAAAAAAATGTACGCTCTGCGCGATGTAACGGCGACGGTGGACAGTATTCCGCTGATCGTTTCAAGTATCATGAGCAAAAAACTTGCCGCGGGAACAGATCATATCGTGCTGGATGTGACCTGCGGAAACGGTGCGTTTATGCAGACGCTGCCCGAAGCGGAAGCGCTGGCGCGCGAAATGGTGAAAATCGGCAAAGCCTGCAAAAAGAGCACGGCGGCACTGATTACTTCGATGGAAGAACCGCTCGGCTTTGCCGTCGGCAATGCCTTGGAGGTGCGGGAATCGGTCGAAGTCCTGCAAAACAAAGGACCGGAAGATCTGCGGGAGGTTAGCCTGGCATTGGCGTCAAAAATGCTGTCGCTGTGTCATGGCTGGACGGCGGAAGAAAGCCATTCAAAAGCCGAGGAGGCGCTTGCAGACGGCAGCGCCTATGCCAAGTTTGAACAGTGGATCGCGCGCCAGGGCGGACACCTTGACCGACTGCCGGCGGCACGCTTTTCTCATACGGTTTTGTCGGAGGAAAGCGGCTTTGTGACGGGAATCGACGCCCGAACCGTCGGACGCGCGTCCGTGCTGCTGGGTGCGGGACGTGCGGTCAAGGACGACCCGATCGACCCTTCGGCAGGTGTAATACTTCACGCAAAAACCGGCGATTTCATAGCGGCGGGTCAGCCGCTGGCAACCCTGTACGCTTCCGACGCGACCCGTCCGGAGGCGGCGCAGCTTTTACTGAAAAGCGCTTTTCATAGGGCGGATACGCCCAAACAGCCGCTGCCGACGGTGTATAAATCGGTAGAATAAAAAAGCGAAAGAGGAGATTCCCCCATGAGAAATCGGCGGGCGGAGATTGAAATTGTACAGAATATGCCGGAATTGATGAGCTATCCCGTAGCGCTCATGACAGAGAACGGTGATATTTCGTGGCTCAACGCAAAAGCAGAAAAAATGTTTGAAGGACAGTCGGTAAAAAATATTTCCGACTGTATCGACGGATTTGATATGACCGAAATGCGGAAACTGACGTTAAAAGGTGCGTCGTACTGCATCACAGATAAACGGGGAGAAACGGTGTATTTCCGCGATATGCCGTATGATACGGAAAGTATCTTGCTGGCGGTGTGGACTGGTGAGCGCAGCGAACTCTGGAAAATCCAACAGCAGAATATGATGGCGCAGCTTTCGGTGGATTATCTTCGGAGAAACGCCATGCACCGCGCATTTTTGATTCTTGAAGAGGTTGAAGACGAACTGAACCGACAGAAAAAGGACAAGCTCTCCCAACGGCTCGACGATGTGGAACGGGAGATTTATACGCTGTACCGCCTTCTGGAGGATCAGGCGATTCTCCACGATTCCCGCCTTCCGGAACTCAACGGCGTGGTAAAATTTGACGTCATCACCGAAACCAAAGCATTGATCAGCCCCATACGCCTTGTCGCGCAGTCGCTGCAGGGCGAGGTGTACTTTGACGATCGGACGAAACAGCCCCGCTATGCAGTGGCAAATCCCGAATGGTATGTGTTTGCCGTGCTGAAGCTGGTTCGCGTGATGCTGATTTTTGCCGAGGACAAAAAACTTGCGGTGACGTTTGAAAATAAAGCGCAGGAAACGGTGCTGACGATCACGGGGAAAAGCTGTTCGCTGATGGGGTATCTGGAGGAGACCGCTTCGGAACTGTCGCTCATGCAGCGCGTGGGGAATATGGAAAAAATCGCGCACGCGTATGAGTATACGAGCGCGGAAAAAATTGTCAGTCAGAACCATATGCGCCTGACAAAAACGGAAAATGGGGACGAACTGACGCTGACGCTGTCGATGCGCTCCACAGATGACCCAAACGGTTATCTGCGCAGCGATGTAAAAGTATATCTCGGAAACCGTTTTTCGCCGCTGAGCGTGGTGTTCGGAGATCTGTTTTAAGGAAATCTTAAAGATTTTGCGTCTCGAAACTTAAAGCTTTTTCGTGTATGATAAAGATGAGGTGATGGGGATGTATCGTATTCTGATTTGTGATGACGAAAAAGATATTGTGGCAGCACTGAAAATATACCTTCAAGCGGAAGGCTATGAAACGCTGGAGGCGTATAACGGAGAAGAGGCATTGGAGATCGTGGAAAACAACGATGTCCACCTGATTCTCATGGATATCATGATGCCGAAGATGGACGGCATCGAAGCGATGGCAAAGCTGCGGGAAAAATATAATATTCCGATTCTGCTGCTGACGGCAAAAAGCGAGGAAACCGATAAGGTCCTGGGACTCAATGTGGGTGCGGATGATTATATCACCAAGCCCTTCAATCCGGTAGAGGTGCTGGCACGGGTGAAATCGCACCTGCGCCGGTATATGCACCTGGGCGGCAGAGTGCAGGAAAAGACGGAAACGGCGCTGGAGGTCGGCGCGATACGGTTGGACGACCGCTCCAAAGAGGTGTACGTGGACGGCGAACGCGTCAGCTTCACGCCGACGGAATATGAAATCCTCAAACTGCTGATGCAGCATGAGGGCGCGGTGCTGTCCCCGAAGGACATTTACCGGCAGGTCTGGAACGATGCGCCCTACGGCGCGGAAAGTACCGTGGCGGTACATATCCGTCATATCCGTGAAAAAATCGAGATCAACCCGGCACAGCCGCGGTACCTGAAGGTCGTATGGGCGCAGGGGTATAAGCTGGAGGGAAGCGGGAAATGAAAAAGCGTTCACGCAGCTTCGGCATGAAGGCGGCGGCAGTGTTCGCGGTCACGGTCACGTTCTTTTCCACGGTGCTGCTTGCTCTCGGAATTGTGTTTCTGTACGCTATGGGCGGATATGAAGGCACTTCGGAGTACGCCAAAATCAATGCGGCGGAATTTTTCATGAACAAATACGCGGACAGTATCCGCTATATGCGCGATAACGGACGCGACCCGTTTTTGCGGTATGATGATGCGAATTTCTGGCTGGAAATCCGTGACAGCGACGGGCGTGTCGTGCAGTCAAACTATCATGAAGAAGAAATCCTCTGCCGGATCGACATCGCGGATAAAGGGGACGGCGAAACTTATACGCTGTATGCCAAACCTCAGGCAACGCGGAAGGATCTGATGGGCAGCGCCTATCATGTGATCGATGCGGGCTTCGGGTTGATGCCGCTGTGGATTTCGCTGGCGGCGCTCGGCGGACTGACGACCCTTGCTCTGTTTGTCTATCTGGTCGCCGTGGCGGGAATGAGGGAAGACAGCGACGCTCCGCAGGAAAATCTGATCGATCATATTCCGTACGATTTGTTTCTGGCAATCTACGGTTTTGCCATGATGTTTGAAAATTCTCTCCTTCGCTCGACTTACGACGAGCTGTGGAGAATGGCAATGCTGGCGGTGCTGGCACTGGCGGATTTTCTGCTGATGATTTTGCTTCTGATGAGTACGGCGACGCGCCTGAAAACGGGAACGATTCTGCGAAAGACCGTGCTGGTGCAGCTTTGCTTGCTGATCGGCGGAGCAATCAAAAAGCTCTTTCGCGGAGGAATGTATGTCATCCGCCGCCTCCCGCTGATCTGGAAAACCGTGTTGATCGTGGGCGGCGTGTCTTTCGGAGAATTTCTGGCGATTCTGCTTTTGTGGAATCGGTGGGACGGACTGTTTCTGATCCTTTGGGCGGCAGAAAAGGCGGTGCTGATTCCGGCGCTTCTGCTGTTTTCAATCAGCCTGCGCAAACTCCAGATCGGCGGCGAACAGATGGAAGCGGGTGCCGTGGATTTCAAGATCAATACGGCGCATATGCCCTATGATCTGAAAAAACACGGAGAAACGCTCAATCACCTGAATGCGGGAATGCAGCGGGCAGTGGACGAAAAGATGAAAAGCGAGCGGATGAAGACCGAACTCATCACCAATGTTTCGCACGATATCAAAACGCCGCTGACGTCCATTATCAATTATACTGATCTGATTGAAAAAGAACCGCTTGAAAACGAGCGGGTCAAGGAATACGTGGAAGTGCTCAGACGCCAGTCCTCACGCCTGAAAAAACTGATTGAGGATCTTGTGGAGGCGTCGAAGGCGTCCTCCGGAAGCCTTCCGGTGAATCTTCAGGAACTGGAAGTCGGCGTGCTGCTGTCACAGGCGGTGGGCGAATACCAGGAACGTATGGAACAGGCGGATCAGACACTGGTCCTGACACAGCCGCAGGAACCCGTGCGGATTCTGGCAGACGGCAGATTGCTGTGGCGGGTGTTTGACAATCTGCTGAATAATGCGTTCAAATATTCTCAGCCGCATACCCGCGTGTATCTGACGCTTGAAAAAATCGGAAATCGCGCGGTGGTTGTTTTCCGCAACATTTCCAAAGTGCCGCTGAATATTTCCAGCGACGAACTGATGGAACGGTTCGTGCGGGGCGACAGCTCCCGTAATACCGAAGGAAGCGGACTCGGACTGTCCATCGCCAAAAGCCTGACGGAATTGCAGGGCGGGGATTTTCGTCTGATAGTGGACGGAGATCTTTTCAAAGCCATGGTTTCGTTTGCAATCATTGATTGAAATCTACGGGGGAACATATGGAAGCAATCAAATGGGTGAACTATATCGTCGCTGTTGCGTTTTTTGTCTGTTATGCTTATCAGTTTTTCTATATTGCGGTCGGTCTGCTGTTCAAACCGCGGAAGAATCAAAAGGAAACGACGCTTCATAATTACGCGGTGCTGATCTGCGCGCGAAACGAACACGCGGTGATCCGCCAACTGATTGACAGCATCAAATCACAGGACTATCCGTCGGATCGGATCACGGTGTTCGTCGCGGCGGATAACTGCACGGACGATACCGCGCAGATCGCACGGGAAGCGGGCGCGGTGGTGTATGAGCGCTTCAATCGGGAAAAGGTCGGCAAGGGCTATGCCATGAATTTCCTGCTCGGAAAAATTGCCGCCGACTATCCGAAAGACCGTTTTGACGGCTTTTTCGTGTTTGACGCCGATAACGTGCTCAGCCCGAACTATATCACCGAGATGAACAAAACCTTTTCGCAAGGGTACGATACGATCACCAGCTATCGCAATTCCAAGAATTACGGCGATAACTGGATTTCCGCAGGCTATGCCCTTTGGTTTCTGCGCGAGTCGAAGTTTCTCAACCAGGCGCGTATGACCCTGGGAACAAGCTGCGCGGTCTCCGGCACGGGATTTCTGTTCTCGCGCGAAGTGCTTGAAGCGGCGGGCGGATGGGATTTCTACCTGCTCACCGAGGATATCGAATTTTCCGTCTGGCACGTGGTAAATCAGAAAAAAATCGGCTACTGTCCGACCGCGGTGCTCTATGATGAGCAGCCCACGCAGTTCAAACAGTCGTGGCATCAGCGGATGCGCTGGGCGCGGGGATACCTTCAGGTGTTCGGAAAATACGGAAAACGCCTGCTTGCCGGTATTTTCAAAAAACGCGGCTTTGCCTGCTATGATATGAGCATGGCGATCATGCCGGCGGTGGTGCTGTCGCTGATTGATGTCGCCGCCAACCTCACGGCGTTTGTCCTGCGCCTGCTTCCGATGATCGGGGGCGTGTGGAACCCGCAGTCCACACTGACGGTGATTGCCTCCGTCGGACAATTGCTGATGAATACGTACCTGCTGATGTTTGTCATCGGCGCGATCACCACGCTGTCGGAGTGGAAGCAGATTCATACCACTGCCGCCAAAAAGATCGGCTATATGTTCACGTTTCCGCTGTTTATGCTGACCTATATCCCGATTTCGGTGGCGGCGTTTTTCAAGCGCAACGTCGGCTGGAAGCATATCGAACATTCCGTGTCTGTCTCCGTGGATGAGATTGTGGAAAAAATGTAAAATACCGCGCGCCGCCCGAATGTTCGGGCGGCGCGCGGTGCGTCAGTCATCTTTTTTTTGGATTTTTGAGCTGCCGATAGGTTTTCGCGATCAGAAACGCCGATATCCCTGCCGTGAGAATGTCCGATACCGGCATGGAATACAGCACACCGTCCAATCCGAAAAATCGGGGAAGCAGGAGCGCAAACCCGACGCCGAAAACAATTTCCCGCACCATGGAAAGCACGGTGGATTCCACTGCCTTTCCCATTGCCTGCAAGAAAATGAATGTGGCTTTGTTGATGCAGGCAAAAATCATCATGCAAAGGTAAATGCGGAATGCCTTGACAGCAAATTCGGTGTAGTAGACACTCTCGTTTTCCGCGCCGAAAATTTGAATCAGCGCTCCCGGAAAAATCTCCACGATCAGAAGGGAAACGGCGCCGACGGCGGCTTCGGCGCAAAGCAGTTTGGTAAACAACTGCTTTACGCGGTCAAATTTCCCGGCGCCCATGTTGAATCCCACAATGGGGATGCACCCCGCCGCCATTCCGATCACGACGGAAATGACAATCTGGAAAAACTTCATCACAATGCCGATAACCGCCATAGGAATCTGTGCATAGGCTTCCTGCCCGAAAATTGCGTCCAGAGCGCCGTACTTTCGCGTCATATTGTTGATTGCCGCCATTGCCGCGACCAGGGAAATCTGCGCAAGAAAACTGCAAAGCCCGAGGAAAAGCACTTGCCCGACAATGCGCATTTCCAATCGGAAGTCCTTTGCGGAAGGCTTGATGATGCCGGCGCGGAAAAGATACCCCACGGCAAGCAGTGCAGTCGCCACCTGCCCGATCACCGTCGCAATCGCCGCGCCGGTCATACCCCAGCGAAAGACAAAAATAAAGAGGGGATCAAGCAAAATGTTGAGAACCGCCCCGATCAACGTGGAGATCATGGCAAATTTCGGATTTCCGTCCGCGCGGATGATAGGGTTCATTGCCTGCCCGAACATATAAAACGGAATGCCGAGAGAAATCCGGAAAAATATTCTTTGGATAAGCGGAAGGTTTCGGCGTTGACATTCCCGCCGAATGACGACAGAATCGGGTCGGCGAAAAGAAGAAAAATTGCCGTCAGGATCAGACTTCCGATCACACAGAGAATAATGGCGTTTCCGACGCTTCGAGTGGCGTCGGAGGCTTTTTTTCTGCCCAAAGAAAGACTCACAAACGCACAGCAGCCGTCTCCGAGCATGACGGCGATGCCGAGCGCGATAACCGTCAGCGGAAACACCGCAGTGTTGGCAGCGTTGCCGTAGGATCCGAGATCGCTTGCGTTGGCGATGAAAATCTGATCCACAATGTTGTAAAGGGCGCCAATCAAAAGGGAAATGATGCACGGAACGGCATATTTCCCCATCAGCTTTCCGAGCTTTTCGTCGGCAAGGGATTGCTGCTGTTTTTCCATAAAGAAACCTCTTGTTAATAAAAAAATACGGCGTAAGTCCAAAGCTGGACTTACGCCGTAAAGCTACACACCGACTGTATTTTACCACACTTTTCCGAAAAAAGCAAAGGAATTTTTGCAAAAAACTTTTTTCTTGTGTATGGAAGACCTTTGCAAAAGCGGAGAAACTTTGGTATATTTAAAAGTACATTGCAGCGGACGAAAATAAAGACGATTGCGGGGAAAAGTCATGAAAATCACGACGAATTTTTCGGGGGCAAATCTGAAAACGGCACGAATTGTTGGGCAGACAGTATTTTTAGAAAATAACCGCGACGGATTTGCCGACGATTGGTTCTACTTTGCGCTTTGCGTAGAGGATGCGGAAGGACAAACATTGACGTTTCAGTTTAGCAGTATTCTTGTGATTTCAATTAAGAGTAAATGGCTAATTACACTTGGTAAAAGGGATCAAATGGTTCTTTATCATAAGAATAGTTTTGAAACAAATAGAGATCATTTCATCAAAATAAACGGGTACCATCTCCAAGGAGATGGTAGTGCTATTGAATATCTTAAATACATCGTTGAGTATGATTATTGTCGTATGCGCAACCTGTTGTGCATACCGAAAATGAAAACCCCATCGCCTAAAAAGGTACCAAAAGATACAGAAAAGAACAGGAAAGGACAAAAAGACAAGAGCGTAGACAGGCAATCGGGAATGTAGTCAGCCTTATTGATTCGCTGAGTGCGCCGACAAAAAGAATGTCGGTAATCGCCGTGTGAGATTGCAAGGGACAAATGGGTAGAAAAAAGAGCGGCATTTTTTCGGGGAAAAACAATATAAATTCCTACAAAACGGCGGAGCATTTTCAGGGAAAGGTCAGCAATAAAAAACGGCAAATCTCGTCAGAGATTTGCCGTTTTTTGGTCGGAGTGACGTGATTCGAACACGCGGCATCTTGCTCCCAAAGCAAGCGCGCTACCAACTGCGCTACACCCCGAAAAGGCGTTTTTTAAACGCTTATTTATTATACCCGACACGGCAGGAAAAGTCAAGAGCCAGCTTTCGGGAATCTGCTCCGGAAAGGTACATGGCAAAATCGTCGGTTTCTGACACGTGCGGAAAATGCAAGGCGGCGAAGGCGGTGCCGGAGAGAACCGCCAGCCACTTAGAATGGTAATAAAAATCGCCGCGCAGTACATTTTTGTGCCGCGCGGCGGGAAATTTTATTTCGCAAAGAAACTCTGCCGGACAAAACTTATTTTCCGTCGGACGCGTGAAAATGCCGATGTCCGAATCAGAGCTTTGCCAGACTGTTTTCAATCAGCTCCAGCTTTTCGCGAACCTTTGCGAGCTTTGCTTTTTCGCCTTCTACCACGGCGGCAGGGGCTTTTGCAAGGAATCCCTCGTTGGACAATTTCCCGGAGATAATCGCGAGTTCCTTTTCACAGGAGGCTTTTTCCTTTTGCAGACGGGCGCGCTCCTTGTCCTTGTCCACCAGCTCATCCAGCGGAATCAGCGTTTTTGAGCCATTGGCAACCACCTGTACCGCGCCGTCCATGTCGAATTTTTCGGCAACGTGGATTTCTGCGGCAGAAGCCAGACGCTCCAAAAACTTTTTGCCGTTTTCAAAAATTTCGTGGTGGCGCGTTTCAATGAACAGATCCGCTTTTTTCGACGGCGGTACGTTCATCTGCGAGCGGGTGTTGCGGATGGCGCGAATGGCATCCATCAGGATCTCAAACTCGGTTTCTTCGTTCTTGAAGCAGAGCTTTTCGTCGTATTTCGGCCACTCGGAAACCATGATGCTTTCGCCCTCGTGCGGAAGCGCCTGCCAGATTTCCTCCGTGATAAACGGCATGAACGGGTGCAGGAGCTTCAGCGTGCCGCTCATGACAAAGACCAGCACGCGCTGGGCGTTCTCAGCGGTTTTTCCGCCTTCCTGAATGCGGGGTTTGGTCAGCTCAATGAACCAGTCGCACATAATGTCCCAGATAAAATCGTACAGCTTCTGAACGGCGATTCCCAGTTCAAACTTGTCGATGTTGTCGGTGACTTCGCGCACCAGGGTGTTGTATTTGCTGAGGAACCACTTGTCCTCCACGGTCAGTTCTTCGGGAAGTGTGGCTTCTAACTCATCGGGAAGATTCATGAGAATGAAGCGGCTGGCGTTCCAGAGCTTGTTGGCAAAATTGCGGCTTGCCGTGATCTTCTCATCCGAGAAACGCATATCGTTTCCGGGAGAATTGCCGGTTGCCAGCGTCAGACGCAGGGCATCGGCGCCGTAAACGGCAATCATTTCAAGGGGATCGATACCGTTGCCGAGCGATTTGGACATCTTGCGTCCCTGTGCATCGCGCACCAACCCGTGGATCAGTACGGTTTTGAACGGCACTTCGCCCATGTGTTCGATTCCGGAGAAAATCATGCGGGCAACCCAGAAAAAGATGATGTCATAGCCGGTGACCAGCGTGTCGGTGGGATAGAAATACTTCAGATCCTCGGTCTTTTCGGGCCAACCCAGGGTCGAGAACGGCCACAACGCGGAGGAGAACCAGGTGTCGAGTGTGTCGGGATCCTGGTGCACGTGTGTGCTTTTGCATTTCGGGCAAACGGTGACCGGTTCTTTGGAAACGACCATTTCTCCGCATTCGTCGCAGTAGTAAGCGGGAATACGGTGTCCCCACCAGAGTTGACGGGAAATGCACCAGTCGCGGATGTTTTCCATCCAATGGAAATAAATCTTCTCAAACCGTTCGGGAACGAATTTGGTTTTGCCTTCTTCCACGGCGGCGATGGCGGGCTTGGCAAGAGGCTCCATTTTCACGAACCACTGCTTGGACACGCGGGGTTCCACAGTGGAGGAGCAGCGGTAGCAGGTGCCGACGTTGTGTACGTGCGGCTCCACACGCACCAGAAGTCCCAGCTCGTCGAGCTTTTCCACGATGCGCTTTCTTGCTTCGTAGCGATCCAACCCGGCGTATTCACCGCCGTTTTCGTTGATGGTGGCGTCCTCGTTGAGGACGTTGATAACCGGCAGATGATGCCGCAGACCGACTTCAAAGTCGTTGGGATCGTGAGCCGGGGTGATTTTCACCACGCCCGTGCCGAAATCCATTTCCACGTATTCGTCGGCGATGATCGGAATTTTTTTGTTGACGATCGGCAGAATCAGTTCCTTGCCGACCAGCGCACGGTACCGCTCGTCGTTCGGATTGACCGCCACGGCGGTGTCGCCGAGCATGGTTTCGGGACGGGTGGTCGCCAGCTCCAGATATCCGCTGCCGTCGGCGAGCGGGTATTTGATGTGCCAGAAAAATCCGTCCTGTTCGGCGTATTCGACTTCCGCGTCGGAAATCGAAGTTTTGCAGTGCGGGCACCAGTTGATGATGCGCTCGCCGCGGTAGATCAGCCCTTTGTTGTAGAGGTTGACAAACACCTCGTTGACGGCTTTGGAGCAGCCCTCGTCAAGCGTGAAGCGTTCACGCTCCCAGTCGCAGGAAGAACCCATTTTCTTGAGCTGTTCGATGATTCTTCCGCCGTATTTTTCCTTCCACGCCCACGCGCGCTCCAGAAATGCCTCGCGTCCGATTTGTTCTTTGGTGATGCCTTCCTTGCGCATCGCTTCCACGATTTTGGCTTCGGTGGCGATGGAGGCGTGATCGGTGCCGGGAAGCCACAGGACGGCGTACCCCTGCATTCTCTTGTAGCGCACCAGAATGTCCTGCAAGGTGTTGTCCAGTGCGTGACCCATGTGAAGCTGCCCGGTGATGTTCGGGGGCGGGATCACGATGGTGTACGGTTTCTTTTTGGAATCGGCGGTGGCATGAAAATAGTGCTTTTTCTGCCAGAAGTCGTATAAACGATCCTCCACCTTCTGAGGATCGTAGAGCTTGTCCAGTTCTTTCATAGTAACCCTCCGATGCAATGCTTTCTCTTTAGTATATCACACAATTTCGGATTTCGCAACAAAAACCGCCTGATTTCTCAGACGGGAAAGCACAGTTTTTCTTTTTTGAGCAGCAGTGTCAGACATAGATATGCCGCCGTGATGAGCAGGGAAGGACGTCGGTAGCGGAAAAGCGCGTAAAACCCGAGGGCGGAAAGCGCACCGAGCAGGAGAAAGGAGAGGATCGAAGCCGCAATTCTTCCGCGTTTTTCGCCCAATGTGCCGATCAGGAAAAGCCCGGAGAGACGCCCGCCGTCCAGCGTGCCGATCGGCAGTGCGTTGAATCCGCAAATCATCAGTTGAATGACGCGGTGCGAACCCTGACAGCAGCACGCGCCGATCAGATTGACCAGACACCCTGCAGACAGAATGAAAACCTCCTGCGGACGGGAAAAATCGGAGCCGTCCAGAAACATGGCAATGCCGAAAGGCTGAAAGTCCAGCCGGCGGATATGCCCGCGGCAGAGCAGGACGGCAAGAATGTGTCCGCATTCGTGAAACAGTGAGAATAAAAGCGACCAAAGCCAAAGACCGCTGTCGTCGGTCAGCGCAAAGGCGGTCAGAAGCACGGCAAACAGGTAGGATAAACGGATCTCTGTTCCCCGGACGGAAAATTTCACCATGTGAGGAGCCATGCGGGGTCGAAATATTTCCCGTTTTTGAGGATTTCAAAATGCAGGTGCGCGCCCGTTGCCCAGCCTGTGGAACCGACGGCGCCGACCGTCTCGCCGCGGCGCAGACAATAGCCGTTTTTGACGAACACCTCGCGGCAGTGGCAATATTTGGTGAATAACCCGTCTCCGTGATCCACCAATACAAAATTCCCGTCATAGCGGTTTTCTCCGACTTCGCTGACCACGCCGTCGAGCGCCAACGCAATCGGCGTTCCTTCGGCGGCGGCAATGTCGATGCCGACGTGAATTTCTTCCTTGCCGCTGATCGGATTGATCCGCTTCCCGAACGGAGAAGTCACACTTCCCTCCACGGGCTTTTGCAATACCACGGCAATCTCGTCGGCATTTTCCGCAAGAATGTCCTGCGGTTCGACGGCGGAAACGGATTTCAGCGAAAGGTCGATGCGGACGGCGACGGCGACCGCCAGGAAAACGGGAATCAGTAAAAGCAAGCGTTTGAGTCCTGTGTTTTTCATGTTCCATCCCTCCGCTAAAGCGTATGCGGGGGAGGGGAAAAACAGAACGTCAGAGCGTTTTTAAAAAAGCGTCGTATTTTTCCGCCGCGCGGTCGTAAAACTCGTTCAGCCTTCCGAAATACACCGAATTCCACGGCTTGTTTCTTCCGCAGAAGTGAAGGATTGCGGTGTGGCGGCGGATGTAATCCACCGTCAGCTCGCGGTTTTGCTGGCGGTACAGCACAAACAGCCGTTCGGTCATGTTGTAGCGCAAAGGATCGAGCGGGAGAATACGGCTGCCGTATAAGCCGCTGATGATGTCCTGATCGGGCAGAAACAGCTTGGTTTTGTGCGATTCGATGTAGTCGTAGACTTCCTGCACCTTCTGCTCGGCGCGCAGAGCTTTGAGATTGATGAGCATCACGCCGGAATTGATGTACGGGCTGTCCTCGTCCATGTCCAGCCGCACTTCGTTGAATCGGTGGAGCAGACTGCGGATGTGGGTGGCAGCGGCAAAAAAATTGTCGCCCATGGGCATATCGTACAGCTCACGCAGACTCTGATTGACAATGATGTCGGGATCGAGATACAGCACACGCTCCAATTGTTCGGGAAGATAATGCGCGGCAAAAATGCGGTAGTACATTTCCTTGGGATAACGGTCGGAGGTCGGCGCGTCGGAAAACTCCTCGGCGCGTACCGGCACGGGAATCAGCGTCCCGCGTTCTCCCAACAAACGGCGGGTGGTGATCAACGCCTCGTCGGGAATGGATGCGTGCATCAGATAGACTTCAAAAGCTTCTCCGGGACTGCTGTCGAGCAGAGAAAGGAGCATGATGTTGAGCTTGGAAAGATAGTGTTCATCCAAGGTGACCAGAATACGCAGCGGTTCAGACATAAAAGACCTCCCACGGATAGTGTTAACGGTATGATACCAAAAAATCCCGAAAAAAGCAAGAGCGGCGGTTGAAAAATTGTCCGTCGAGTGCTACAATAAAAGAAACGGAGGCGAAGGCGATGCAGTCGGTGGAAGAAGCGCTCGGAAAATTGCAAAAATCCCCGTTTCGGGCGAAATTTCATTTGTCGGAGGAAGAACGTCGGTATGTCGCGGAAAAAGGTATGGAGACGGTGCGGCTTCATGCTGAGGACTTCGTGCGGAAACGGCTCGCTCCCGCGGAGATTCCCAACGACGGGAAACAGACGCCTATGCGCGGACATCCGGTGTTCAAGGCTCAGCACGCCTGTGCCTGCTGCTGCCGCGGCTGCCTGAATCGGTGGTACCATGTGCCGCAGCATACGGCATTGACCGAACAACAGCAGCAGAAAATCGTGCGCCTGCTGATGGCGTGGATCGAAAAGGAGACGGAAAAATGAAAGTATTGGTGGTAGAAACCAGCCTGCGCAAAAACAGCAACTCCGATCGGCTGGCGGAGGCGTTTGCCCGCGGAGCCGCCGAAACGGGCGCGGAGGTGGAGACGGTTTCCCTCAAGGACAAGAAGATCGGATTCTGTATCGGCTGCCTTTCCTGTCAGAATACGGGAAAATGCGTGCTGAAAGACGATATGGCGGAACTGAATCGGAAACTTCACGATTGCGATGCGGTCGCGTTTTCCACGCCGATCTATTATTATGAGATGAGCGGTCAGATGAAAACCTTCCTGGATCGCGCAAACCCGCTGTACGGCACGGATTATCGGTTTCAAAAGGTCTACCTCCTCGCCACGGCGACCGACGATGCGGAAACCACGCCCGACCGCGCGCTGACGGGATTGGACGGCTGGGTGGAGTGCTTCGAGCGGGCAACGCTGGCAGGTTCGGTGTTTGTCGGCGGCGTGACCGATCCGGGCGAGATCGACGGAAACGACGGATTGTCGGAGGCTTACGCACTCGGCAAAAGCGTCAAAGAATGAGAAAAACGCACGAGCCCCGCGTGGGCAGGCGCTGAAAGCGCCTGCCCACGCATTTTTTTAAAAAAATTCCGACCATGCGAAAAAATGCTTGACTTTGTACCTGTTGTAAGGTTTATAATAAAAGAAAACCCGAAAAGAAGGCGATTCTATGGAACAAAACCGTACACAGGGCAGTGTGTTCAAAAATCTGCTGTCCTTTTCTCTGCCGTTTCTGCTGTCTTATTTTCTTCAGACGCTGTACGGCATGGCGGATCTGTTTCTCATCGGACAGTTCGGGGATGTTGCCGCCACCACGGCGGTTTCGGTCGGCTCGCAGGTGATGCACATGCTGACAGTCGTGATTGTGGGACTTGCCATGGGAACCACCGTGAGTATCGCCCGCGCGGTCGGCTCGCACGACCGCGCGGCGGTCTGCGCGATCATCGGAAACACCGTCACACTGTTCATGGGTCTGTCGGCGGTGCTGACGGTGGGGTTGGTTGCGGCGACACGCCAGATCGTCACGGCGATGGCGACGCCGCAGGAGGCGGCGGAAGGCGCGGCTGCCTACCTGACCGTCTGCTTTCTCGGCATTCCGTTCATCACGGCGTATAATCTTCTCAGTGCCGTTTTCCGCGGTCTGGGAGATTCCAAAAGCCCGATGAAATTCATCGCGGTCGCCTGTGCGGCAAATATCGCGCTGGATTGCCTGTTCATGGGTGTTTTTCACATGGGACCCGTGGGCGCCGCGCTGGGAACGACGCTGTCGCAGGGAATCAGCGTGGCGCTGTCGGCGGCGGTGATTCTCAAACGGCGTGAACAGGCGGGAATTCTGCTCTCCAAAGCGGATTTTCGCCCGCAAAAAACGCGATTGCGGGAAATTCTGCATGTCGGCGTGCCGATTGCCGTGCAGGACGGACTGATTCAGGTGGCGTTCATGACGATCACAGTCATTGCCAATCACCGTGGACTGGACGATGCCGCCGCGGTCGGAATCGTGGAAAAAATCATCGGATTTCTGTTTCTGGTGCCGTCGTCGATGCTGTCGTCGGTGTCGGCATTGGGCGCACAAAATATCGGTGCGGGAAAGCCCGAACGGGCGGAAAAAACATTGTACGGCGCGATGCTGATCGCGGCGGGCTTCGGATTGACGGTTGCCGTGCTGATGCAGTTTTTTGCCAAACCGACGGTGTCTCTGTTTGTCGATTCCGAAACGGTCGTCCGCATGGGCGGACAGTACCTTCGCGGGTATATCTGGGACTGTGCGCTGGCGGGTATTCATTTTTGCTTCAGCGGGTACTTCTGTGCCTGCGGAAAATCGGGGCTGTCCTTTTTGCATAACCTGACCGCTATTCTGCTGGTGCGTATCCCGGGCGCCTACTTCGCCTCCGCAAACTTTCCCGATACGCTGTTTCCGATGGGATTGGCAACGGCAGCGGGGTCGCTGCTGTCGGTAGTGCTGTGTGTCCTGCTGTTTGCTGTGCAGAAAAAGAAGGGAGCGACCGCATGAAAAAAGAAAATCTGTTTAAAATCGGGGAAACGGCGCGATTGTTTCACCTCAGCGAAAGCACGATCCGCCACTACGAACAGGCGGGCATGGTCACTCCGGAATATACCGATCCCGCGACGGGCTATCGCTATTACGGTCCCCGACAGTTTGAGGTGTTCAATACCGTTCGCTATCTTCGCGCCCTGGATATGCCGCTGGAGGAAATCGCCGACTTTCTTCAAAATCGCGACGTCGGACGCGTGGAGGAAAAACTGCGCCGCCAAAAGCAGGTGATTGAAGAAAAACGGCGGGAATTGGAGCGGATCGAGCGAAAAATCGATGCCCGCCTGCGCCAATTGCGGGATGCACAAACCTTTGTGCCGGATGAGATCGAACAAGCCGAGGCTCCCGCTTGTCAGCTGTTCTGGATGGACGCTTCCGTCCGCCTGCATCATTCGCTGGATATGGAAATTCCCGTCGGAAAACTTGCGCAAAAGCAGTCGGAAGCCGTGGTGTTTCTCGGGAAGGTGGGGGTGGCAATTTCGGCAGAACATCTGGAAGCGGGAGACTTCACCACCTATGACGGCGTGTTCCTGCTTTTGGACGAAGCGGATCATATCGACGGCGAAACACTTTTCCTGCCCGCCGCGCCGTGTGTGCGGGTTCGGTTCTGCGGCGGTCACTTGCAGGCGCCGCAGCGGTATCGCCGCCTGATGGAATATCTTTCGGAACACGACCTTTGCCCCGCGGGCTTTTCGCGCGAAATCACGATGATTGACGCGGGCTTCACCGACGATGCCGAAAAATTTGTGACGGAAATCACCGTCCCCGTAAAAAAGAAAGGAACGTCGGAAGTTCCCCCTTGCATAGACTGAAAAGAAAAAAAAGGGGGAATAGGTTTGAAAAATTGTTCATTCCTGCCGGATTCCTGCACCCGTCCGGCGGCAAAAGCTACGGTGCGCGGAAGCGAGGCGTACAGCGGCGTTTGGGGAGAAGTGAAGTTCTATCCGCAGCAAGGGGCAGTGCTGGTGCAGGCGACGGTGAGCGGACTGCCGGAAAACACCAATCGCTGTCAGAGTCCGCTGTTCGGGTTTCATATTCATGAGGGTACTTCCTGTACCGGTAATGCGGAAGATGCGTTTGCCGACGCAGGCGCACATGAAAATCCCGATCATTGCCCGCATCCGTACCACGCGGGCGATATGCCGCCGCTGTTCGGTGTTCACGGAAAAGCGTACATGGCTTTTCTCACCGATCGGATCACGCTTCCGGAAATTCTCGGAAAAACCGTAATTATTCATGCACATCCCGACGATTTTTGCACACAGCCTTCCGGCAATTCGGGGGAAAAAATCGCCTGCGGCGTAATCACCGCGTGCCGATGACAACAAAAAAGCTCCGCAAAAGCGGAGCTTTTTATCAAACTTTTTTTGTGCTTCTGCGCACAATGTGCCAGATCACACCGATGACCAATCCGACCAACGCCGGGCAAACCCATCCGAGACCAAGCTCCGCAAACGGGAGCATGTCTCCGACGTCCACAATCTCGCGGAGTACGGGGATTTGTGACAGCTCAAGAGGAATTCCGAACGCGGAAGGATCTTGTCCGGGGAGCTTATAGGGAAGCGTCCGAACGAGATCAAAGACAGAAGCAATCAGCGTAAAGACCGTGACACTGATGTAGATCACGCGGTCGTTTTTGAACAGCTTTCCGCACAAAGCGAGAAGGATCAGCGTGATGGACAACGGATACAGGAACATCAGCACCGGCAAAGACCAGGTGATGATGGCGCTGAGTCCCATGGTCGAAATCAAAAACGAGAGTACGCAGAATCCCACAGCCCAAGCCTTGTAGGTCGGACCTTTGGGAAAGATTGTGCAGAACATTTCGCTGCAGCTGGTGATCAGACCGACGGCGGTTTTCAGACAAGCGAGGGTAACGATCACTGCGAGAATGATGCCGCCCGTGCCTTTGAAATAGTGGGTAGCGATCAGATGCAGCGCTTCGCCGCCGTCCGCAGACATCGGATAAAGCACACGGCTCTGCGCACCGACCACGGCGAGCATGACGTAAATCACCGCCATAATCACACAGCCGAAAATGCCCGAAGTAATCGTGTTTGTGGCAATGCACCCCGGCTCGGTCACGCCCAGACGACGGATCGTGTCGATGACGACGATGCCGAATGCCAGACTTGCCAGCGCGTCCATGGTGCCGTAACCTTCAATGAAGCCCTTAAAGAACACGGAGGAAGCATAGGCACTCTGCGGCTCGACCGAGGAAGTCGCTCCCATCGGGAAAATCAGTGCAGTGACAATAAGCACCGCGAGGCTGACCAAAAACAACGGAGTAAGTACTTTTCCGACCCAAGTCAGAATTTTTCCGGGTCTGAGAGAGAACCACAGAACCGCGGCAAAGAAAAGAAACGCAAAAACCCAAATCGCCCACGAAGCAGTGCTTTCGTTGGTAAGATTCGGACGGATGCCGACGGAAAACGAAGTGGAAGCGCAGCGGGGAATCGCAAAAAACGGTCCGATGGTGAGGTAGAGCAAGCAGGTGAAGAATACGCCGTATTTTTTCCCGACCTTGCTGCTCATGTCAAGCAAGCTGCTGCTGCGGCTCATGCCGATGGAAGCCACGCCCAACAGAGGGATGCTGACGGCAGTGACCAAAAAACCGATAGCGGCAATCCAGACATTGCGCCCTGCCGCTTGTCCCATGAAGACGGGGAAAATGAGATTTCCTGCGCCGAAGAACAGTCCGAAGAGCATACTGCCGACGGCGAGAGTTTCCGAAAGATTCAGTCTTTTTTTCATCTGTTAGCCTTTCTGTAAAAAAAGTGGAATATGCTCCAGTATAGCACGAATTTTCAAGTAATGCAATAAAAATCCACGATTTATTCATAAAAAAGCCGTAATTTGTAAAAAATTCATGCAGCGGCTCTGAAAGTGAACCGCTGCATGGATTTTCCTGCATTTTAAATGAATCGGGAGTACTTTACCGATTTTCCGCACAGGAATTTACGGGGATTTTTGCCTGAATTCCCAAACGCTTTGCCTCGCGCAGATAGTGGGAATATCGGCAGTTAAGCGCCTTAATCTCGTAAATTGTTGCTTCGATCAAATCTTCGTCCACCTGTAATTCCAACGAATCCTCCAACAGCTCGATTTTACGGCGAATGGCGGCGATTTCCACCAATACGGCGGCGGTTTCTTTTGACTGTGCGGGGTTGTTTTTTTCGGCGATCATAAAAAGCCCTCCCTTTGCGGAAAGTATTGCCGCATCTCCTTCAGTGTATGCAAAACATGGAAGAAAATGAACCAAAGACACAAAATCTCCGCAAAAGTACGGCGCTTTCTGCCGCCTTTCAGTCTCGCAGGCTCTTTCCGTCACGCTTACGCGTGCCACCTTCCTCCCGGAGGAAGGCTTATGTTTACGCGCTGCACTGCCGCAGAATACAAAA